>Ga0209930_1004264_pt1 | contig 13001 bp, 12 predicted proteins | sample ThiBiot_500_biof_2_FD_183948 | JGI IMG/M metagenome (GOLD analysis project Ga0209930, IMG submission 183948) | Wastewater bioreactor microbial communities from Cape Town, South Africa - Thiocy_cont_500_biof (SPAdes) | ecosystem: Engineered > Bioreactor > Thiocyanate-remediating >... | reverse complement strand
AAAAGAAGCGCGCTTGCATCGAGGACTTGAGCTTGTGGAGATACTCGATCGGGCCCTCCTTGACGAACGACCTCGAGGGCGCAAACAGTTGGAAGCCCTGCCATCGACGTTGGCACGACGCGGTACGTAATAAGCATAAGCACATGATGCGTGCGGCGATGCTCCGTCGCTTGTGTCGCGCACGTACATCCTTAAAGTCAATGTCGTTCTGGATCTGCAACAGATGCTGCGACTCCTCGGCCGCGCGCTTCTTCTCGTTGATCTTTTGTACCGACTCGCCGATCTGCTGCGCTGCCTCCTCGAGATTCGCATAGTCTGGATGTCCCGGCGGAGTGTGCTTGAGCATTTCCTACATGAGTGGTGCACCGTGTTATCATCTCGCTCGTGGTGAGCGTGTTGAATTGAGTGAGCGTGTCGGCAACGTGTGCAGCACGGACCCTCAGCAACAACGGATACTTGCACACTCGCTGCAACGGCATGATCAAGAAGCTACTGAGGTCCAGGTGACGCAGCTTCTTGTTGCGGTGAGCAGTCTACGCAAGCCTCGCGGTTCGAACAGTCCTCAAGACGTACACGCAAGAATGAGTCGAATTCCTTGTTCTCCTTCATGAGTCGGCGGAGAGTCTCCATCGCCTTGACGTGGTTGCTGCAATACTCACTGTACATGACCAAGTACTTGGCCTGCCGAGCGGTCTCCCGGTAAGCTGGTGGTGCGAGTGCATGCACATGTACACAATGTCACGCGATAAGCGAGGCCAATCCGTGCGTACCATTTGCAAGAAGGCGCGGCCAATGTTGGTGCGCTGCAAATCAGTGGCAGCAGTGGCATCGCTCGGCGGTGTGGAAGCCGTGCTCTCGCTCGACTCGGCGGCTTGCGAGGTCGACGCCGCGGCGGTGGCAGTCGGGGTAGTCGCAGTGGTAGCGGTGGTAGCGGTGGCGGCAGTAGATCGAGGCGAGATTGCTACATCGTACTCTCTCTTGGCCTCCAGCAGCTGCCGTAGCAACTCTTCGTTGACACCGAGCAACAGTTGCAAGTTGCTAAAGAGCGACGCACTGTCCTCGTCGGAGATGATCTTCTTGGAGAGCATCGGCTTCATGAACACCTCAAAGATGAGGTTCAGGTCTCGCACGTAATCCTTCTCGGTCTGGATGGCCTCTTCAACCACGCGATCGAACAACTGTTGCTCCTTTGGCGTGCGGAGCATCGGGTCGCCCATCGGGTCGCGCTCGACCGAACGCGGCGACGAAGACCGAGCAATGATCTCGGCCGACGAGGCCGACGACGAGGGCGAGAGACGCACCGACGGCTGCGAGGAGGAGAGCGCCGCTGGCGCCTTGGAGCGGTTGGTGCTCGACATGGCCATCACCGACATGACCTCCTCAGCCTTGCGCGCCGAGAGCGTTTGGCGACGACTGCGCTTGATGGTGCCGGTATCGGGCGTGACCGAGTCGGAGCCGGTGCGGCTGCGCTCCTTGAAGGTGGTCGGCGTGTTGGTGCGAGTGAGCGTGAAGATGGGCTTGCGCGACTTGGGCTTCTTCTCCTTGGGCTCGTAGAGCGTCGGGTCCTTGAAGACGAACTTGTTCTTGTAGTCGACGTCTTTGGCCCAGCCGCGCATAATCAGGCCCACGTCCTCGGCGTCACTGAGGCACCGTACATCTAGAACACCGCATGATCTAAGGCGTTAATCGACGCGAGAGAGAGAGAATGACGAGGCTTGCTCGGGTACCTTTGCCGTTGTGCACCTCAAAGAGTCCAAAGTACGTGCAGTCGATACCGACCATCTTGTCACGAACCGCTGCAATGAGCTCGCCCACCGTGCAGTTGGGCGCCACCGAGACGGTCTTGAAGCGTTGGCTTCGATTATCCAGATACACACGAATGATTTCCTAGACGATGGAGAGCGCAGCGTAAGTTCCTAGCGAGTGAGCAAGCGAGCGGGAGAGGCACGAGGGAGTGTGAGTAGCATACGCGAGAAGCGTGCTCGCTCTTGGAGTCGGACAGCAACGACGAGAAGACCGAGGTCTTGCGGCGAGCCGAGATGGTGCCGCTGCCCTCGTCGCCGCTCTTCTTGTCCTTGCGGTCGCGCTTCTTGTCTTTGCGGTCGCGTTTCTTGTCCTTGGACGAGCCCTTGGACGACGCGGTGGCGCCGTCGCCGTGTGGCGAGTCGGGGCTCGCCGGGAAGGCGGGTGAGCGTGGGCTCAGCAGCATTCCGAGCTCGTCGCGGCTGCACGTGTAGTTGGAGGGGAAGAGGCCGATGACGCCACCGCATTCGCCGCGCCACCAGCCGTCCTCCTGCTTGGAGAAGACCGTGATCATGTCGCCGCGCATAAACGTGAGCTCGTCGCGCTCGGTGGCGACGTAGTTGAACTTGGCGAACACGACCTCGCCAGGCTCGGCAGGCGTGCCGCAACCGGGCAGCGCGGCTGCGGCCTCCGAGGATTCGCTCGCCTCGGTCGAGGTCTCGCGCGGTTCGGACGACGACGCGCTGCCGTCGGACGAGACCGACAAGGCGAGCGCGGTCGTTGGCTTGGAGGCCACGGTCTGCTGCAGCTTGCGGGGATCGTTGATGTGCGCGATCGAGCCGAGGTCGAGCGAGAGCTTCGAGCTGGTGCGGCGAGGCGGGCTGGGCGACGTCGGCATCAGGCTGGCGTAGAAGGTCTTCTTGCGCCGCGCGCCGGCAGAGCCCAACGACGCGTCGCCCGGCGACTCAGTCGCGCTCGGCGATGTAGCTGATTCGCCTGCGGTCGCTGTCGGCGAAGACGGTGACGAGGGCGACGAGGGCGATGAGGGGGACGACGTGGTGGCAGCTGCCGGCGTGGGCGACGTCGGCTCCTCGAGGGCGGCCACGCGTGGCGCATCGGGTGCCGAGGCGGCGGCACCAGCGGGCTCGGGCTCGGGCTCGGGCTCGGACGACAGCGGCTCCTCGCTGTGCTCGGGCTCGTCGCTGTCGCTGCTGTCGCGGTCGCGATGCTGCGAGCGGCGGCGGCGGTGGTTGTGCGGGTGCTGGAGGCGGCGGAGGTCCTCGGCGGCCGCGGCCGCGGCGTCGTCGTCGCTGCTGCTGTCGCTGCTGGCGAGCACGCGCCGCACGGCCACGGGCGACGAGCCCGGCGAGCTGCGGAACATCTGCGCCGCCTGCTCGATGGCAGCCAGCGGTGGCAGCCCGCGTAGGCTGCGCCGGCGCAGCGCCTCGTCGTCGTCGTCGTCGGCATCGCGGCCACGGAGATCGTTCTCGTCCTCGGCGCGATTGCCGAAGCGCACGCTGGCGCGGTAGTCGCGCTTGGCGGCGAAGCTGTTGCCGTCGTGCCCGGCGCCGTTGCTCGCTGCCGCCGACACGGCGCCACCAGCCACGGAGGCAGCAGCGCTCGATGGCGAAGGAGCCTTGGGGTCGCTGCCGGCGAGCTGGGCAGCCGGCTCGTGCAGGGGCTCGCGCTCCGAGTCGCTCGAGTCGTCGCCGCTGTCGGGGTAGAAGGGCGCCAGCGAGTCGCGCGAGCCGGCGGTGTTCGACGACGCGGCGGCACCGGTACCCTTCTTGCCGGCACCCCGACGCAGCAGCGCTGCAGCGGCGGGAGACACAGCGCCCGAGGCCTCGATCATGCGCTGCAGGCGTGTCTCGTCGTTCTCGGTGGTGGTGGCGGTGGTGGCGGTGGCGCTGGTGTCCGAGGTGTCATCTGCGTCGGCCTCAGCCTCGGCAGTATCGCCGCGGTGCGTGTGGGTGGGAGCGAGAGCCGCAGCGTCGCGCGCAGCATCGCGTGGCGAGGTGGCAGTGGTCGCGGTAGAGGCAGAGCAGGAGTCGAGCTCCGAGACGGCGAGCGAGAGGGCGGCCTTGGCGCCGGCGACGTTACCGGCCTCGAGCAGCGACAGGAGCTCGCGGTAGAACTGCACCGGCGTCAAGCGGTGGAGCGGCAGCTCGGACCCGTGCTGCTGCTGCTGCTGCGCCATGGTGGCGAACGCGACCGTGACTGAGAGGCAGCAGGGCAACAGTGAGGGAGTTGTGCGCTGCTTGGAAGAAGAGGAGGTGGAGGTGTGGAGCTTGCGAGGCGACGAGGACGAGAGCGCGAATGCTGCCGCTGCTGCTGCGCCACTGCCACCTCGACGTCTCGGTGGAGGGCGCAGTGCTCGATGCCCACCCCGCACGCAGAGGCAGGGTGGAGGAGGGGGAGGCAGAGATCACTCACCGGCAGGGACTACAGAGTGCTGCGTGTACGCGAGGGAGAACGGCAGCGCGCATTCGGCTTGCAACCTCTGTTCGGGTGGCGCAAGAGAGGAGCTGCCAGGCCGCGTGGGTGCCACCGCGCGATGGCCACGATACGATGCGATACGATACGACCATACGGCATAGTGCAGACGACACGAGTATTCGTTGGCTACTGTAGTATGGAGAAATAAGTCTCTTTGTTGGGTTGCTTTGATAACAAGTTGCTGGCGGTTTACTTCAGCGGGATGAAGCGCGAAGAGTGGGTGGCACCGATACCGGGGCGACCGTGCTTCACAGGCTTGTATGTGATCGAGAACTCACCCAGGTAGTGGCCGATCATCTCGGGCTGCAGCAACGAACAACAAACAACGTATCATGTGAGCTCGCGCCAACGATCAACTCCCGAATCGATCAACTCTCACTCTCCTTCCCCCCCTTCTTCCCTCATCGTGCCGCTCCTCCGAGAGCACCGCATATGCTGCGTGGCGGTGCGCACGCTCTCGCGACTCAGTCTGCTTCAGAGCAACACGCACCTTGACCTCAACCTGAGTGAAGCTCTTGCCGTTGTACACACCAACGACGCTGCCGATCATCTCGGGGACGACGAGCATGTTACGGAGGTGGGTCTTGACGGTGGCGGGCTTGGCACCGACGCCAACGTCCTTGCGCTGTAGAAGAGCACCGAGAACGTGAGGATGATGGTGATATCGAGCGAGAGAGCGAGAGAGCGAGATGGCGAGAGCTGGAGCGCGAGAGAGGCTGGACTCTGGCCGAGTGCAGTACAACAGAGCGCGCGTAGGCGGTGGCAGGCAGGCAGACAGACGTACAGCCTTGCGGAGCTTCTTGATCAAGGCAATGTGCTTTCGGCGCACACCGCGCTGGCGGAGCCTTCGGCGCACGCGGGCCTGAACGAGCTCGATGAGCTGCTCGTTGCTGAGATCGAGCAGGTTCTCGAGGTCGATGCCTCGGTACGAGAACTTGCGGAAGGTCCTCTTTTTCTTGTCAGCGGGCTGAGGGAGGCAGAGGGGAAGGCAGAAGAAGGCAGAAGAGGTAGGTGTAGTGGTGAGTATATGAGGGTGTACACGACGGCAGCGGGCTCGAATCAAGGCATCACGCAGTCGTGTGGTGCATGATGCGTCGGTTGCGATGCGCAGTGGGGCAGGATGGCTGCGGTGCCGCGATAGCCGATACACAACGTACCTCGGACATGGTGGGACGCGGGCGACGAAGCGGGGAAGAGGAGGCGAGCGACGGAGCAGAGGCACAAAAGGAGCGAACGAGCGCCGTCGAATATTGGACTGCATCGATCAATGCAACAGTGGGCTTAGTATTTCCCGGGGTACGATTCTCCCTCTGCTCGATATCAGTTTTGGTTGGATTCGCTTCGATATCGATCCTGCTCGATATCTCTCTCTCGGTCTCAGTATTGATTTGTTACAAGCTGGCAATTACAACTACATGCTATCGAAAGCAAAAGAACGGACGGGCAAGCGCGCTCTCTACGAGCCGGGTGGCTTTGGCATCGGACCCTCGAGCTCGATCAGGAACGAGCGAATGTCGAGCGGACCGAGCTCTACCTCGAGGCGCGAGTCTCCTGAGAGTTTGAGTGACTCGCGCGCCACCATCTTGCCCAACTCGGGCTCGTGCGCCGGCTCCTTGTCCGGGTGCCAGTGATGGCGCTTGCACTCCTCGGCGACGCTGTTGAGCGACAGCGTGCGCTCCTCGATCGAGCGGATGCCATACTGCGCCGGCTTGAACAAGTCGGCCAGCTGCACGCTGGTCGGCTGGTTGCGCGGGCTCGCCCACACGGCATCGGCTTGCACGAGGTGGTTGAGACGCAGCGCCACGAGATCCGACTGCGCGCCGTGCTGCTGCATTGTCATGAGGAATACGTTCGACGGCAGGTCGGCCTTGAGCGGCGCCACCGTATGGCGGTTGCTTGCGAGCCAATCGCTGCGCTCGGCCGCCGAGAATACCGCCATCGGCGGGAAGTTCAGGTGATACACGAACTTTTGCCGCACGTCCGTGTCGCTCGATTGCGTCAGCAGCCACGATACTATCGCTACTTGGTTGACTTCGTTCAGCTCCTCGCCGTTGCCTGTTGGTTTGTTTGATCGATTGATCGATTGATTGATTGGAACGCCAACGTGTTAGCGCGGCTATGGATCAGCGAGCGAGAGCTTACTTGGATGCATTCACGCGTACCATGTACTTGCTTGGCGTTACGATGCAGCATGACCTCGAACTCTCCCGAACGGCTGCTGGTGACGCCATGTGGCCGATCGCTCACCACCAAGAACTGCTTGCCGGCGTCCTTCTCGCTCTGGAGGCCCGAGACATACACCGTCGGGTAGTAGTTGCCCGAGATTAGGATCTTGGGGTCGTTGTCGATGAACTGGCGCTGCACGAGCTCGAGTCCATTGTCGTCGGTGACGAAGCGCTTCTGGCTGTCGATGTCGGTCTCGTAGCGCGTCACGACATCGGTGGCCGACTTGGGAGCCACGTGATCCACCACCTCGATTTGATTCGAGCCCTTGTACACGCGAACGAGCTGTTGAATTTGAGGTGTGATGACGCGATAGCACTCGGACACGAGAGATCCACGCACACATCTAAATACACGCACACACAAAGTGTACCGATCCATAGCGCGTGAGTCAATCGGTAAGTCTGCTATTTCGCTCACTTGCGTGCTTGTTTGATGCTGCGTATGAAAGCAATCAACACCGTACCTTGAGCCAGCAAAGCGGTCAATCTTGGTTGCGGGCCCCGAGCTCTTGAACGTATAGTGGTTATCCCAAGCATTATCGCTGGGGTACTCAAAGTACGCTTGCTGCAGCTTACGCGGCGTGGGCTCGGCGCTCGACTGGAACGACTCGATCGAGCCGTCCGAGTCCGAGAAGCGCACGAGCAGGTCGCCGTTGGTGATGGTGACCGAGGTGCTGGCGTACGATACGACAATGCCCGGCATCGCAGCCGTAAGCCAACTCGGTGCCTCGATCGGTCGGTTGAAGCTCACCGACACGCTCTCGAACGAGCGCTCGAGGTGTGGCTCGATAAAGTACGCCATGGCGCCCATCGGCGGTACGTTCGCCTCAAAGTACAGCACGAATTGATTGCGCATCGGCTCCACCAGCTCGGTCAAGCTCCACGACGGATTGACCTACGCACACGCACCGACGAAGACCATCCATGAGCACCACCAAACCTCTCGCGCCACATCTCGCATGTGCAGCAAACGCCTCGTGGCATCACGCACTTGACTCGGCACTTCGTCTCCATTGTTGTCGACGACACGAATGCGGGCCTCTTGCACGGTCACCGTTACGATACGCTTGCTGCTCCAGGCGAGCGGGTTGTACAGAACCGCCACCATGTGCTTGCTGCCATCGGGCTGCGTCTTCCATGCCGGCGTCAACGAGTAGCTCGGCAGCGGCGAAGCGTTCGACTCAAACGCCTGGCGCAGTCGCGCGGCCTTGGCCATCATGACGGCTACCATCGACGGCACGATGCCTTCGGCGTGCGCAACGTCGGTCGACACCATGGAGATGTAGTCTGCCAATACCTGCGCGCGCATCGTGCCGGTGATCGCATCGTGGTGTTGCATGATGCCTTGCGTTCGGCGCAGTTGCTCGAGCTCGGTGAACGCCGACTTCCACGGAATCGGTGTGTACTCGATGCCTTTGCCCGGTGTAAGATACGACTTGGCTCGGGCCTTGGCGAGTACATACAAGGTCTACATGGCCGATTCATCAGCGATCATCCATCGCCACAAAATACCAATGACGATGGAGATACACTGAGGTGAGTGGCCAAGTGATCGTCTCACAATGGAAATGCTCTCTCGGTGGCTCTCGTACCTCGGCAACTCGTTGAATGTGATCGGCATCGCGCAGCATCTTCTTGAAGGCCGGGCGCGAGGTGTAGTAGCCGGTCCACCAGTTGACGGGCCCGGCGTGGTACGGAAAGAAGTCCTTGTTCTTGGTCGGGAAGGCGACGTTGAGGCGGTTGAGTTGGTCAAAGTACTCGACCGGCGTCGCGTAGCGCAACTTGACGCCGTATTGCGCAATGTTGCTGTTGACCTCGTTGATGATGCGGTCCATGTTGGAGAACATGGTGGCGGCATCCTTGAAGCGAAAGTCATGGCCCCACGGGAAGAGCAGCTGCTTGGTGTTGTAGGAGTTGGCTCGGTCGCGCAGATTGTTGACCAGCATACGAGCCGCCTGGGCGAGAGAGAGAGAGAGAGAGAGAGAGAGAGAGAGAGAGCAACGACTCAGCGAATGTGACACACACAGCAGGCAGGCAGGCAGGCAGGCAGGCAGGCAATGCGGGCGGTTGCGTACGTTCTTGACCTCAATGTCGCCAGTGAGGCGCACGGCGGCGGCGTTGTTGTTCTCCCATAGGAACTCCTTGGGCGCCTCGTAGCCCCACGGCAGCAGCAGCATCAGGAGCTCGGACGCCGGGCCGATGCTCTCGGAGCCGCGCCACACGAACTCGAGCTCGTGCAGCGGCATGTAGTCGCGCATCTCGGGCTCCGAGATGCGCCACGCAGCGTTGGCGTCGAAGCACATTTGCGAGAAGAGCGCCGGGTAGACCTTTGAGAGGCCGAAGACGTCGATCTGCCAGCCGACGCGCGGCCGCGAGACGCGCCCCAGCGAGCCAAAGTGCTCCTGCAGCCACCGGTGGCCCTCGGTCATCTGGTTGACGACCTGCATGTAGTTCGAGGTGGCCTCGTCGGACGACACCCAGCCGCCCATCAGCAGCTCGAGCTGCCCGTTGGCCACGAGCCGCGTGAACTTGGCGCGCATGTCGCTCGACTGGTCGCGCCACCAGCGCTCGAGGTACGACACCTCGACCCACCCGAACCTGCGCGACGCGTTGCCGTCGAGTGCGTTCGTGATGCTGGTGATGATGTGCGACACGTCGCTGAGGTAGTACTCCTCGAACGTGCGCAGCCAGCCAGGATCTGAGCAGCGAGCGAGCGAGCGACATGTCAGCTCCACAGGACAGAGAGAGAGCGCGAGGTGCGCGGTGCCGTACCGCAATGCGAGTGCGGCACGATGAAGACCTCGACCACGTCGGTCACTGCGTAGGTGCGCGCGAGGCGGTTAGCACGCGAGCCTCCAGAGCCAGCGAGCGACAATGCCAGCGACCGTACCGGTCGGCAGCGAGATCGAGAAGGTCTGCGGCGCGCGGAAGCCAAGCTCCACGAGGCCCTGCTGCGAGCTGCCGCGCTCGGCGAGCTGCCGCGCCACGTCGGCTGCCACCGCGTCCGTGTCCGCTTGAGCTTGCGGCTGAATCTGCGGCTGCACTTGAGGTTGTGGCTGGGTCTGTGGTTCTGGCAGAATCTGCGGTTGTGGCAGTGGTTGTGGCAGATGTGGGGGCTTGGTGTCGGGCTTGGTGTCGGGCTTGGCGTCGGGCTTGGCGTCGGGAGGAAGCAGCGCCTGCAGCTGCTCGAGCAGCAGGTTGGCGCGGAACAGCAACTCGCGCGAGCGTGCCACCGCAGCCTTGGCCACGAGCGCACCCGGGCGCACGGGATCGGCGACGCCGGGCAGCATCAGGTCGTGTGGCGCGTGGTCGAGCTCCAGCTCGGCGGCAGCCGCGTGTCGGTGCTGCGCGACGTGCCGCAGCTGCGCCACGAGCACCAGCGTCACCAGCACCTGCAGCAGCACCACCAGGCCCACCACGTACCGCACGCGCATTCTCGTACGGCTGCCGGTGCCACAAGGCCTCTTGGAGCGAGGGAGCGAGGGAGCGGATGGATGGAGGGGATGGATGCGGCGGGAGCGAGGTGGCGGCGGCGGCGCGGCAGCGAGCAAGTGCCGCGCGATAGCGCAACCGCAGGCTCGAGCTCTCAGGCAAACCCTATGCGCTGAGCTCGAGTCGCCGTGTTGCTTCGCCGCCCGCTGCCGCGCGCATCGCCATCGCCATCACCATCGCCCGCCTCGCGACACGAATCGAAACGAGTTGCCTCGATGCTCCATCTGATCCGCTCGGTTGCCACGCGTCGCGCGCATTCACTGGTATGAGTCGTGAGGTGTCCTGCTCGTGCCAGTGCGGCGCCGCGTGAGCTGACACACGCAGCGGTGCAGCGAGCCGCAGCGTCTGCCGCCGTCGTCGCTGCGGCGCCTCGGGTGCGCGGGCTCGCCGTCAAGCCCTTCGTGTACCAGCCAATGTTCGAGTCTGCTTCGAGCGACTCGACGCCGTATCGCAAGCTCACGTCGGAGCACGTCTCGACCTTGAACGTCGATGGTACGACCTTGGAGGAGTCGTCGTCGTCGTCGTCGTAGAAGTAGGTGGCGGCATCGCGGTGGTGCTCGACGCTCGACAACCGGCCGGCCGGCTGACGCACGGCTCGCCTCGGTGTACGCAGGTAGGAAGATCCTCAAGGTGCAGCCCGAGGCGCTCACGTTGCTGACGAGCGAGGCGCTGCGCGACGTGGCGCATCTGCTGCGGCCGGGCCACTTGCAGCAGCTCTCGAACATCCTCAAGGACAAGGACGCGAGCGACAACGACAAGTTCGTGGCCTTCGAGCTGCTGAAGAATGCCAACATCGCTGCCGGCAAGATCCTGCCTGGCTGCCAGGACACTGGCACGGCGATCGTCATGGGTAAGAAGGGCGAGAACGTGTGGACGGCCGGCGCGTCGGACGAGGAGGCCATCTCGCGCGGTGTGTACGACACGTACACCTCGACCAACCTGCGCTACTCGCAGATGGCGCCGCTCGACATGTACAAGGAGGTCAATACTGGTACGTGACGCTGGCCGATTCGATTCGATTCGATTCGATTCGATTCGATTCGATTCGATTGATTGAATGGATTACTTGCCACAGGCACCAACCTACCAGCGCAGATTGAGCTGTACGCTGAGAAGGGCAATGCCTACAAGTTCTTGTTCATCGCCAAGGGCGGAGGTTCGGCCAACAAGACCTACCTCTACCAGCAGACCAAGGCGCTGCTCAACGAGGCGTCGCTGCTCAAGTTCGTCGAGGACAACATCAAGACCATCGGCACCTCGGCCTGTCCGCCGTATCACTTGGCATTCGTCATTGGTGGAACGTCGGCCGAGTTCAACCTCAAGACCGTCAAGCTCGCCTCGTGCCGCTACCTCGACCATCTGCCAACCACCGGTAGGTCATCCTCGAGCGCGTGCGAGAGAGAGAGAGAGAGAGAGAGAGAGAGAGAGCATAGGTTCGCTTGATGTCGAGCGGTGGTTGATGTGCCTCGAATCGAACAGGAAACGAGCATGGTCGAGCGTTCCGCGATACGGCGCTCGAGCAAAAGGTACTGGAGATCTCGCAGCGCATCGGTATTGGCGCACAGTTTGGGTACGTATCGCTCTCATGCACCATGGTCAAAACGGCCAACGGCAATCGGCAATCTCGACCTAGCATGCTAACAATAACACCACCACCACCCCACCACCAACATCATAATACCACCATAATACCACGCTAATACCACAGAGGTAAGTATTTCTGCCACGATGTTCGCGTGATTCGATTGCCGCGTCATGGAGCCTCGTGCCCTGTGGGCCTTGGCGTGTCTTGTTCGGCCGACCGTCAAGTACTCGGCAAGATCACCGAGGACGGAGTATTCCTTGAGCAGGTACGAGAGCATACGTACAAGTGAGAAGGGAGAGTGAGATTGTCTAGCGGGCATTGGTCAACAACTGTATGACAACATTTGGTGGCGCCAGTTCGTATTGTTATTGTCATGTATTTCTCTCGGGTCTCTCTTCATTTGTTAGGTTCATATTCGTTCATTTCGCTTGGTCGGTAGATTGTTTGCGCGTTATATCTCTCTCTCCCTTTCACTCGCCAAATTACGTGAGTATGTTCTAACAATGTTTGCTCGCTCGCGCGCGCGCGCGCTCGTTCTTCTCGGTTCGGTGTAGCTTGAGAGTGATCCAGCCAAGTACTTGCCCGAGGTTCAAGAAGATCAATTGTTGCAGTCGGAGGTGGTGAAGGTCGATCTCAACCAACCGATGAGTGCCATCCGCGAGAAGCTCTCGCAGTATCCGATCAAGACGCGCTTGTCATTGAGTGGAACGCTGGTGGTGGCGCGTGACATTGCGCACGCCAAGTTGAAGGAGCGCCTCGACGCTGGCCAGGGTCTTCCGCAATATGTCAAGGATCACATTATTTACTACGCCGGCCCGGCCAAGACGCCGCAGGGCTACGCATCGGGCTCGTTCGGGCCAACGACCGCCGGTCGTATGGACTCGTACGTCGACCTGTTCATGGCTAACGGCGGCTCGTTCGTGACGTTGGCCAAGGGCAACCGCTCGCGCCAAGTATCGAAGGCGTGCGAAAAGTATGGAGGCTTCTATCTGGGTTCGATCGGCGGCCCGGCTGCAGTGTTGGCACAGAATTGCATCAAGAAGGTGCGCAGGCGCTCGTGTAGGCTCGATTCAATTAGGTGGCGCAACACTCACTCTCTCTCTCTCTCTCTCTCTCTCTTTGTACGTGCGGAACGTAGGTCGAGGTACTCGAGTATCCCGAGCTTGGTATGGAGGCCGTGTGGAAGATCGACGTGAAGGACTTTCCTGCCTTTATCATTGTCGACGACAAGGGCAACGACTTTTTCAAGGAGCTCAGCTAAGTGGCGCGCGGCGGCACAGCACCGAGCACTTCTGGTTGTGAGTAACGACGATGATGATGAGGAGGAGGAGGAGGATGATGTGGGCGAGATACCAACAGACGCGGTCAGTAAAAACGAATCTGTGCTCAGGAACTAAGGTAGATACGCGTCGGCACCAGCAGCAGCAGCAGTAGTGGAACGGTTCGCTGGCATGAGGAAA
>Ga0209930_1004259_pt1 | contig 13011 bp, 17 predicted proteins | sample ThiBiot_500_biof_2_FD_183948 | JGI IMG/M metagenome (GOLD analysis project Ga0209930, IMG submission 183948) | Wastewater bioreactor microbial communities from Cape Town, South Africa - Thiocy_cont_500_biof (SPAdes) | ecosystem: Engineered > Bioreactor > Thiocyanate-remediating >... | reverse complement strand
GGAAATGAATTCATAAACAAATGCAACATGAAACCAAACATTCATTGGGATTGTAGATAAACCCATGATATCATCGGCATAAAATCCAAAATAAAGTCGATTAAATCGAATAGCTAAATGAAGACACAAACTAGTAGTGGGTGTGGCACATTGACCAAAGATTCCATAGTTTACTGTTGAATTTAATTGTTTAGTTAATTTTAACCAAGCATCAACTGTAAATGAACGTTCATTAAATGGAATATATGTGTTAGTCATCATATATTGATTTTCTGTTGATAAACAATTGTTAATATAACCGAATTCGTATGTTCCCGATGCACCACTATTGACATATCCATTGGCCATATTTCTTTGATCATATAAATTATTTTCGAATGACCATGATGTTACCAATGTTGACATTGTTGATGTCGACACATTGACACATGAATCAAGACAAATCGAATGATAATTCGGTCCAATATATTTTGTTACTTCAGTTACTGATGTCGTTGTCGTACTTGTTGTTGATGATGATGTTGTTGTTGTTGTTGCTGTTGTAGTTGTAGTTGTAGTTGTAGTTGTAGTTGTAGTATCAGTACTGGTTGTGATGGTTGTCGTTGTGGTTGTAGTGTCTGTTTGTGCTATTGATTCGTAAAGAGTCGAGTTATTCCTATTGAAACTAATTGTAAGACTTACTACTGATATTGATATTATTCGCTATTGTTGTTGTTGTTTTACCATAAAAAACTGTAAAATAAACTGAAACAACAAGAGCTATAATAAGAAGAATCAATCCAATTAATAAACAAAGAACAAGTCGATTTCGATTGAATCTAATTGACAAGAGAAAAACGAGAATTGTTGAAAAATGAATCTAAAAATATTGAATTTACGATTGAATACTCCGAATTGAACGATTTGTTTGAGTTGAAGATGGACGAACCTTCGAATTAGAAAATCGAATTACTTTTGACCGATTTAACGTAGACAGACGATTTGAATTTGAAGTCATTTTGAAATGATTCGAATGAATTCTTGTTCCAATACATACAACTATTTATTCAACTTACAAATTTTAAAAAGAACAACAATCATTAACTAACGATAAATTCAAATCGACAAAAAAACAACAACGAATTTTAATGGATCATTAACTGAGATCTTATTGGTTTTCATTTTGAGATCAATAATGACGATGTCTGTATTTAATTCTTAGATCGTCATCATATTCATATAAACGATAATTGATTTCTACAAAGGCGGAATTCAATCGAAAAAGTACAAGTCATGTCCTTGTATTTTTTTCTGCTTCGTCAAATCAAAAAGAAAATTACTCATTGAGTCACGCCCAAAATCAAAGGAATAAATTGTATATAAATCGAATCGAAGTGTTCGTACAAGGAAACAAATCAAAATGGATTCTATTAAAACACAACAACCAACTCAATGTTCTTCGATTGAAAATGAAAATGATATCATCGAAAGAAATTTTCCTCGAGGTTTACGTGGTGGTGGTGCATGTTTCGATTGGTAATTAGATTTGTTTTCGATTTACTTTTCTTGATAAAAAAAAAATTTGTAAATTGAATTTAGTTTGGCATGTTTATGTTTCTGCTGTGCATTAGAAGAAATCGCATGTTTTGAATGTTGTCGAGATTGCTGAACTATCGAAAAATCATTGATTTGTTTTTTTATTAATAAGAAAAGAGAGAGAAAAATTATAATTAAAGTTTAATAATATATAAACTGATATTATCCATCGATTGTAATTGTAAACAATGATCTAATAACTGTTGAACAATATCTGTCAGTGATGTTTGAGTTAATTTATTTCGAATAAATTGAGCAACATCTTCATTTGACATCACATCCCAAACGCCATCACAAGCAAGAACAACAAATGAAACATTGGATTGTTTAGGATATTGAATAATATCAGGTGACGGAGGAATTAAATGTTTATCAAGAGAATAATCTCCTAAAGCTCGACTAACAGCAAGATAACTTTCAACACGTGGAACATCATCGCCATATTGAGTTACGTGACCACCAGCTCGATAGATTCGTTCTCGTTCTTTACTTACTGAAGGTTTATGATCTAATTACATAAAAAAAAACGATGTTCGATTTGTTTTTTTTCTTTCGAAAAAGCAAAGAAAAGAAAAAACCTTTTGTTGACTGTAAAATTTGTCCCTCATTGGAAACAATAATTGCACGAGAATCGCCAAGATTAATTAAATAAATATGTTCTGGTCCAATTAAAGTTGCAATCTAAACAAACGATTTTGAAAAAAACACGAAGACAACAAAAGTGAAAATGTTTTTACACAAACAGATCCACTTTGATCATTGAGAAGATTTGCTAATTGTCGATCCAATTGAAAGAACGTATGTTTTATAATTTGATTTAATTGATAATTATCTAATTGTGATGAATGAATATGTTCATTATCGGATTTCTTAACAAATTCATCGAAAGCTTCGATTAAATTCTTATGCAGAAGTTCACTTGCATATTTGGCTGTTTCAGTACCTTAATTAATAAAAAAAACAACAAAAGAATATGAATTGATGAAAAATGAAATCGAAAGTGAATGAAACCATTGTGTCCATCGAAAATAGCAAAATAATTCCAAAGTATCCATGAATGTTGATCAATTGGAATTAAATGTTTATGAAAATCTTCATTTGATTTTCTCCAACCTTGCATTGCACCAAATGCAAATTGTTCGCCATGTTCAATATGTTTGACAGTCGAAGGATGACTGAGAAATGAATCATCTTCGTTTTCTTCGGACATTGATTTCGTTTGTTTGTTTGTTTATTTGTTGATCGTCAAAAATCAAGAAAAAGAAAAAAACAATCTTCGTTCGACCTTGTTTCTATTCGTACGTATATCATCGACAAGTTTGCCTCTGTTTTTTGTTTCTGTTCGTTCTCTATTCAATGAAGAAATCTATTCTTATATCTTTTTTCATTCGTTGTAAAGTTCGATTTCAATAGACTCTGCTGATCTTTTCAATCGTTTCGACTTTTGTTTGCTTAGAGTTTAGTCATCCGTTTAGACGAAATGTACGTGGCTTTCGATTGACGTCAATCGATCGATGTACAATTGAAAACCTTTTGGTTTTATTTATAATTATTCGGCCTTGAGATTTTACCTAGTTTTAGAAAAATGTACCTCGAATCAATAAGAAACATTCTTCTAAATTTGATCTCATTTTTAAAAGAAAAAAAAACAAATGAAGATGTCGCAAATCATCGATAAACAATTATCTAGAAAATCTTCCATTCGTTCATTTCAAAACGAGAGAACTACTTACTTGTTGTATTTTTTGTGTAGTTAATTGTTGTTAAAATGGCTTCGTACTTCGAAGAACATAATTGTAATGAATTAGAAAATGGTGAAGAACCGAATCATTTACTTGATTTAGCTCGTTTACTAATCGATAGCGGACATGGTGCTGCATTCGAACTCGAATATGAACAAATCTTCGGTCATATCGATGGAAGAAAACAACCACCAGCTGCGAAACATTTCATTGAAAATTTAAAATCAACAAATGATTTTCGTCAAGATGAAAAATGTTCGATTTGTTTAAAAGAATTCGAATTGAATTTAACAAAAGAATTACCATGCAAACATAAATATTGTCAAAATTGTATTACTCAATGGTTAAATTTAGTGAACACGTGTCCAATGTGTCGAACGGAATTTATTACCGATGATCCAAATTATGAGCAATATAAAAAACAAAAACAACGACAACAAGAACGACAATTAGACATTCAAGATTTGCATAGTTCGATGTTTTCATAATCTTTTTCTTTTTCATTTTTAATCGAGAACAAGTTTTTAAAACGAATTATCAAATTTATTGTTTACAAAAATAAAAGAACGATTACACGTCTGTTTGTTTTTGTTATTGTCAATTGAAAATGATTAAACCGGAGGAGGTTGTTGTTTGATTTGTGACGAAGATCGAGAGTAATGAGGTCGATGACTTGATCGAGTTAATTTCGACCGAGATCGATTCGTATACGGAGGAGGAGGCCGAGTTTTGGGTAGAACTGTTGTATTTCCCACTGAACCTTTTTTCGGTGTATCAAATAAATCCCATTTTTCACCATGAGCTAAAACAACAATTTCTTTGTTTTACAAACAAGTTTTCTTTGAAAATTTACCGATATAATCAAGTCCTCGGATTTCTTCTTCGGGTGATAAACGAATACCAATTGTATATTTCAATGGAAGAAGAATTCCAGCTGTACAAACTGTGGCAAAACCTTTCAAAGTCAAACAAATTTTCAATAAAATTTTATGATTCAAAAAAAAAACAAAAATGTAAATACCAATTCCAGTAAGTATACCAGCAATTTGATACCATAATTGAACTGGATGTCCATAGAATGCTCCATCAGCTCCACCCCCATTTAATTCTTTTTGAGCGAATAATCCAGTCATAAATGCGCCAATGATTCCACCTCAAAATCAAAATCAAAAGACGATTGTTATTTGTTGAAAAATGGGGGGAAAATAAAACTCACCAAAACCGTGACAAGCAGCAACATCCAAAGTATCATCAAATTTGAGATGATGTTTATATAAAAGAATGAAATAAATAATAATAACAGGAATAACACCAAAGAGAAGAGCCCAACCAGGTTGAATGAAACCACAAGCAGGTGTCACAGCAACTAAACCAACAATTGGACCGATACATGTTCCTGAGATCGAAATATGACCACGTAATGCATCGATGATTGTCCATGTTACTAAACCAGCTGCTGCTGCTGCAATCGAATTGACAACAGCTAACGCTGCAATACCACTGAAATTCAAAAAACAGAAAACGATCGTAGAAAAAAGAAATTGTTTTGTAAATTACTTGGCTGCACCAGCAGATCCACCATTGAAACCAAGCCAACCAACCCACAGTAAACAAGTACCAAGAACAGTAAATGGAAGATTGTGAGCACTTGATTCTTGAGGTTTATAGTCAATTCGTTTGCCTAAAATAATCGACGCAACAAAACCAGAAACACCCGAAAGAATATGAACGACAGTTCCACCAGCAAAATCAAGTGTGCCCAATTCTTTTAACCAACCATTTTCACTCCACACCCAATGTGCCATTGGATCATAACAAATTGTTGTCCAAATAAGAATAAATATCATATAAGGAATTAATTTCATTCGACCAACAATAGATCCTGAAATCAATGCAGGCGTAATTATAGCAAATGTACCTTGATATGCTGCATAAGTATACAATGGATATGTTGGACTATAGATTGGATCATTTCGTTCTCCGAATGTTAATGCTGCATCACCGAATGAACCGAAACCTTTGCTTACCGGTGGACCAAATGCAAATGAAAAACCGAATAAAACCCATTGAAAAAAGACAATTCCCATGCAAATGAATGATAAAAACAATTGATTGAGAATATTCTTTCGATCAACTAAACCTCCATAGAAGAAAGCCAATGCTGGTGTCATCATGAGAACTAATGCTGTCGATGTCATCATCCAAGCATTATCACCTGTATCATACATGGTATCAGTCACTGGTGTTTCAGTTGTATTACTAGTATCGTTCATGGTTAAATCGTCTCTCTATCGCACAATCAACGATTCGAATGTTTCTTATCTGTTCGATTTACTCGACTTTATATACGATATATTTTCAATAAACAACCGTATCGCTGGTTTTTGTCTAGGTTCTCGTTTTTTTTTGCTATCGTCCTTCCAAATATTTCAATAGGTGAACAAAGTCATGTTCTCTCTCTCTCTCTCTCGCTCGCTATCTCTCTCTTTATTTTTCATAATATGTACGCACGTCAATTGATTCGATTCAGAAGAAACATCTCGACCGTTGAAGTTATTATTTAAAAGTACGTATGCATTCATTTTCACCTTTCTACACCTTCTATTCAAACGAATACTTTCATTTTTTTTATCTATGAAAAAAAGGTAACTTTTCACAAATATTTTTTCGTTTCGCCTTATTTACGCCTAATAGGCATATGCCTATTTAGTTTTGGTAGCTACCTTTCATAATCATTAAGGTAATGATACATATCAATGGTTTTCATCTTAATATTCTTTTTTGATTGACAGCTCAGTGAATGGGCATTTTTTTTTTCTATTGACTTGAATGTACTTCTCCTTTCAACAGTCGTTTGTTCACATAACGGTCATCACATTTAATCAAACAAATAGGTATGTTTGTTTATTTTTTTAAAATCAAACAAAACAATTTGTTCTTTTAAACATTGTTTTTTTGTTGTTGTCTAAAAGAGATTTTTGATACACGTATTCTTCTAATTTTAGATGACCTTCGAACATGAAAACATTATTACCAGAGGCTTTTCATGGCAATCATTTGAAATGATACGCTTTCAAAAACCATGATCATCTCTCTCGTCTTGTTTTGCAATCGAGGTTTATTTTCAAATAAATAAGAGTCAATGTCGTTTTCCCAAGGAAAAAAATCGAGATAAATAAAATAAATCACCGGTTAAAAATAATTGAAATGAAATGTTTATTTAACTATCATCATTGGTAATGGATTGTTTTCGATGATGTTCAATCGGAGAAAGAAGAACGGGAAGTTTCTCGGAATGAATTCGAATTTTTTGTTGAAATCGATTATTGATTGGCCATGATTGTAATTCTCCTGATGCAAATATCAAATAAAACAATGAACAAAAATAAAGAACATCTGAAGCAATAGTAAACGCATCATGCCAACCGATTAAATCCTATTCAATCAATCAATCAATCAATCAAAAAGAATATCTTCTTCTTGAACTGCATATTTACTTTTGAATCGTCGCTGTAAAGTAACATTAATCGACGTAATGAAGAATGATTTTAGTTATGGAATGGCATTCAATTTGTGAATAGATAATGCAGCATTTGACGTTAAATCTGTTATTTTCTATGATTAATTTTTCCATGATTCATACGTGAAATGTGATTGATCTCGACTTCGCTCCTGATATCAGATATATGCACTTATTTATTGCAAATAAAAAAGCAAGAGTATTTTTACATACAATACTCTGCTCATGGCTAATCGGTGGTATGAATTCTATAGTGATTGGAACAATTCTCGATGATTTATATGCATGTTTGATTAGTCTTCTTGTTAGTGGAATTATAGAAGCATTGGCATATTGTGATAGAATTAAAGTCAAATTATCAATGAGACTTGTAATAAAGATTTTATATTGGTTCATTGGATTATTTTTTAATACCGATATTGTCTTTACTTATATGTATTTCATACTTTTATTATTTTACATTTTATTTTGATATAAATAAATAAAAAGAAAAAAAAAACAAGTCGTTATTCATATTTATGGCTAGTAGTATAGACTGAGATATTGTCGTCGTCACGACAAAAATTAATACATTTGACTTTGAAATATTGAGAGCGATTATGTTCAATCTCAAAAATTTGTATGATACCTTTTTTGTTTTGTGAAAATTGGTAGCCCTAGATACGAACGTTCATGTTCAGTTATCATGTATGTTGAAATTGTTTCTATTCTTAATAATGCGTTATATAGAATATAATCTATCGTCTCGATTGGCTTATAGAAAAACATCTTTAATTTCTGATCTATGCACCACTTCAAACTCAATTTCATTGAGAAATATAAAAATCTTCTTTTTTCTCTCGATGTTTATTTAAAATAAATAAGATTTAATATCGTTTACCCAAAAAATAAAAATAATTCGTTGAACAAAAGAATCGAAATAAATAAATAAATCACCGGTTAAATAAAATGTTTAACTGTCACCATTGATGATTGATTGTTTCGAATGACGTTCAACTGGAGAAAGTAGAACTGGAAATTTTTCTGAATTAATTCGAATTTTTTGTTGAGCTCGATCATTAATTGACCATGATTGTAATTCTCCTGATGCAAATATCAAATAAAACAACGAACAAAAATAAAGAACACCGCTAGCAATAGTAAACACATCATGCCAACCACTTAAATCCTTAAGAATTGAATAAATTAAAAAAAAAGAAAATTTTTAATAAATAAAAATGATTTACTTGTTGTTTAGTAAGAAGACCAGCAACAATAGGACTCACAATTCCAGCTGATGTGCCAATAACAGCAGTGAAACCAGCAATGATCGAGGCATAACGTGGTGATAAATCTTGATGATTTAAATGCCAACCCGAAACCATTAAACCACTTGAACCAACACCGATTGTCAATAATGTTATGCCAATATATGGATTGGTTACATAACACATCGATAATAAACATGTTCCTTCAATGAAATATCCTATTGAAATTCAAATAGAAACAAATTCAAGTTCGAATCGAATTGAAATATCTAACCGGTACAAGTCATTATTTTTCTCACAATAGTTGTTGACCATAAAAGAGTTAAACGCATAAAATCAGCAATAAATCCACTTGACAAAGCAATTAAAACCTTGAATATATGTGGCAATGAGCCAAGTGTTCCATTTTCAGTGACACCAAAATGAAATGCATTGAGAAATGCTGGTTGATTGGTTAATAATAAATAGAATGTCCAACCACGAGCAAAATGTGCCAAACATATTGACCAAACAGGAAGAGATTTTAAAATACTTTTCCAAGGAATTGTTTCATTTTCACGAACTAATGGTTCGATTTCACATTGACTTCGTTCGATATAATCTAATTCTTCTTTGGAAATATACGGATGTTCACTCGGTTTTTCATAGACAAATGAATAAAATAAAATTGACCACAATAAACCAAGCAATCCTAAAAAACAAATTCAATCAAAACATTAAAAACAACAATCAATCAATCAAAAACATTCATTCAGTTAGAATTAAATAATTAACAACAAGCAAAACGAACCTATAATCAACAGTTTTTTTTGTCTTTTATGAAAAGAAAATAATAAGATTGATTTTCAATTGAATAAAAAACTAGAATTTTGAATTGACTTTACCTGATACATTATAAATGGAATAATGTCCATAATATTTCGTTAGAAATCCGCCCAAAAAGAATCCAACAACAGGACCCGCATATAAACCTTGAAAATGATTTACTTAGAATAAAAATCATTCGATTGAATTTGATTTCAATTTACCCGAATAAATAAATCCTCCGATTCTTCCACGTTCACTTGGTGGACACCAATTCGCTAGAATTCCATGACTCGATGGAAATGCACAACCCTCAAATTCACAAATTCACAAATTCCATTGAAAACAACAAAATTCAAAAGAAGATCCTACGGCACAAAGACCTTGAAGTAATCGAATTAAACCAGTTAAATAATAATTCAAATTATGTCGAACTGTGATCACAGTTAAACTTAATGGAATTAGAAAATTTAACAGAAATAAAATTAACAATGGAATTAAGAAGATTCTATTCAACAAAACGAACAGTTTTAGTTTCTTTTATCGAAAAATGATTTCGAAATCGAAGTTACTTGGTTGATGAATATTTGTGAACAAGAAAACCAGATGGAATATGAGACACAACATAACCAAGATAAAATATCGAATTTAAATAACCTAATTCAACCGATGTCCAATTCAATCTTAATAACTAAATCGAATTTCATTCATTTACAAACAAATCTTAGCGAAATAAAAAAACAAACGAACTGAATGTGATAATTGATCATCGGTTGAAGAGATATCATCTTTCGAATCAACTCGATTTAATATTAACGAATTTGTTATGGCAAAATTGGTTTGAATGACTGTTAAAATTAATAGACCAAATGATGTTAACAAAGAAACGATCAACCGTTTTGGAATATAAATCAAACTTTCTCTATGCATCGATTGACTTCAAAATAAATAACTAAATAATCAATTAACATTTAGTGAGATAACAAATCAATCTTTCGATTATCTACAAAGACAATTCTTTTATTTTAATAAGAAAAAGAGATTCTATCAAAAACGATTTTCTTGTGCAAAAAAAGACGTATAAAAAACACAGAGAGAGAGAGAGAGAGAGAGACAATTTTCTGGAATGTCTAAAGAATGAATTTGATTAAGTGAGAAAGATTTACAAATTGATTAAGAAAACAAAATCATTTTGAGAACATATGATTATTATTGGCTAATTTAGATAGATTTTGATAAAATAAAAAAGAAAACATTGAATAAAATCATAAAAAATGGAATTGATTTTCGATTGGAATGATTACACATTCGTGGATCTGTACGAATTAATAATTGAATCATCTCTTGACCAAGATAATCATCTAATGAAATTGTTAAACGTGTCAATTGAACTGTTGCATCGAGAAACATCAGATCTGGATGTTCATAAAATGAATCGAACATTGTAAATTCTTTGTTTCTATTTCACAAATCAATTTTCATTTATTTATTTTCTTTTCAATCAATTCAACGACTTACGTATCCGATCCAAATAATTGTTGAGCAAAATTTAACATATTCCAAATGTAAAGTCGATCTAAATCAGGCAAAAGATCTAAACAAACAAACAAACACAATGAAATTCAATTGAAAAATCAAGAAAAGAAACAAACTTGATGTCATTAGAACACGTGCAGGAACTTTCAACATGTGACAACTTTTGTAAGCTTCAATTGTTTTTCGCGTTCCATTTTTACATAATAATTCGAAATCAATGGCACGTAAAGGTCGTGCCCATTGATCAACATTTCTTCCGTCGGTATTCGAAATGACAGCCGTATGCATAACAAATGCAACGTGACCACCTTTACCTTCGGTTAAACAACGAAATGCTCCTGAACTTCCATAGAACATTTCTCGTTGAGATCGTGAACAATAATCGGATCCTTTCGAATAACATTTCAAACATAATGAACGAGGATTTGTTTTCAATCGATTGTAATCATAATCAAGTGAACCAGGAACACAACTTAAACCGAAATATTCTCCTAAAAGAAATCTTGAGTTTTAAGTAAGAAGAAGAAGAAACGAACCAGCCACTTTATTAATATGACAATTAGTCACATATGTTTCTTTAATAGCATTTAAATAATCAATCGGCACATGCCAACCAGCAAGATCGCCCATTGCTGTTGAACAAACAGTTTTTCCACGTAAATTCCAAAGATTAGTTGTTAAATCTGTTCGTTTAGCAACAGCTACGGCATACATAACATTAGATTCCATATCAACACCATAATCTTCAGCAGCCAATGGAATCAATTGATAATATCGTTGTGCACGATAGGCATCAGCTGCGTCTAATGTAATGATATCAGCAATTCCTTGTCGAATCTTCGACATACATTCAATCGCATTCTTCGATGAAACACAATCGATATCTGGTTTGATGTTTTTACGTGCAAAAGCATTTTTCATCAAACGACATTTTTCTTTCTCATAAACCGACAAAACACACCAACGTAAGACTCTCAATGGACATTCATAGAGTCGACTTAACATAGCTAAATATTCACTTCCAAGATAGTTTGTGTACGATGTTCGATCATCGAGTAAATTGAAATCAATCGCTGCATCAGAAAATAACAAATCGTTCGATTGATATCGTTGAGAATTAAACAATTGAAAATAACCATTTTGAGAACTAAAAAATCGTGCTGAATCAATGAGAACTTTTCGATAGATATCTCGTAATTGTTTGGGTCGACGATGAGACACAACAATAGCCGATGCCGGTGCAACTCCCCAATTACATTGTTGAAATTGTTGCCAAGCAACACGTTGTCCATTTGTACATAACAATTGAAATTGATCGATGGGAAAATTTGGGTCACGTTGTTGTAATTCAATCAATGCAGTATGACGAACAAACGCAACATCACCACTATTATATAAACACATTAATGCACCAATATTTCCTGCATACGGATCTTGATTTGTACAGAATGTATTTCCATTTGTTCCTTGACAAAGATCGCAAACAGTCGATGGATTATCACCTGTCGGATTGAATTGTCGATTTAATGCATCGGGTGCACACATTGAACCGAATAATAACGACGCTGATTTAACATGATTATTACAATCGATTATATTCAATCGACGATCACGTAACAATTGAGAAATCGGTTGATTCCATCCTGATGATGAACCAACTGATGAATGACACGAACGAGCACCTTGTAAATTATTGAGATTGATCGGTGAACCTGCACGAACAACAGCTACACTATAATAAGTATTCGCCGATGGACTATTGAAAATAGGTGAATACAATTCATTGGCTATTGGAACGAGATTATAATATCTGCCAGCTGTGTAAATTTCTCCTGAGTCTGCAGTCATTAAATCAGCTTCATCATTGAAAATTTTTCGATAACAATCGAATTTATCTAAACCAGCAACACAAGCCAATGACGATCGAGTTAAATTCGCTGTTAACAATGCATTTGACCATGCACCACATTTCAAATATTCACGTTCATTTACGCAACACCAACGAATATTCGTTACGATATTATTCGGGTTTCCATCGGTATTATAAATACTAAATGGAATTACGGTTTGATCATAGGCACTGAATTGACATTGAATTACATCGAAATTAATCAATAGAACACTACAAATCAAGATCAATGCACAATTCACTGACATCTTGATTCTTCACTTTTATTTAATGTCACTTTTTCAAAAAAAAAAACGAGGGGAGAAGAGAAGAAAGAAAGAAGGTCATCACTCATTTTATTGGACCAATCAAATTCGATTTCAAAAGAGGTCACTTATATGGTCATTTCATTACAATTCTTTTTTTTAGAAATTTATTTTATTTTTTCAAATAAAAAAAGAATATTACCAACATGCAGTAATATTTTCACAAAATTTCGAATAATACGAATTATTCATTTTATTACTTTATTCTGAGCAAAAGAAAAAGAAACATTTTTCTTTGTAATCAATGAATAAAACAACGAAATAAATAAAGTTAGATTCAATCTTTTCTGTCAAAAACAAAAGATAAAATGAGAAAATGAAAACAATTTCATTCGTTATAGTAAAGAAAAGAAAGAAAACGAATAAACAATAC
>Ga0209930_1004257_pt1 | contig 13012 bp, 9 predicted proteins | sample ThiBiot_500_biof_2_FD_183948 | JGI IMG/M metagenome (GOLD analysis project Ga0209930, IMG submission 183948) | Wastewater bioreactor microbial communities from Cape Town, South Africa - Thiocy_cont_500_biof (SPAdes) | ecosystem: Engineered > Bioreactor > Thiocyanate-remediating >... | reverse complement strand
CGGCGACGCGGCGGCCGAGATCGATATCGATGGGGAAACGCGACAGCATGGCTTGCGCGCGCGCCGCGATGCCGGAGCGGTCGATGCGCGAGAACAGGCCGGGCTTTGCGCTTTCATGGCCGAGAAAGATGTTTTCGGCGCCGGTGAGGTCGCCGACGAGTTCGGGATGCTGCTGCACCACGGCCACGCCCGCCTCGATCGCCGCGCGCGGCGAGCCGAGATCGTAAGCCTTTCCGGCGATCTCGATCGTCCCGCCATCCTTGGAATAGACGCCGGAGAGGATCTTGATCAGCGTCGACTTGCCGGCGCCGTTGACGCCGAGCAGGGCATGGACCTCGCCCTCCCCAAGACAGAAGTCGACATCGTCAAGCGCGTTGACATCGCCGAAGCGTTTCTGGATCCCGCGCATCGCGAGGATCGTGCCCGTTTGACCAGCCACAGCCGGGTTCCTCCTGAAGTCTATCCGCCTCCCGGAACGGGCGGCGACGCCTGCCGCCACCCGCTGGGGGAGGAATTTTTTCCGTTTTCCCGTCTCCTCGGGGGGAGAAGGTCGAAGAGGCGGACTCTGCCTCCTGTCGAAGGGCGAGGGAATGATCGAGAGGCTTAAAAGCCCTTAGAGAACCCGCGCCCAGCCGAGCTTTGCCGCTTCGCCCGGCATGTCGTAGGTGTCGGGAATGTTCGGCAGCGGGTCGAGCGAGGCCTTGGTCACCGCGTAGGACGGGGTGATGACGAAGCGCGGGGCCTGGCGGCCGGCGGCGACTTCCTGGGCGTAGAAGGCGTTCATATAGGCCATTTCGTAGAAGCTCTGCGCCATGGTCAGCTTGAACGGCGAATCCGCCTTGATGTATTCGAACGACTGCTGGCCGCCGTCGATGCCGGTGATCATCACCGGGCGACCCGAAGCGCGGATCGCGAGCGTGCCTTCGGAGGCCGCGCCATCCCAGGCGCACCAGATGGCGTCCAGTTCCGGATTGGCGGTGAGGATCTGGTCGACGACCTGACGCGGCGTGGTCGAGCCGCCGAGCGCGAAGGCGATTTCCGAGACGATCTTGATGTCGGGATAGCGAACGAAGACCGACTTGGCGCCGAGCGTGCGCTGGTCCCAGCTCTCGTTCGACGGCAGCGACACGAGCGCCACCTTGCCTTTGCCGCCCAGCTGGTCGGCGATATATTGCGCCGGATGGGCGCCGAGGCCGAAATTGTTCGACATTGCCGTCGAGGTCACGGTGACGTTGGGCACGTAGGAGTCACCGACGAAGATCGGAATGCCGGAGGCAACCGCCTGCTGAACGGCCGGCGAGATCGCGGCGGCATCGGCGGGCGTGATGAAGATCGCGGCCGGCTTTGCCTCGACGAAGGCAAGGATCTGGTCGGCCTGCTTCTTGACGTCGTAATTGGCGTCGGCGATCGTCAGCTTGCCGCCCAGACGCTCGACGGCGTCCTTGTAGCCGTTGACGATGTGGCGGCCGGATTCCCAGACGGTCCAGCCGAGCGAGGCACAGAAGGTCTTTTCGGCATTCTGCGCCCAGGAGAATTCCGGGCGGGCCAGTGCGGCGGCGACGGTGGTCGCGGCGGCTGCCGAAAGCAGGCCGCGCCGCGTCAGGCGGAAGCCGCCGGCATTGTCGACGAATTCCGGCTGCTTGTTGTCTTCAGTCATTTCCATCCTCCCAAGATCGGGCGCTCCAGGCCCGGTTCGATATGCCTTTGCCGGACGGAACCCCCGTCCGGCCGTTCCGGACGCCAATCGCCTCAGGCGGCGTGGCGCAGAATGTCGAGATAGTCCGCCTGGCTGGCGATCCGCGGATTGGTCGCGTGGCAATGGTCCTTCAGCGCGGCATGCGAGACTTGCTCCATCATCGCTTCCGTCACGCCCATCTCCTTCAGCCCCGAGGGCATGCCGAGACGGATATTGAGCGCGGCGACGACCGCGTCGGGCTGGCCGCCCATGCGGCTCGCCAGCACGTCCCATTTGCCGCCGATCACCTCGCGGTTGAAGCGCAGCACCGCCGGCATCAGCACGGCGTTCAGCGTGCCGTGATGCAGGTTGAGTTCGCGGATGGCGCCGAGCGGATGGGTCAGCGCATGCACGGCCCCCAGTCCCTTCTGGAAAGCCATGGCGCCTTCCAGCGCGCAGACCATCATGTCGCGGCGCGCCTTGCGGTCGGTGCCGTCGGCCATGGCGCGCTCGATGGCGCCGAGACCGCAATCCAGGCCATGCAGCGCAATCGCCTCGGCCGGCGGATTGAAGGCCGGCGCCATGTAGGTTTCCAGGCAATGCGAGATGGCGTCCATGCCGGTGGCGGCCGTCAGGCGCGGCGGCAGGCCATAGGTCAGCTCGGGATCGCACAGCGCAATCGAAGGCAGCATGAAGCCGGAGAGAATGCCGAGCTTGCGCCCGTCCGCCGTGATGATGACGGCGGCGCGGCCGACTTCGGAACCCGTGCCGGAGGTGGTGGGCACGGCGATCATCGGACAGATATTGCCATGGATGCGGGCGACGCCGCCGGACACGGCAGTATATTGCTCCAGCGGTCCCGCATGCCCGGTCAGCAGGCGAACGGCCTTGGCGAGATCGAGCGACGAGCCGCCGCCAAGCCCGACGATGCCGTCGCAACCGCTCTTCACATAAAGCGCATGGGCGGCCACCACCGCCTCTTCCGTCGGGTTGGCCGGGGTCTCGTCGAAGACGACGGCGCTGTCGCCGAGAAGGGCGGCCACGCGGCCCGCAAGTCCCGAAGCGGAAAGGCCTTTATCGGTTGCGATCAGCGGCCGCTTGACGTTCAGCGCGGCGAGAAATTCCGGCAGGCGGGCGATCTCGCCTTCGCCGAATTCGATGCGCGTCAAATAGGTGATCGTGCTCACAGGCGCACCTGCGAGACCGTGGCGCCGATGCGCTTTGTCATGGTCTTCTCCCTGATGGAGCCGCGGGATCGCTTGGGTCCCTGCGGTAGCTCATATATGAGTTATACAGGCTACAGATATATGAGTTTGTCAACCGACTCCGAAAAAATAATTGCAACATCCCATAAAATATGTGTATTTACAGGCAGGAGAGGTAAAACGCATGCTCAAACAACCCACACAGAAAGCCGATCAGGTATATGAGTTGCTGCGGCACTCGATCATCATGCTGGAGATCCAGCCGGGCGCGCCGATTGTCGAAAAGGACATCTGCGCCGAGCTTTCCGTGTCGCGCACGCCTGTTCGGGAGGCGGTTCAGAAGCTGGCGGAAGAGGGGCTGGTCAATGTCATTCCCCATTCCGGCACCTATGTCAGCCACATCTCGTTTCAGGTTGCGGAGGAAGGTTTCGTCATCCGCCGGGCGCTGGAGATCGAAAGCGTGCGCCGCGCGGCCCAGCGTTTCGACGAGGCGGGCGGCCGGGAACTCGACGCGCTGCATGCCAAGATCGCGCAGATGAGCGGCATGCCGCGCATCTGGAAATTCATCACGCTGGCCAAGGTGCATCTCGACCGCATGCGACAGCTTTCGGCCCCGGTTCCGGGCCATCTCGCCATGGTGACGGAACAGCATGCGGCCATCGTCGCCGCCATCCGCGCCGGCAAGCCGGATCAGGCGGAACTCGCCATGCGCATCCACCTGGAATCGTCCTTCGACGTCATGGCCAGGCTCTATCAGGAAAGAACCAGCATGTTTTCACAGGAAGCGCCCTGATGGCGGACGCAAGCAACTACATCTCGCCGCTGATCCGGCTCAATCCCGGCGACAATGTCGCCGTTGCCCGCGAGCAGATCGATCCGGCCGCCATGCCCGATATCGACGGCCTGCGGCCGCTCGCCAAAATTCCGCGCGGCCACAAGATCGCGCTGTCGCCGATTGCCCGCGGCGCGGCGGTGACCAAATACGGCCAGACCATCGGTTTCGCCAGCGAGGACATCGAGGCCGGCCAGCATGTGCACAGCCACAACCTCGCCGTCGGCGAGTTCACCCGCGACTACGCCATGTGCGCCGATGCCGTGGCGCCTGAGATGGTGCCGGAGCCGGAGCGCGCCACCTTCATGGGCTATGCGCGGGCGGACGGCCGCGTCGGCACGCGCAATTACATCGCCGTCATCTCCTCGGTGAACTGTTCCGCCACCGTCTCCAAGGCGGTCGCGGCGCATTTTTCGGCGCCTGGCGTCATGGAGCGTTATCCCGGCGTCGACGGAGTGATCGCGCTGACCCATGGCGGCGGCTGCGCCTTCAACACGAAAGCGGAGGGTTACGATTACCTGACCCGCACCATCGCCGGTTACGCCACCCATCCCAATGTCGGCGGCGTGCTGATGATCGGGCTTGGCTGCGAGACCAACCAGATCCCGGCGCTGCTCAAGCGCGAGGGTCTTGGCGAAAACGACCGGCTGCGCACCATGACCATCCAGCAGGTGGGCGGCACGCGCCGCACCATCGAGGCCGGCATTCGCGCCGTCGAGGACATGATGCCGCTCACCGGCGCCATCGAACGCACGCCGCAGCCGGTCAGCGGCCTGTCGCTGGCGCTGGAATGCGGCGGTTCGGACGGTTATTCCGGCATTTCCGCCAATCCCGGCCTCGGCTTCGCCGCCGATCTCCTGGTGCGGCATGGCGGCACGGTCATCCTCGCCGAAACCCCCGAGATCTATGGGGCCGAACATCTGCTGACCCGGCGCGCCGTCAGCCCCGCCGTCGCCGAAAAGCTGTTGCAGCGCATCGAATGGTGGCGCGACTATACCAGCCGCAACAATGCCGAGATGGACAACAACCCCTCGCATGGCAACAAGCAGGGCGGCCTGACCACCATTCTCGAAAAATCCCTGGGCGCGGTCGCCAAGGGCGGCATGTCGAGGCTGAACGCCGTCTATGAATATGCCGAAAAGGTCACCGAGCCCGGCCTGGTCTTCATGGATACGCCTGGCTACGATCCCGTCGCCGTCACCGGACAGGTGGCGGGCGGGGCGAACCTGATCGCGTTCACCACCGGGCGCGGCTCCGTCTCCGGCTTCAAGCCGGCGCCGACGCTGAAGCTCGCCACCAATTCCGACATGTATCGCCACATGGTCGAGGACATGGATATCGATTGCGGCACGGTGGTGACCGGCGTCGAGACCATCGAGGCGCTCGGCCGGCGCATCTTCGAGCTGATGATCGATACGGCGTCCGGCAAGGAGACCTGCAGCGAGGCCTTCGGCTACGGCGACAATGAATTCGTGCCCTGGCAGGTCGGCGCCGTCATGTGACGGCCGATCACGGGGTAGTTTGAGCCCATGAACAAGACGTTTTTCCCTGCCTGGACCTCCAGGCGGGCAGGAGGAGATTTGCGATGAACACGATCGACACCCACTATGACGTGGTGATCGTCGGCGCCGGCGTCGGCGGTGGCGCCATGGCCAACCGGCTGTCTGCGACCGGCGCGCGCGTGCTGATGATCGAGCGCGGCAACTACCTGCCGCGCGAGGCCGACAACTGGTCGGTGAAGGCGGTTTTCCACGACCGCAAATATACCGCCAACGAGACCTGGCGCGACAAGGACGGAAAACCCTTCCACCCCTCGACCTTCTATTATGTCGGCGGCAATTCGAAATTCTTCGGCGCCGCCACCGTGCGTTTCCGCGTCGAGGATTTCGAGGACCTGCAGCATGAGGGCGGCGTCGCGCCCGCCTGGCCGGTGCGTTACGCCGATTTCGCCCCCTATTACGACGAGGCCGAGCGGCTGATGGGCACGCATGGCACGGCCGGCGCCGATCCGATCGAGCCGCCGCGCTCCGGCCCGATGCCCTACCCGACCATCGGCCACGAGCCGGAAATCGAGGCGATTGCCGAAAAGCTGCGCGCCAAGGGGCTGCGGCCCTTCCCGCTGCCGATCGCCATCGACCGCCACAAGGGCGGGGCCTGCATTCGCTGTTCCACCTGCGATGGTTTCGCCTGCAAGCTCGGCGCCAAGAACGATGCCGAAGTGCGCCTCGTTGCGCCCGCGCTTGCCAGTGGCCGCGTCGATCTGGTGCTCGACACCAAGGTGCGCCGCATGCTGACCGATGCATCGGGAAAACGCGTCACCGGCATCGAGGTGGAGCAGGACGGGCAGGTCAAGGTGATCTCCGGCGACCTGTTCATCTCCTCGGCCGGCGCGATCAATTCGACGGCGCTGTTGCTGCGCTCGGCCAATGACAAGCATCGGCGCGGGCTCGGCAACAACACGTCCGACCAGCTCGGGCGCAACTATATGGCCCATAACAACACCGCGATGATGGCGATCCACCCCTTCCGCAAGAACCGGGTGACCTTCCAGAAATCCATGGCGATCAACGATTTCTATCTCGCCAATGCCCACAGGCCCTGGCCGATGGGCAATGTGCAGGGCTTGGGCAAACTGCAGGGCGGCATGCTGACCGCCAATGTCAAATGGTTGCCGGAATGGCTGATGGACCGCTTCGCCGAGCGCTCGGTCGACTGGTGGATCATGTCGGAAGACCTGCCCGATCCGAACAATCGCGTGACGCTCGACAGCGACGGCACCATCCGCGTCGCCTATACGCCCAACAACCTGACCTCGCATAACGAGCTGGTGCGCCACTGGACCCGCATCATGCGCTCCATCGGCTATCCGATCATCATCACCCAGCGCATGGATATCACCGTGTCGATGCATCAATGCGGCACCGCCCGTTTCGGCAACGATCCGGCGACGTCGGTGCTCGATCCCACCTGCAAGGTCTGGGACGTCGACAATCTCTATGTCGTCGACGCGTCTTTCCTGCCCTCGTCCACCGGCTTCAACCCGTCGCTGACCATCGTCGCCCAGGCGGTGCGCACGGCCGAGCACATCACATCCAACGTTTTCAAGGCAAGCACGGCGGCCTGAACCGCCGCACCGTTTCGGGAGGACCATCATGAATGCTGTCAACGGAGGTCTGTTCGACCTCACAGGCAAAATCGCCATCGTCACCGGCGCGTCGCGCGGCATCGGCGAGGCGCTGGCCAAGGGGCTGGCGGCGCAGGGCGCAAGCGTCGTCGTCAACTACCAGTCGGCGGCCGGGCGGGCCGATGCCGTCGTCGCGGCCATCGAGGCGGCCGGCGGCAAGGCGAAGGCCATCCAGGCCGATATATCGGTGGAGGCCGATGCCGACCGGCTGATCGCCGAGACCGTCGCCGCCTTCGGGCGCGTCGATATCCTCGTCAACAATGCCGGCATCGTCTTGCCGGCGGCGGCTGAGGATTGCTCGCTGGACACCTGGCGGCGGACCATGTCGGTCAATCTCGACGGCGTCTTCCTCGTCTCGCGCGCCGCAGGCCGGCAGATGATCGCCCAGAAATCCGGCTCGATCATCTCCATCGGCTCGATGTCGGGCCGCATCGTCAACTGGCCGTTCCGCCATGCCGCCTACAATGTCTCCAAGGCCGGCGTGCATATGCTGACCAAGGCGCTGGCGACCGAATGGGCCGAGCACAATATCCGCGTCAATGCCATTGCGCCGGGCTATATCCGCACCGAACTGACCGACGAGGTCATCAAGGAACATCCCGACGTGGTGCGCGATCATTGGGAAAAGGGCGCGGTGCAGAACCGCATCGGCCGCGTCGAGGAACTGGTCGGCGCCGCTGTCTACCTCGCCTCCGATGCCGCCAGCTTCACCACCGGCGAAATCATCACCATCGATGGCGGCCTGACGCTGCGTTAACGCATAATCCGACCGGAGTGAAACGAGGATCGAGAAGATTATGCTTAAAACAAGAGAGCTTAGAGTGCCGATCTGATTCCATCAGATCGAAAGGCGCTCTAACGGCCAAGCAATTCCAGGAAAGATGCGAAGCGGTTTTCCGTCCGGAATTGCGTTGAAAGGATAAGGAATAGATTATGCTGACTCGCGGATATGGCGGCCCGTTGCGTTACGTACAGGGGCCGGGGGTTCTGGCCGATCTCGGAACCTATGCGGCAGGCCTTGGAAAGAAGGTGCTGCTGCTGTCGGACGCTTTCGTCGACAAGACCTATGGCGAGGCGCTGCGCGCCTCACTCCTCAAGGCCGGCGTCGAGACCGTCTCGACCGTCTTCGGCGGTGAATCCACCGATGCCGAAGTGAAGCGCTGCGCCGAACTAGGGCGCGGCGTCGATGTCGTCATCGGTGTGGGCGGCGGCAAGACGCTGGATACCGGCAAGATCGCCGCCCGCGAAGTCGGCGCGCGCATCATCACCGTGCCGACCATTGCCTCCACCGACAGCCCGACCAGCTCCATCGGCGTGATCTACACGGCCGAAGGCGTCTATGACCGGGTCGAGCGCTGCTATCGCAACCCGGATGTCGTGCTGGTGGATTCGCAGGTCATCCTGCGCGCGCCGGTGCGCTTCCTCGCCGCCGGCATGGGCGATGCGCTGTCCACCTGGTTCGAGGCGCGCTCGAATTTCGAAAGCCGCTCCAACAACTACATTGCCGATGGCTACGCCCCGACGATTGCCGGGGCGCAAGTGGCCCGCGCCTGCCACGAAACCCTGATGCGCGACGGCCGCGCCGCCCATCTGGCGGCCAAGGCCGGCTGCCTGACGGAGGCGGTGGAAAACATCATCGAAGCCAATACGCTGCTCTCCGGCCTCGGCTTCGAGAACTGCGGCGTCTCGGCCGCCCATGGCATCCATGACGCGCTGACCGTGCTGGAGCCGACCCACCATTTCTTCCACGGCGAAAAGGTGGCTTTCGGCATCATCGGCCTGCTGGTTCTGGAAAACCGCGATCCGCAGGAGATTGCCGAGGCGATCCGCTTCTGCGCCGATATCGGCCTGCCCGTGCGGCTTGCCGATCTCGGTCTCGGCGATGTCTCGAATGCCGACCTGCTGCGTGTCGGCGAAACCGCGATGAACCCGGCGAGCGTCATCCATTCGGTGCCGCGCACGCTGAGCGCCCGACTGGTCGCCGATGCCATCCGCACCGCCGATGCGCTGGCGACCGACCTGCTGGCACGCCCGCGCTGACGGACCGGAGACAAGGCAACGCCCCTCTTCGCCGAAGAGGGGCGTTTCGTTTGTCCGGTGGCTTAGATCGTCTTTGGCGGGGTGCGCGGCTTGTGGGGGTGGCGCGTGCCGGGTTCGAGCGTCGGGAGCTCTTCCTCGTCCGACGGCTCGAAGCCTTCGGGGTATTGCGGCTCCAGCGGCGGGGCGACTTCGGGGCCGCGCAATTGCCGGCGCACCTCCGGAAACGACATGCCGGTGCGGCCGGCAATGATGCAGGCATCGTAATTCTGCTTGGTCGACAGGCCCCGGCATTGCGCCGATTCCGCATCGATGAAGCCATGCGGCGGCACATAATAGCTGGTTCGGGTGCAGCCGGACGCCAGCATCGCCACTCCGGCCAGGGCCGCAATCGCACAATTCCGTCTCATCTCGTCTCCATTGGCCCCGGTGTCGCCGGCCGGCGTTTCGCCGGCGACGATTCGGCGGACTATCGCACCGCAAGACTGCGCGAGGCATGCGTGCGGGAGCGATCGGATATCTGCACAGAAATGGCTATTCGCAATTGCGATGGGTGTTGCGACAATGCCGCCAAGTGATTCAAACAGAGTTTTGGCCCGTTGCAAGGAACTGTCGATGACTGAGCTGGCGATGCGATATTTTCGGGGTTGCACAGACACGCGGATACGCAGAAAGAATTTCTTCGATTTCGCATGCAAGACCTATAACGGCTCGAATGCAGTCGCGTTTCTGCTGATCGAGGCATATCGGAAATCGGGAAAGAAGCGCCACGCCAATTTCATCAATGACAATTACATCAAATTCCAGAAAGTCTCGGAATATGCGAAAGACTTTCCGAAATACTCTCTTTTTATGGGTGACATCAACGTCAAGGATTCGAAGAGAACAAGCATCGGCGATGAGACGAGCCGTCAGATCGGCAGTGTCGGATTGACCTGGAAGGACAAGATAAAAAAGCAGAATAATGCGCTGGATATTTTTCGGTCCGTTACAAAGATGTCGGGAACGACACAAATTCACCCGGACATCTTCGAGCCTGCGCAGGTGGATATTTCATCCGATCTCTGGTCGGTCATGGCTCCCGAGCTTCAGGAAAACAATTACGGCATTTTCAATCCCGACTCTTCCTATCAACCCAATTCCGACATTTCGGCAAACTTGCCAAAATTCCGGAAAATCCTGAAAGAAAACGGCTTCGATGGCGACGAAATCGGAATTTATTGATATCGAAGCCTGAGGGCCATGGAACCATGGCGCAGAATAGGCGCTTTAAGAATGTTCCCTCAACCGATCCGATCGGTATTCGCCCCGCTCGAACTTTGAGGCGGGGCTTTTCTTTTCAATGGGCCTCGTCCCAATTGCCGGCGGCGCGCGCATCCACCTTCAGCGGCACGCGCATGTCGACGGCGGGCAGCGTGGCGTTTTCCATCACCGAGATCACCAGCGGGATGGTCTTTTCGACTTCCGCTTCCTCGACCTCGAAGATCAGTTCGTCATGCACCTGCAGCAGCATGCGGGCTGCGAGCTTGCTTTCGGCCAGCGCCGGTTCCATGCGGATCATCGCCCGGCGGATGACGTCGGCGGCCGAGCCCTGGATCGGCGCGTTGATTGCCGCGCGCTCGTTGAAGGCGCGCACCGAAGGGTTTGAGGAACGGATATCCGGGTAGTGGATGCGCCGGCCGAAAATGGTCTCGACGTACCCCTTGTCGCGCGCTTCCGCCTTCGTCCGGTCCATATAGTCGCGGATGCCGGGGAAACGCTCGAAATAACGCTTGATGTAATCGCCGGCCTCGGAACGCTCGATGGAAAGCTGGTTGGCGAGGCCGAAGGCGGAAATGCCGTAGATGATGCCGAAATTGATCGCCTTGGCGCGGCGCCGCACCTCGCCCGGCATGCCTTCCACCGGCACGCCGAACATTTCCGAAGCGGTCATCGCATGGATGTCGATGCCGTCCGCAAAGGCCTGGCGCAATTGCGGAATCTCGGCGACATGGGCGAGTACGCGCAGCTCGATCTGGCTGTAGTCGGCCGAGACCAGCCGGTGACCGGGGGTCGAGATGAAGGCGGTGCGGATTTTTCGCCCTTCGGCATTGCGCACCGGAATGTTCTGCAGGTTCGGCTCGGAGGAGGAAAGCCGCCCGGTCGTGGTCGAGGCCAGCGAATAGGAGGTGTGGACGCGCTTGGTCTCGGGATGGACATAGCCGGGCAGGGCGTCCGTATAGGTGGATTTCAGCTTGGTGAGCTGGCGCCAGTCGACGATGCGACGCGGCAGGTCGTGGCCGGCGGCGGCCAGATCTTCCAGCACCTGCGCCGACGTCGACCATTGCCCGGTCTTGGTCTTCGCCCCGCCCGGCAGCCCCATCTTGCCGAACAGGATGTCGCCGAGCTGTTTCGGCGAGCCGATGGTGAATTTTTCCCCCGCCAGCTGGTAGATATCGTCCTCCAGCGCCGCGGCCCCTTGCGCCAGCTCGCCTGAGAGCCGCGAGAGGATCTGCCGGTCGATGGTGATGCCGCGCTCTTCCATGCGCGCCAGCACGGGCAGCAATGGCCGCTCCAGCCGCTCGTAGACGGTGGCGAGTTTCTGCGCCGCCAGACGCGGCTTGAGCACGAACCACAGCCGCAATGTCACGTCGGCATCCTCCGCGGCGTAGGCCGTGGCGCGGTCGATCGGCACCATGTCGAAGGTGACGCCGCTCTTGCCGGAGCCGGCGACATCCTTGAAGGCGATCGGCTTGTGGTTCAGCCAGCGCTCGGACAGGCTGTCCATGCCATGGGCGCCGTTGCCGCTATCCAGCACGTAGGACATCAGCATCGTGTCGTCGAGGCTCTGGATATCGATGCCGTAGCGCCGCATCAGCAGGTAGTCGTATTTGAGGTTCTGGCCGACCTTGAGGATCGAGGGGTCTTCGAGCAGGGTCTTGATGCGGGCGAGCGCCGCATCGAGCGGGATCTGGTTTTCCACCAGCCCGCCGCCGAGCAGGTCGCCGGTGCCGCTCTTGTGGGCGAGCGGCACATAGGCCGCGCGGATGCGCCCGCCGGTCGGATCGTCGCTGTTGTCGGCGATCGCCAGCGAGAAGCCGACGATATCGGCCTGCATCGCATCCAGCGAGGTGGTTTCGGTGTCGAAGGAAACGAGGCCGGTGTCGCGCGCCGCCGCGATCCACAGATCCAGCGCGGCGAGATCGCGGATGGTCTCGTAGCCGGCATGATCGACCGGAGTCCTGGCGAAGAATTCGGCGCGGGCGGCGGCGAGATCGGCGGGCGTCGTGCCGGCAATGCCGGGGCGGTCGGCGGGCAGGGCATCCGGGGCGGCTTCGGTCGCACCGGTCACGGCATCGCCAAGCACCGTGATGCCTTCGGGCGTGACGGCCTCGCCGACATCCAGATCCGGCCCATGGGCGCTCTCGCCCCATTCGACCTTGACCGAGGCCGGCTCGATAGCCCCGGCATCGCAATCGCAGGCCTCGGCGACGCGCCGCGTCAGCGTGCCGAATTCCATGGCCTTGAGGAAGGCGATCAGCTTCGGGCCATCCTGCGGCTCCAGCACCAGCGCATCGAGCGGCAGATCCAGCGGCGTGTCGGTGCGCAGCGTCACCAGCGTGCGCGACAGGCGCGCCAGCTCGGCATTGGCGACGATGCTTTCGCGGCGCTTCTGCTGCTTGATTTCGGCGGCGCGGGCCAGCAGCGTGTCGAGATCGCCGTATTCGGCCAGCAATTGCGCCGCCGTCTTCGGGCCGATGCCGGGAATGCCGGGAATATTGTCGGTGGAATCGCCGGTCAGCGCCTGCAGGTCGATCATCTGCTGCGGCGGCACGCCCCATTTCTCGATGACGTCGGCAATGCCGATCTGCTTGTCCTTCATGCTGTCATACATGTGGACATTGTCGGTGACGAGCTGCATCAGGTCTTTATCGGAAGAGACGATGGTGACGTCGCCGCCGGCCGCTTCCGCCTGGCGGGCATAGGTGGCGATGATGTCGTCGGCCTCGAAACCCTCGACTTCGATGCAGGGCAGGTTGAAGGCGCGGGTGGCGGCGCGGATCAGGCCGAATTGCGGCACCAGATCCTCCGGCGGGGCC
>Ga0209930_1004255_pt1 | contig 13013 bp, 13 predicted proteins | sample ThiBiot_500_biof_2_FD_183948 | JGI IMG/M metagenome (GOLD analysis project Ga0209930, IMG submission 183948) | Wastewater bioreactor microbial communities from Cape Town, South Africa - Thiocy_cont_500_biof (SPAdes) | ecosystem: Engineered > Bioreactor > Thiocyanate-remediating >... | reverse complement strand
TATACTTTAATATATTTTAAATATTTTAAATTAAATTAATTTAAAAATTTAATATACTTTAAGTTAAATACTTTAAGTTAAATACTTTAATTTAAATATTTTAATTTAAATACTTTAACATATTTTAAATTAAAATACTTTAATATATTTTAATTTAAAATACTTTAAATATTTTAAATTATTTTTTAATAATTATATATGATTATTATATTATACATAATATATAATATATAATTATATATTTTAATTATTATATTTTAATTATTATATTTTAATTATTATATTTTAATTATTATATTTTAATTATTATATTTTAATTATTATATTTTAATTATTATTATATTTTATTATTATGTTTAATTATTATTATATATTTAATTATTATTATATTTTCAATTATTATTATATTTAATCATTATATCTTTAAAATTTTAAAAATAATTATATAATAATTTATTATATAATTCAATATACTATGAAAACACCATCAAAATCATGTGCTTCTTTTTCTACAAATTGCCATACTTTTGCATCTTTTGTAATAGTTGATATAACATTTTCTGGTATATTTTTTGCTGGTTCATAATATTCTTCAACAGGTATTCTAATTTGTATTCTTTCATATTTTGGTAAATTATTATTATATGTTACACAAATAAAATTACTATTTGGTAATAAAAGCATTAATATTTCTAAAATTGAACCTGATTCTGTATATAAAAATACATTTTTAGGATTATTAATCATCCATACTTTAAATTGTATATCATCAACTAATGAACTTTCCAAATATCTTAATCTTACAACATCATCTTGTGGTGTAAAAAGAATTAATTCTCTATTATTATTTCCATTAACATAATTTTTAGCCAATATTTCAATATTAGAGGAGTAAGAAATTTGAAAAAATTCAATATTTGACATTATTCTTTCAGGATATTTATAATTTATATTATCACCCACTAAAAACATTTTAATTTCAGCATGAGGTGAATTATCTAAAACAGCTTGTATTAAAGCATGTGCTCCTGTTGAATCTGAATCACCATAATATACAAATTCTGTTATTCCATTAAATATTTTGTATTTAATATATTTAGTTAATCCTCTATATTTTGTTCCAAATTTATATAATAATCCATCATTAAAGACTCTTACATTTTTTCCATTATAATTAATTATATTCATCTTTATATTACTAAAATTTTAATTAAAAATAAGAATATTATATTAAGAGGAAATAAATTTATAATAATTTAATATTTATTAAATATTAAATATTTATTTTGTGTTATATATTTTATTTTATTTTTCAAATAATGATTATACATAAATTTCATGTATTTCTTACAAATTATGCAAGTCTGAGTTCGCTCAATTTTTCGAAGAAAAATTAATATATACCATTATATTTTAATTATTTATAATATAATAATATATTTTAATTATTTAATTATTTATAATATGTTAATATATTTTAATTATATAAATTTTATAATTAATATATTATTATTATTTTAAATATATATATTAATTATATAATTTAATTTTATCTAATTTTTATTAATATTTAATTGTTTTTGAATTATATTTTAATTATTTATAATATATAAATTAATAAAAATATTTATGTTTAATATATTTTTAATTATAAAATTATTTAAATATATTAATATCTAATAGATATTAAATTATATTAAAGCTTTATTTATTTAAATATAACAAAATTATTTGAAACATTTAGTAAAGTTTTTATTATTAACGTGAACTATATTACATTCCGTTATTGGTGATGGGAAATCTTGATATAAATTATCATAACTTGATTCTACTATTATTAAATAATTTGCTCTTAATTCTTGGGGTATACACCAATAATATATATAATTTATTAAATTAGTCGTTACATTATCTGGACTCCATACAAATAATAATGTTTTATCAAACTTAAATCTTGGTAATGTTGATTCTTTTGAAATTTTTAATCCTATTAATTTTCTTTCTAATAAATTATATATAAAATCGTCCAAATTATCTGGGTTATATTTATAACTACCATTAATACACCTCGTTACTGACACACCTACTATAAAATTATTAATTGTTGTTATAAAATCACACTTTTTACAATTCATATAATATTGTATATTATTTTCCGTATAAACATTCTTTGCTCCAAAAAATTTATGTAATATTTCCATAGATAAAGCTTCTGACATTATAGACGAGCCTCCTGCATTTGGTTCGTTTAAAATCTTTTTACCTTCGCTGGAGATTACTCCCACATGAACAACAATATCGAAAATTCTGCTGAAAAAGAAAACTGGATTTGTTCTGAAACAAAAATCTTTTGTATTTTTTCATTTTTAATTAAAAAAATTAAATTTAAGATTTATGTTATCGTTTTTAAATCATTGGTTTAAAAAATATATTTCGACATTTAAAAATTTTCAATTTATTGAAAATATAATTTAATAAATAAATATTTATTCCATAATAATTAATCTTTATTATTTAGTGGTTAATATATTTATCAATATTATTTAAATATTATATGAATAAATTATAGCATTAATACAAATTAATAATTTGTATTTAATTATTTATTTAATTATAAGTAATTGTAATCACATCATTTTGATATGCTATTTCTTTCTCATCTTCATCGCATTTGGCAACAACAATGTCATTTTCATTCCATCTGTATTTAGAAATTAAATCTTTAAAAAATTCCCTTAATTCATTAATTGACATTAAATTCATTCCATGAAAATCATATCCATAAAATGATGCAGTTTCATTAACAATAATATTCTTTACAGTATATTCTTTACTACTTGATATATTACCATTATAATATAAATATTCATCATATTCAGACATTGCTAATATAGCATCTGTTGAATCCCATCCATTAGCTCTTATAACATCTTCGAAAATCTCTTTCTTTTCAAAATTCGTATACATGTATAATTTTGGAAAACTATCTTTGTATTTTGCATGTTCTTTTTTTGTTTTATTTCTAAATCCATAACAAATTCCCATTTTTGTATTTATTTATTCCTAGTTTGTAAAATTTTTTTAAAAAAATAAAAAAATTTATATTTTATTTTCTTTAAATTATTATTATTATTATTATCATTAATAATTGAAATCATATTAATTATAATATTTATTAATATATTTTAATAATATTTATTAATATATTTTAATAATATGTTTAATATATTTTAATAATATGTTTAATATATTTTAATAATATTTATTAATATATTTTAATAATGTGTTTAATATATTTTAATAATATTTATTAATATATTTTAATAATATGTTTAATATATTAATTATAAATTATTAATTTATAATATTTATATTTAAAGTTTATTTACATGAGTTCATATAATTTCTTTCAAAAATTTATGAAATTGTTAATAATCCATCTTTATATTTAATTTCACCTTTATCACCATCAATTGCCTTAGCTATTATAACATCTCTTTCATCCCATTTATATCTTCTTATTATATCTCTAAAAAATTCTTTTAATTCATCAATACTTAATAAATTTAAACCTTTAACATCATTTAACACTGATAATTCTTTTATTCTAAAATGATATGTAAAATCCAATGTCGTATTATAAACAACATATGTATAATATCTAAATATTTTACCATTTTCATATGTTATTTCATAATTAATTTTATTGGTATAAATATTTATAACATCTGTTGGCTCCCAATTATATTCTCTTATAACTTCATTAACAATATTAATTAATTCATTATTATTATTGAAATCTAAATTTAAATCAAAATCTTGTGTTTTTTCAAAATTATTTGCATTTCTGAAATAAGTATAATACTTTTGTTGAGGAAATTGGTAATATTGTTCATCGTTATTTTGTCTATCTAATATATCCATCGTTTTTATATATATAAATATATTTTTCAATTTTTTAATTTTCATAGCAAAAAAATATTTATAATATATTTATTTATTATTAATATTAATATATTATTTATTTGTTATTAATATTAATATATTATTTATTTGTTATTAATATTAACATATTATTTATTATTTATTTATTATGAAATTAAATTATTATTTATTTATACTAATTTTAATAATATGTTTAATATAATTTTTATATAATTTTAATATATTAATTATAAATTATTAATTTATAATATTTATATATATTTTTAGTTTATCAATATATTAATTATAAATTATTAATTTATAATATTTATATAATATTATCAATACATTAATTATAAATTAATAATTTATAATATTTATTTAAATAATATTATATAATTTCTTTTAAAAATTTATGAAATTGTTAATAATCCATCTTTATATTTAATTTCACCATTATCACCACCTATTGCAGTAGCTATTATGATATCTCTTTCATCCCATTTATATCTTCTTATTAAATCTCTAAAAAACTCTTTTAATTCATCAATACTTAATAAATTTAAACCTTTAACATCATTTAACATTGTTATATGTTTTATTCCATCATGATATGTAAAATCCAATGTTGCATTATGAACTAAATATGTATAATATCTAAATATTTTACCATTTTCATATATTATATCATAATCAATTTTACTACTATGAACTTCTATAACATCCGTTGGTTCCCAATTATATTTTATTATAACTTCATTAACAATATTAATTAATTCATTATCATTATTGTAATCTAAATTTAAATCCCAATAATTTTGTGTTTGTTCATAATTATTTTTATTTCTAAAATAAGTATAATATCTTTGATTATTTAATGAGTATTTTTCATAGTTATTTTGTCTATCTACAATATCCATCGTTTTTAATATATAAATATATTTTTCAATTTTTTAGAAAATATTTATAATTTTTTTTTATAATAAATATTGTATTATTATTTATTTGCTATAAAAATAGTATTATTTATATAATATAAAATTAAATTATTTATTTGATATATAAATAGTATTATTTATATAATATAAAATTAAATTATTTATTTGTTATAAATATTAATTTATTTATTTAGTATGAATATTACGGGAACTTTAGTTCCCTCAATTTTGCTACGCAAAATTAAATTATTTATTTTCTATGAATATTACGGGAACTTTAGTTCCCTCAATTTTGCTACGCAAAATTAAATTATTTATTTGTTATAAATATTACGGGAACTTTAGTTCCCTCAATTTTGCTACGCAAAATTAAATTATTTATTTGTTATAAATATTACGGGAACTTTAGTTCCCTCAATTTTGCTACGCAAAATTAAATTATTTATTTGTTATAAATATTACGGGAACTTTAGTTCCCTCAATTTTGCTACGCAAAATTAAATTATTTATTTGTTATAAATATTACGGGAACTTTAGTTCCCTCAATTTTGCTACGCAAAATTAAATTATTTATTTGTTATAAATATTACGGGAACTTTAGTTCCCTCAATTTTGCTACGCAAAATTAAATTATTTATTTGATATGAATATTAAATAATTTATTTGTTATGAAAATTATTTATTTGTTATGAAATTAAATTATTATTAATAATTTATTATGATATTCAAACGTTAATATATAAAAGATCCACATCATATACTTCAATAGTTAATTGACCATTATAATATTTATTTCGTATATATAATTCTGTATCATACCATCTATTTAGAACATATACATCAGCAACTATTACGTCACGTTTATCCCAACCACGTTCTCTTATCAAATTATCTAAAAAATTTCTAAATTGTTCATCATTTAAAAAATTTAACCCATCAGCATCAACAATATTAATTTTTGTATTTTCAATTATACTACTATTATATATATTATATCTTAGTCCATTAAATATTTCACCATATAAATATCCATATTGTATATATTCACTTGGTTTATATTTATTTACATTATCTGTTCTAGATACTATCAACTCATCATGTGACCAATTATTATTTTTAAGCACATTTTCAAATATTTTTATTCTATCATCATCACTCATATTATTAAAGTTAAAATCTGCTACGCAGATTTCTTGCAATCTCCCATAGATGTCCCTCTTTGGAGGGACATCGTCCATAGCCTACGGCCCCCAAAAAACGCTTTACACCGTTTTTTTCTGGAGTCTTCTTTTAAGAAGACTCGTCCATAGATGTCCTCTTTGGAGGACATCGTCGGCTGAAAGCGGCTGTAAGCGGCTGTAAGCGATTGCATTGAAATAACAATTATTAGATACTGGATCTATATTTCTAGTTTCGTTATGAAAAAAGTAGCATACACTCATAGTTTTTATTATATTTTTATTTATAATTTTTCTGAGCAAAATATTGAGTGCTGTGCATGCATAGCATGCATAGCATGCATAGCATGTTTAGCGAGCCTAATTTATTTGTTATAAAAATTACTCCAACTTTAACTTACTCAATTTATAACATTTATTTGTGTAACAAAAATTATTATTAATAATTTATTTTTTATAACATTTATTTGTGCAGCAAAATTGAGAGAACTAAAGTTCCCGTATTTTTATTATATATAAATAATATTTTTACATATACATATAAACATCTACACTAAAATCTTCAATACTTATTTTTCCATTATGGTATTTTATTTCTTGAAATAAAGTTATGTCATATCTTTTATCTAAAACATATGCTTTTCCGATTATAACATCATATTTATTCCATTTACGTTCTCTTATTAAATCTTCAAAAAATTTTTTAAGATCATCATCTTTTAAAAAATTTAATCCAGCTACTTTTACAATATTTACATCAGATTTTCCCATAATACTGTTATTATGTATATTATATGTTAAACCATTATATATTTCACCATTTTTATATGAAAATTGACTCGAATTTTCTAAACTATATTTATTTTCATGATTTGGTCTAGCTATTATTAAATCATTTAATGACCAATTATTATTTTTAATCACCGTCTCGAATATTTTTATTTTTTCATCATCACTTTTATCATAAAGATTGAAATAACAATTATTAGAAACTGGATCCATATTTCTAGTCTCATTATGAAAAAAATAACATGTGCTCATTTTTATTTATTACTTATTTTTCTTTTTTTCTTATTTATAATTTTTTAAAAAAATTATAAATATTATATATTAATAATATACTTAATTTCATCAAATTATAAGTTTAATAATAACATCTATAATATATAATAATTATATATTACCATTTATCTTAAAATTAAAATATAATTAATAATTATATATTCAATTAATCATAATAAAATTACAATATATTACTATTTATCTTAAAAATTTATCTTAAAATTAAAAATATAAATAATTATATATTCAATTAATAATAATAAAAATTATATATTATATTCATCTTAAAATTAAAAAAATATATAATTAATTATATATTCAATTAATAATAATAATTATTATATATTATTATTCATCTTAAAATTAGAAATATATAATAATTAAAAATATATAATTAATAATTAAAAAATATAATAATTAAAAATATATAATTAATAATTATATATTCAGTTAATCATAATAACGTTAAAATCTGCTACGCAGATTTCTTGCAATCTCCGATGCATTGAAATAACAATTATTATATTCTACATCTATTTGTAAATCATTATTATTATAAACTATAAATAATTCATCATTTTTCTCTAAATTTAATAGGATATTCATAGTTAATGAATTATTTGTTAACATTGATTTATTATTATTTTGAGTAATATTATAATTTACTATTTTTATATTTTCTTTTACCAACTCATCATTTCCCATATTTATAGAATAATATACATTATTAACATTATAATTATCAACTATCGCAACATATTTATAATATATAATAACTGTTATATCATATAATCCAGTTTCTGGTATTTTTAAAATACCATTTGGACTAATATAATTTCCTATTATTGGAACATAATTTAATTCCAATTGATATTTATTATTTATTATTTGTTCATTTTCAAATAATAATTCACCATTAAATATTGATGATGCTATTAATGTATTTGATATTCTATTCCTTTTAATCCAATATAATAATGTTATTATTTCTCCTTGGTCATAATATTCAAAAATAATTGGTTCGTTAATAAATAAATCTATATATTTTGAATCAAATAACCAATCACCATTAATATTTTTAATAATATTAATATTGTTAATATTATACTTATTTTCAATAATATATTCATATTCATGATATTTTCTAACATTAAACATATTTAAATTTATCGCTTCTTTTGGAGGTTGTGGATTAAACTTTATAAAATCTTTTGATGTTCCAGGAATATATTGTCTTATTATTCTTGCTGTCGAATTTAATAAATTTATTGATTTTGATATATCTTTAAAATTTGCTTTAATATATTTATCAACAATAACATCATTTAATTTAATACCTGGTTTAATTTCATCAATTAAATTATCTATAATGATAAATATTTTACCAGTTAATTTATCTTTAAATATTGTTTTTGGTAATAATTGTATTTCAATATAATTATTTTCCATTTTATATACTTTTACATTATTATCCTTAATAGTCATAACCATTGAATCAATCTTGTATCTTACCGAGGGTAAATCATTTATATTATTAACTTTATTTGAATAACCATCATATTCTTTTAATCCATAATAAATACCTGTGAAAACATTTTCAACACCGTTATAATAAATTTCATAAGGTTCTCCATTTCTTAAAACAATATTTAATTCATTATTTTCATATAAACATATATTTCCATAAACATAATTTCTATTATTAAATGATCCTAAATTATATTTTAATGAATAATATTTTCCATTAACCCAACTACTTGGTGTTTGTGTTATTATTTCACCTACAAAATAATTATCATTTGGTCTATCAAAAATATATGAATTTAGTCCAATATTATTAATAATATAATTTTTACATTCACCACTATCATCTTGAATTTTAAAATAAGATTGTTCATCACATAAAACTTTCCAGACAAATGGTTCATCAGTAGTGTCATCTTGATATGTTAATTCATATATTTCTCCTGAAGTTTTCAATAAAACTATATCTCCAAATTTATTATTTGATGATAAAGGTAAAGAATCAACAATTTTACCTGAAAATGAATAATCTCTTGTTATAAAATAATTATCACCAGCATTATAAATATAATTATTATTTATTTTCATAATTGGTGATGGATTATATATAACCCATTGATTTGTTGTTATACTGTTTACTTCTACAGGAGCATATACCACAATATTTCCTTTGTAATCTTGATTTGTTAATAATAATGTATTACCTAAAATTTTATCAGCAAATGTTAAAATCTGTGTAGCAGATTTCTTGAAATCTTTGATTTCATTGAAATGTCATCAAATTCTTGAACATTTTCAAAAATTATTTTATTTGTAATACTATTAATAAATGCTGGTGAAAATATAGACCAATTTCCATTATCGGACACATAAATATCTACTCTTGGATTAACTTCAAGACAAACAAAGTTTGTCGAGAATTTGCTACGCAAATTTATATTTTATTCTATATAATCCTAATAATGTTATAACCCATTTATTATCAAACCATGTATAAAATGTATTATTATTTAAATCTACATAATATATCTTATCTATAATTTGTGGAGGTTCATAAACATTTGATAAATATCCTTCTAAAACTTTATTAAAAATTTCATTAGTTTCAGTTATTTGATTATTATCAACATAATATACTTTTTTAGTAATTGAATCCCAAAACAAAAACCCAGTAATTTGTGTTATTTGGGTAATATTTTTATATTCATATGAATTTACTCTATAAACTGTTGGAATATTATTGACTAAAATTAATAATAAATCACCTTTTTCTGGATTTCCATTTTTAACAATTTGTAATTCATTTAATATATTTTCTGTTGTTGAATTATTTATATTTATATTTGAATAATATCCTTGATATTCTTCATTAATATCATTTTCAGGATATAAAATATTACCACCTAAAGAAGGTGTTATTTCTATAGAACTTGAAATAATATTATTTGGAATATTAATATTTAATATTGCTCTTGTTTCCAAGTCTACAAAATTATAATTATATAAATTTAAAATTGATTTAATCCAATTATTATTATATTCTTGTAATTCTAATGTTTCGGTATTTAAATAATAATTATCTTTATTAATATATATTTTATTAGTATATCCTTTTAATAAAGTATTTTGATTATCAAATTGTTTAAATGTTGATATTTGTAAATTATTTATAGATAAAATATCTCTAATGTTTGTATTATTAACATAATTATTATTATAATATAATATATTTTCTGTTATTGGTATGAAATCAATAAAAACATTTGAACCATTAATAAATGTTATTTTAAAATATCCTAAAATATTATTATTATTATATGCTAATAAACAATCATTTATGTTAATTTCACCTAATCCAGATAATATTTTAATTGAATCAACCACATCTTGATCTGTATTATATTGTTCTTCAGAATAATATCCTTGATACTTTAATTCATTTTTAATAAGATTAACTGTTATATTACCATCATAATCTGTATTTATTGAATAATTATTCTCACCATAAAATTTCAATAAAATCGAAGATTTCAAGAAATCTGCGTAGCAGATTTTATTATTGTATTATTTGTTATTATTGATACCCATTCACCACCATAATAAATATTTATACTTTTATCATATAAATTAAAAACCATATTTCCAGTATCACCATCATAATTATTTAAATCATTTAAATAAACAATATTTCCATACATTGTTGTTCCAAAATTAAAATTTGTTACATCAAATGTCTTTGGTAGAGTGGTTATAATTAATGTTGAATTTTGAGTTGTTTTATTATTAATATATAAAAATCCAGTTTTTACATCTATTATTTTATTATCAGGAAATACATCATCCCCATCAACAACAACAGTTGATGTCATTATTTTATTACTATCCAAAGATAAAGACATTTGAGTATCTCCAATATTTATACAAGAGTAGCTTGTTTAGATGAGCTTTGCTCATGTAAAATACCATTGTTAATTGATTGATCAGTATCTTTTCTATGTTTTATACCAACTAATACTCCAAAATATAAATCTCCTGGACCTCTATTTGTAAAATATCCTTGATATTGTCCACTAGATGCATTAATATTAGTATCTGTAATAACCATAATATTATAATCATTTACTGTAGAGCTAGGTATATTATATATAACAATTAATTTATCATTATTTCCTGGATATTGTAGTCTAATTATATTATTTTCTACGATGACAAAATATACAAATTTATATAAAAACATTATTACCAAACACCATTCATCTTCATGTTTATAAAACATAAATGAATATGTTGTTAATAAATAATCACCATTATTACCTACATTTTCCCTATCATCTGATAATTTAGCTAATAAACCAGAAAATTTATTATTTAATGTTATTGTTTCGAATAAAACACCATTTTTTAAACTTGGATCAAATCCACTATTTTTAACTTTCAAGAAAAACGGCTTTAGCCATTTTTCGAGAATCTGTTACACAGATTTAATATTTCCAAGTTACCATAATTTGTAAATAAAAAATAACCATCAAATGTAAGTTTATCAGCATAATTCAAATTATTAATACCTAAAGATTTTGAACCTGAACTATCACTTAATATTGTATAATATTTAAAATATCCACCATTATTTTTACATAATAATACATCTCCAATAATTGCATTTACACCTCCTTTTAATTCTGTTATTTTACTTTTTACTAAACCATATAATGTAGATATTGGAACCTCATCATTTATAGAATCTGATGTATAAAATCCATGATAACCATCATATAAATTTGTGGCATATACAATTTTAATAGGATTATCTGAAAATATTGAATCTTTCTGAGTATAAATAATATATTTATCTATAAAAGAACCATTTAAACTTTTATATGAATATTTAAATGTTCCTAAAATCACATTAAACCAAGTCGTTGATATTTTAATATATAAACAACTTGTTAAATCATCTATTGAATTTAACAAAAAATAAGTTTCTGGATATGATGATGCTTCAGGTAAATCATCACCAACTTATCTACAATATTTGAATATTCATCAATTGAATTTGATTCAATTTTAAATACTTTATCATTATTAACACTATAAAATAAATATTTATTTATAATTATTTCTATGAAATCATTAATTATATATTTATATAATTTTATATTTGGTTCATAATTTACCAATAAATAGTCTCCAATTTCAGGAATACTTCCCTTAGCTTGTGATAATAAATCAAATAAATTTATTGATATATTACCAATACTGTAATAACCTTGATAGTTATAAATTGACATTTTTAATTGAAAAATTATTATTTAATATTTCATTGAAATATTATTTAAAATTGTTATATTTAAATATAATTTATAAATTATTAACTATTATTATTTTATTAAATAAATATTAATTTACTTTCAAGAATTATTAACTTTATTAAATTATTAATTATAGTTTATTAAATTTCAATAAATTATAATTAATTTTTAACTTCTAGTAAATTATAATTAATTATTAAATTCCTATAAATTATAATTAATTTTTAACTTCTAGTAAATTATAATTAATTATTAAATTCCAATAAATTATAATTAATTTTTAACTTCTAGTAAATTATAATTAATTATTAACTTCTAATAAATTATAATTTTTTAATTTTTAGTAGATTATAATTAATTTTTAACTTCTAGTAAATTATAATTTATAAAAATATTAACTTCTAGTAATTTATAATTTATTAAATTATAATTTATTAAATTATCAACTTCTAGTAAATTATTAATTTCATGTAAATTATTACTTTTAGTAAATTATAATTTATTAAATTATTAACTTTTAATAAATTATTAATTTCATGTAAATTATAATTTATTAAATTATTAACTTTTAGTAAATT
>Ga0209930_1004249_pt1 | contig 13025 bp, 19 predicted proteins | sample ThiBiot_500_biof_2_FD_183948 | JGI IMG/M metagenome (GOLD analysis project Ga0209930, IMG submission 183948) | Wastewater bioreactor microbial communities from Cape Town, South Africa - Thiocy_cont_500_biof (SPAdes) | ecosystem: Engineered > Bioreactor > Thiocyanate-remediating >... | reverse complement strand
CGCGTGGAGCATACAATCGGGAGTGCCGCAATCTCGAGCCAAGCTCTTTGGCACGGCGCTCGTGGCACTGTTGCAGATCATGGTGCTCGTCGTACCGATGGCCTCGAATCCCGTGGTCTTTGGTGCCGTATCGCTACTGGCATCGAGTCTCTTGGTGTACTTGTTCGTTTCGGATCGAGAGAGTGCCAGTGCGTTGGCGCTGCTACAACCAGCCGCTGCTACCTCGAGTGACACCAGTGCGACCGACAATCCGCAATCCGACGAGCACCACCTGCAGCACCAGCACGAACAGCATCGCGTCTCATCATCGAGCGCCACCTCCTCCTCGTCGACCATGCTCGTGTCACCGATGGCTGCCACCTTCTTCCTCGTCATCTGCATCGTTGGATTGAACGGCGAACAACTCCTCGACGCATCGGCCTCGGTCAAGATACGAGACGTCCACTTTGCCGGTTCGAGAGGTCCAGCGATCCTCAAGCAGCTCATCACGCTCGTCGCTGCCTTGATGGCGATCGGCTCGACGTCGTCGCCGTCATCGTCGTGGTCGCTGGCATCCCTCCTGTCATCGCCCGTCGCGCTGATTGTCGCATGGGGCGTGGCACAATCGATACGCGTCTTGTTCCTCGACTCGATGCTCACGTACGACACGCTCGGCATCGTGGTGTTTCTATTGATTCTCGACAAGTACGTACCAAGCCTCGCCGCCACCACTACCACTCGAGAGAGCGCCTCTCACGTCCTCAATCTACATTGAACGGCATCGTAGATATACGGGCTCTCTTGGCGAGGTGGCGTTCGAGCAAGCGCTACTCAACTACCTCCGAACCCACGAGATTGCTCCGCAACGCAAGCACGACAGGCCGCTGTCGTTCGCTGCACCGATGCTGTGGCTCATGAGCGCCTATGCCTTGATCGAGGATCTGATGCAAAGCATGACGCGTCGCATCGTTCGCCTGGGTCGTAAGGCATCGCCTGGACAATGGCCATTCATCTTTCGCGAGAATCGCAACCTCGTCGTCGCAATGCTGGTCGTGTGCTGCGTGTCATTCGTTGTGAGATACGCCAAGAAGCCGCCCAGAGCAGGCAAGCGCTTGAATAGCAACAAGGTAGCATAAATAAGACATCATCTCAATACATACATATGAGCAATCACACACACACACGTATGTGCGCGCGTGTGTTTATTCGGTACCAATCGAATGACACTCCCTCACATGCCCGAGAATGAGGCAGCAGCAACATTCTCCCCAAAAGACGTGCAACATACCACGTATTCCAGGATAGATCGAGCAGCATCTGGTGCTGGTGATGGTAGTTGAGTTAGGCGATGGGCTGGCACATATGCTTCCTGTGAGAGCAGCTGCGTATTGTAAGTAGACACACTCGCTCGTACACACGAACGCACAACGGCGCGGCAGTTGAACCTAATCAACCTGGAGCGAGAGTTGAGCAAGGACATCACATCACGTTCGGAGCAAGTGGGTGTTGCTCGTCGTGATGGGTGCAATGCAGTTGCTGCTCGTAAAAGCAACGAGAAGAATAATAATGATAAGGATGATACTTATGAACAAGCAAGATAAGCGAGCGAACGAACGAACGAACGAAAGGAACGAGCAGCTACGATTCGCTCGCTAACGAAAGGAAATGGGCTAGAAAGCAAGGAGAGCGCAAGTAAAGAAGCGAGCAAGCGAGCAAGCAAGCCAGCTAGCGAGATGAGGGGAGGAGAGGAGCTACGCTTCGGTAGGCGCGGCGCGGCGGTGGTTGATAGCACTTGTCAACCACACGGTGCAAGCGAGCGTGAGCAATGAAACAACGCCAAGCTGCAAGAACATGATGGGGTAGTCGAAAGGGAAGGGCCAATGCGAGTGGATGCTCCAGGCAAAGCCCATGCCGCCAATCAACGGAGCAAACAAACGCGGGAAGGCGCCACCACTCGCTGCGATACCGTTGACGGTACCGATCGCGTGTGGATAGGCCGAGTTATTGATCAGCAGATTCACCGCTGCCATGGCGCACGTTCCGGCGCACATGATCACAGTGTGCAACGCCGTCGTCAAGCCCCAAACCAAAAGCTGAAACGACGTGCAAACAATCGAAACCAAACATAACGAAACCGAACAAATCCAAACCAAACATAACGAAACCAACAAATCCAAACAAAATAAAGGGGTTATTTGCGTGATTCGCCATTGCGAGGCGGAAAGGAAAGCAAAGAGATGGTGAAACGAGTGGCGCTTGCGTGAATGGGCAGCAATGGAGATGAGAGAAGGAGGGAGGGAGGGAGGTGGTGGTGGAAAAGGTGAAGAGAGCCGACCAATACGTACGCGCTCGTCAGCCAGCAGCGACGAGAACGGTAGCGCGGCGATGGCGAGCCAAAAGATCAGCGACCAGCGAAAGACCGACAGCGAACCGATCCATCGATCGACACGAGGATAGCCAAAGATTTGCACGGCCATCATGCCACTGCCGCCGACGGCTTGAATGATGCCAATGTTCGATTCGGTGTACGCCAAGCCTCCATCAACGACGCTGCACAAATACAAGCCACGTCAGTCGCCGTCAAAGATCGCGGCGATCTGCCGAGCGAATGGCGCCGCAACGTACGCTGACGATGCCCAAATGGGAAAGAGCGACGAGTACTGAATCGAAATGTAGCTGATCAAGGCGTAGAGCGTGATCGTCAGGCCCATCTCGTGGCCACCGAGGCCAAAGTAGGTCGACGAGATCTTGGCGCGCGCTCGTCGCAGGCCGCGCACGAGACAGCACGAGCTCCATGACGACGAGCAGCAGCACGAGCACGAGCGCTGCTGGTGGGCTTCTTGTGCCGCCTTGTCCCACGCCAACTCCTTGACGACTTGCGCACGCAGTTGCTCTTGCTTGTCCTTCGAAGCGACCGAGGAGTCGGGCGAGGAGGAGCGCAAGCCGGGCTCAAGGTCCTCGGGATAGTCGGCGAACGACGAGAGGTCGGCGGAGGAGTCGTCGCTGTCGCTGCTGCCGAACGGCAGAAGCTCGGTCAGGAGCTCGGATTGCTGGAACGACGAGTCGTAAATGTCGGGCAGGCTCACTTGGTGCGATTCGAAGCTGCTGGCCGCAGAGTCGGCGTCGTTGACGCGCACGCGCTTCCAGGTCGGGCCAAAGTAGCAGCACGCGCGTTCGAACGGGCTCTTGGGCTTGGCGAGCGAGTTCTCGTGGCGGCGAGAGCACAAGCGGCTCGGGCGCGTCTCGTCGAGGAACAACAGGCCGGCCAAGAAGCCGAAGGCGTTGATGGCGGCGTTCACAAGACACGGCAGCAGGAATGGGAACTTGGCAAAGAGGCCGTCGGGCGCAAAGAAGCCGCCGATCCAAGGGCTCTGCGTCGGCTGAGACAGCACGCCGCCCAGGAACGGGCCGAGCACCGTGCCGAAGGCGTAGCCAGCAGAGCGAATCGAGTAGCAATCGGCTTGGTTCGATTCATCGGTGATCTCGCGCAAGTACGTCTGATAGAGTACCAGCAAGCAGCAGCAGCAGCGGTACACACAATCAATATAACCATGATTCGAGTGTGAAGATGTGAGAGAGAGAGAGAGAGAGAGAGTGAGTGAGAGATTCGAACCTTGACGACGCCCGTGTTGCCATTCAAGAGGCCGTTCAAGGTGCGAGACAACACAGCCCACCACAAGACCGGCGACAAGCCGAACGCGGCGGTCGTGATCGTGTTGCCGAGCAGACCGACCAGCAACACCGGCTTGCGGCCGATGTAGTCCGAGAGCGTGCCGATGAAGAAGCTCGACACGAACTGGCCGGCGTAGAAGGACGACGTGATCCAGCCGGCGTCGTAGCCGACCTTCTGCTTCGGCACGCCGAAGCTCTCGATCATGAACGGGATGAAGGGCAGCAAGATGGTGGAGCTCGTGCCCTCGGAGATGGTGATCGCCAAGATGACGAGCATCTTGCCCCAAGGGATGGGCGTCTTGGTTGGTTTGTGAGGCGGTGGCTTGTGGTCGTCTGGTTGTGGCATGGTGGCGAGAGTGTGAGGAGGAGATAGGAGGGTATGAGAGGAGGAGATAGGATGGTATGAGAGGAGGAGATAGGAGGGTAGGGCAGGAGGAGATAGGAGGGTAGGGCAGGAGGAGATAGGATGGTATGGCAGGAGGAGATAGGAGGGTAGGGCAGGAGGAGATAGGAGGGTAGGGCAGGAGGAGATAGGAGGGTAGGGCAGGAGGAGATAGGAGGGTATGGGAGGAGGAGATAGGAGCGTATGGGAGGAGGAGATAGGAGCGTATGGCAGGAGATAGGATGGTATGGGTATGCGAAAAGATTGGTAAAGGAAATCGAAAGCTCTAGAGCAACGATAATCAATGATTAAGGTTCCCCGATGATTTCCACGAAGTGTACCGGGGCACGGCGATGCAGGTCGTCGTCCGGCGCGTCTCTTCTGCCTCTTCCTTCGCTCCCTCGCTCCCTCTCGCACGCGCGGTATCTCTCTATCTCTCCCGCTTGCTTGCTTGCTCGCTTGCGGTCGGTATTCGTGTGCGGTGTACCTTCGGAGCACGATCACTGGCTTGCATACCATCAGCGTTGCCGAAAAGGCCCGGTGTTTTTTCTCTCTCGCGAAGGGGTGATTGTATCGGAGTGAGAGCGTCATCATGGATTCTACGAGCTCTTCGACGTCGGCCGCTGCTGTGACGGCAGCAGTGGAGCCTGAGGCGACTGACGCGGCAGCAGGTCCTCCGGAGCCCGGTACGTAGACCATGGAGGCTTCTCGAATCGAGAAGCAGCCGATTGCTCGCTGCCACACACTACACGACCAAGTAGCTGCTCGATGCACAACAACGACATCGACATCGTGCTCGTGCTCGTTGGGGCTTAGTGCTGGCGCTGATGTCGTGATTGTGATGTAGAGTTTGTGCCATTGTTGATCGTGGCGCCCACTGAACCGCAACCTTCGACGTTCAAGATTGGAGTACGTCCGTACTGAAGCAGCTACTGCTGCGATATCGCTCTTGCTCGCTTGCTCGCCTGCTCTTGCTTACTCTCTCGCTCTTCGCTCTTCCGCCAGGCGAACCCGACCGATACGATCGAGGAGGTCCTGCATTACATCAATGAGTTCAAGGAGCTGTGCTTCTACACCGATTTCTCCTTGTCGCATCGAGGCACTTCGGTACGAGCGAGCACCACCGTCACCGCCACCACCAACAGTTGATTCATCCAAATTTCACGCTCGGCCATCTCGCATGTCGGCGACGTCGGCTCGAGCTCGAGCTCGCCGCCATGTCTGCGTCGTCCAAACACATGCTGGCACCATCAGTCAGTGAGTCAGTGAGTGATGAATGACTGATGAGGGTCGTTGGTACAGCTTGCTCCCACTGCGACGGTAGAGAGCATCGCTGCTGGCGAGACTGGCGAGATCGTGCTGCACATGTGCCAAGGTACTACATCATCGCCCACGTGCTCCTCCTGATGATGCCGATCTCTCTCTCTCTCTCTCTCTCTGACGTGGTTACTTGCTCTCGACGCTGCGTGCAGAGCCGTACTCGCAACGAAGGTGCATGCTCCACGCGAGCCACTTGCGTTCGGTCTTGAACTTCTGCATCTCGCGCGGCTCTCGAAACGGAGCCGTCCTTCCGTCGCTCGATTTCCACCTGGCTCAGGACGGATCGAACAGCGGTGCCAATGGTGCCGAGCAAGAAGACGACGATGCCGAGCACGCGGTCGCGAACGGCTCGAACAACAATAGCAAGAAGAAGAAGAAGAACCAACGCAAGCGCAAGGCCAAGCCCTCGACGCCTGCCAAGGGCTCGACGCTCTCGCTCGATCCCAAGCTCGCCGTCAGGCCACCGACGTTGGCCGACTTCTCGCTCTCGAACTTCTTCCCGCCGAGGCCCGAGCCGATCGAGTGCCTGCGCTCGATCACGTGGTCGTACTTCAACCCGCCACCGCCGGCTCGCTTCTTCAAGGGTACTTGCCAGCTCTCTCTCTCTTGCTCTCCTCGTTCACTCACTCGCTCTTCGTTCAACTCGTTCACTCACTCACCTCTCGGTTTGCAGGAGACAACGCGTACTTGGTTGTCGAGACGCTCGAGGGCCAGACACTTCACATCACGGCCGCGCAGGATGGCTTCTTCGTCAACCGCTCGACGAACGCCAAGTTCGACCCGCGTCCTGCCGACAAGTCGCACCATAGCTACATCCTCGCTGATACTCTCTCCAAGGTTTGAGCCCCACCTCTCTCGCTCTCTTCACAGACAGGAACCCTGGTACTGAATGAGTGGCCGTCGATAGGCGAGCAACTTGTTCCGCACCAACTTGGCGCGAGGGCTCGACTTCATCTTTGGCTCGCAGCTCATCGAGAATGCCGATCAGTCGGTGCCTGCCTCCAATCGCCCCTGGATCCAGCCGGTATGCAGCAGCAACAGCGGGAGCACTTGCTCATTCATGACCTACCTACCGAGTTTGACACGAGATCGTTTCATCATCGCAGAATATGCAGCATAAGGCTGACCCGAGCCGACTTGAGGAGTTCCTCAAGGTGTCTTTCGACGTCGAGTACGCATCGAGCTCCCCCATCTCCGACTGACTGCTGTTGTGTCGGTGCTAACCCTGCTCTCTCTTGCTCTCTTGCTCTCTTGTCCGTTCGCAGCCCCAATCGACACCAACTGCGAGACTGGAACGAGGAATACCAGCAATTCCTCGACCTGCCGCAGACCACATTGCAGGAGCGCCTGTTCCGCGATCACTTGTTGCACAAGCTGCACACCGAGTTTTTGCAAGTGGCCGCGCGAGGTGTCGTGTACGTCATCCGTGTGTGTGTGTGTGTGTCTGTGTCTGTGCACACGCTTGCTCAACCCCACTCGATCGCTTGACAGTGAAATCGTCAACGATTGCTTGGCGCCCATCAACCCTGGTGCCGAGCCGGCCGCGTGCCTGTTCACGTACAACAACATCTTCTTCTGCAACGCCTACGACACGCGCGGAGAGTTCCCCGAGACGACCGCCGGAATGTTTGCCGCCTACAAGTCAGCGAGCAACGATCTTCGAGGCAGTACGTGCGGCGCTCTTCTTGCCGCCTGCACGTGGAAGAGGCACTCATAAGGGGCGCAACAGTCGAGCTGTACTCGCGAGCTGGCGTTCCTGGCATCCACTCGGTCTTGGCTGCCATCGTGTCCTACCAAGGCCATCGCTTCCTGGCGCAGAATCTCATCCCCGGCATCTTGAACGCCGCGCAACCGCCCAAGATCCTCTACGGATCTGAGCCTGTATGTCTCCTCTCTCCTCTCTCTCCCCTCTCCAATACCTACTCACGAGTGGCCATTGTGCAGGGATCGGAGGTGACTGTTGATCCGGAGCTGCACCAGATGATGCAGAAGGCTGGCGAGGCGCTGTGCCTCAAGGAGCACAAGGTGTACGTCAGCGACAGGTCCCAAGAGACGGTCTCGATCGCGTCGTCCTCGGTCTGCAAGGGCATCCGTGCGATCGATGGCCGCTTCTATCTGCTCGACGTGCACATTCCGACTGCCCGCGACGCCAACTGGATCGGTGACCCGCACTTCCAAATGGCGATTCTCCGCCCGGAGCTCATCTCGATGCTGCACATGGTACACACACGCGCTCGAGTGGGCGGTCTCTCGCTGCCGCGCCTCACTCGCCTTCTGACTCGACGCTTGCAATGTAGTTCGAGCAAGCTCGCGCCAAGATTACTGCTGAGAAGGAGAAGCAGTCGGCCGCTCGTGCCGAGCTCGAGGCTGCCGCTGCCGCTGCGGCTGCCGCCGCCAAGTCTGGAGAGGGCACAGCCGAGGCTGCTGCTGCTGCGGCTGCCGCCGCCGCTGCGGCCGCTGCGGCATCGAGCTCGCCGTCCGAGGACGATCTCCCCAACTTCCCCAAGATCAAGCTGCCGCTGAATCCCGACGCACTGTGCACCAATGTGCGCCTCGCCGGTGACGCGGGCGAGATTGCGCAGGACGAGCAGGCCCTGCGCGACGCCGCGACCTTCTTGACCGACATGATCATTCCGGCGTTGGCCAACGACCTGTTGCTCGCTCCCGACACGCTCGACTCGAGCTCGCTGCTGAACGCCTTCCATCAGCTGGGCGTCAACATGCGCTATCTCGGCAAGCTCATCTCGTTGCTGCCGCTCAAGTCGCGAGTCTCGGCGCTGTGTGTGCGTGAGGTTGTCGCGCGTGGTGCCAAGCACGTGCTCAATCGCGTACGTCATCACAGCTCGATCGCATGAGCTACCTCGTGGTATTGACCGTTCGCTGTATCGTGCGTGCGTGTGCGTGTGCGTGTGTAGTGGCTGGCAGGCTCGCGTTGGTGGCAGGTCTCGGGCCGCATCGCCTCCTTCCTCAACGCCTTCTTGGGCGCTGGCAAGCCGTCGCTCGCCGATATCTTTAAGGACACATCGGTGCCGGCCGAGTACGTGCTGGAAGGCGATACGGTCTCTCGCACCACCGTGTGGCGCGCGATCCAGGCCGAGGTCGTCAGCTCGTTCCGCTACAATCTGGCCAACGCTGCCGTGCCGGACCTTCGTCTCTCGCCGATCCCTACGCTGCGTACGCTGTGCCAGATGGTGGGAATCACGATCGCGCACCGCAAGTACGACTTCTCCTCGAGCACGCCCTTCACCGAGGACGACGTGATCGAGCTCTTCCCCGTCATCAAGACCTCTCGTGCCTTTGACATTGTCGTACGTATTTGCATGCCTCGGTGGCACACTTGCTTGTGCTGATCGGTCGATGCGCGTTGCCCCCTCGAAAGAACGCCGATGTGGCCGAGGTCATGGAGGCTGGCCAGCGCTTCTTGACGCAGCAGCCGATGCGCCTCGACTACGCCTACGAGATGCTGAACGAGGCCGTCACGATGCTGCTTCAATGCTGCGGCGGAATGTACCACTCGAGCGTCGCCAAGTGCTTTGCGTACGTCTCCACTTTGGTGCGCATCGCTTGCTTCGAGACGCACGTCGCTCACGTCCCTCTTCATCGCCAGACTCCTGGCATCCACGTTGTTGCACACTGGCGACTACGCGCAGGCTCTCATGTACCAAAAGCGATCGGTACGTCTCACTCTCAGCTTTCATTGGCTCTATTACTCACTCCTTTTGCGACACGTGTCTTATCGAGTAGATTATCATCACCGAGAGCTTGCTCGGCCCGGATCACCCGGAGGCTGCTTCAGGTTATGTACGTCAATCAACTGCTCTCTCTCTCTCGTTCCCCTATCAGTTTCTAACACTCATCTCAATGCAGCACGTGCTCGGAATCATTTGCCGCCACTCGAACAAGTACAACGAAGGTACGTGCTACTGCCGCTACAACTACTGCTACTGCTGGTCCAAACGAGACTGACTCGCTTGCTGCAGCCGTCGCCTATCTACTCCGCTCGCTCTACTTGTCACAGTTGATCTGCGACGAATCCAGCGAGACGTACGCAACTCTGGTATGTTCGTCTCGTACCTCGTCGCTCCCAGTGAGATGCGCCTCGCTCACCTACGACATTGGTTTGGTAGTCTGCGCTCTCGAGCATCATGCTCGAGTGCAAGCACAATGAACTTGCGCTGCAGTATGCCCTCCGTACGTTACCAAAGCAAAGTGCAGACGATTGCTCTCGCTCCCTCACACGCAGGTTTGCCTGGCACACCAACAGAGGCGCAGCAGACCGCCATCCGAATCTTTGGCCCGAGCTCGTTGCCTGTAGCCAATGCGTATGTCTGCCACTGCCACCACCACCATCATCTCCATCTCCCTTCTCTCCACACATGCCGATGCAGTTGCTGACCACCATGCTGCTGCGGTGCCGTCATTACGACAGGGCGCATCAGATTGCGTTCGCGTACAGCATCCTCGAGGACTACCGACAGGCACTCACGTACGAGCGACAGAACTACCAAGTACGTCGTTGGCGCTCTTCGTCGTGCACGCATCATGCGCCTTGCCTTGGGATGCTGACGACGACGACACGGCATCATCGTTCCAGATTCTGTCCAAGCTGCTCCCTGAGGGCGATATGCGCCTGGCCGACGCCAACATCTGGCTCAAGCAGCACACCGCCAAGGCCGTACAGGCCGAGATCGACGTGCACAAGAAGGCCAAGGAGGTTACGATCCCGTCTCCGGAGCCCGACGAGGCGCAGGCTGCGAGCGACAACACCATCAGCGCCATGCCGATTCCCGACCTCGTCAAGTACATTCTGAGCTCGGCGCCGAGCCGCCGCTCGAACCGCCCGCTCGTGTCGCAGGCGCAGCAGCAAGCGAAGCCGCGAGCTGCCGCCTCGACCACCACCACCTCGACCACCACCATCAAACCGACCGGTCTTCCCGGCAAGGGCCTGGCTTCTGTAGTTGCTCGGGGCCGCAACAAGCGACTCTAAGCGCAACACATGCGTGCGCGCATCCTGTATCGATCGAGAAGGCCAAGTTTCGAGGTCGTCGTGAGTAGTAGTAGAAGATGATGATGATATAGTAGCAAGCCCACACCAGCCGAGCACCACCACCAGCTGCACCCCAATCCACCCCAACCACAGTCGCAAGTTCGTCGTCACCTGTCTCCGAAAGACCATCTCCCACTTCTATCGCGTCACTCGTGGCTTTCTTCTGCCGAGTGCGATGGAGTAGTTTTGCGTTATCCTTGGTCTTGAGTGAGTGCCACGTCTAGCGAGAGAGTGCATCCTTGCAATAAACCTCATCCCACCCAACGACACCACGTGTGTACGCGCCGCGAGATTCACAGGAAAGAATATCGACCATGTATGTAGGAATGAATGAATGAATGTGAGAGCAACGAACAGCAATGACAAGACGGACGGCGACGAGCGAGAGTTTTTGACAATGTTGGTATACGTAGCACAACACAAGCACAACAGCAGCAATAACAAGAACAACAACAGACAGTCAGAATAAGAGGTACGGATTACAGTACGGAGAGGAGGAGGAGAGTAAGATCAGTCAGACTCGAAGCAATATCGATGGTTTGTGGTGGTGGTACAGCATGATGATGAGGAAGGAGGCACGTGACGCTTGGGCCGTTCACTCGAATCCATCAGTAGAGGCCGACGAGTACTTGCGAGTGGCTAGCATGGCGAGCGACTCCTTGAGGATGGCGTTCTCCTGCAGCAGCTCCTCGTTGCGCACCAGTAGGTCGGCCATCTCGCGCTGGTGCTGCGCAATGAGGGCGTTGATCGTCTGCTCGTGCGCGTACACCATGGCCGAGACGGCTCGCTTGGCGGATACGGCCTGCTCGCGGATACTGCTGGTATCGGCCTCGAACTGCTCCATCATCACGATGCCCTTCAGCAGACCCATCTCGCGTTGCAGCTGCTCGATCTGCGTCTGCAACATGACCGAGTCCTCGGACGGCGAGCTCTCCGACGAGCCCGTCAATTGGATCGGGGGAACCGACGACGACTTGCGAGATGACGAAGGCGTGTGAGGCGACGAAGGCATCGAGTTCGAGGCGCTGTCGGTGGCTGGGGCACTCTTGGATCGCATCGGCTCGAGTCGCAACGAGCGCTCGTACAAGACCTCGCTCGCTGGTGGATCCAACTGTATCATTGGCGCCATTCGGTCATTATGAGTGCTCTGCCACGGGCGCACATGCGGGGATCGTGCACAAGCAATACACATACGGCAGCGATGGCTTGTTGCACCGATCGGTCCTCTTCGAAGGTTGTCGTGTAGTCGCTGGACTGCGAGTCGTACAAGTTGAGGCCAAAGATGGCTCGCGACATGAGGCGTAGCTTGTTGAAGTTGACGACGCCTTCACTGTTGTCGTAGAACTTTGGGTTGCCGTCGATGATGAACGTAATATCTCGAAGCGTAACAGCTGTGCGCCAACGAACGAATGAGCGAATGACAAGTGGTGCTTCGGTGCGGCGGCAATCCCTTCTCGCCCAGACATTATCGTACCGAGGAATGGCAGCACCGGTGGAGTGAGTGGCAGTGCTCGATAGAGCTTGTAGTTGTCAGCAGTCGAGAAGGTGGAATCCAGCTTCATAAAGCGCTCGAGGTAGCGAGTAGACAGATACTGTTCGCAGCATTCACGATGAGCACTCCGGCCGCTGATGCAACAATCACTCGGCCGTCATGGCGTACCTCCTTGAGACCTTTCAGGCGCTGGATTGCCACGTCGTTCAGGCCGCTGATGATCTGAACGGCCGTGCTGCCGTGCTGTAGTTGCGGATATCTTTCATTCGCTGCACGAGGGATTGGTCAGGAGAGAGCACTTGCACCCACTGCTCGGCATCGAGCACGCTCACGGCAGGGCAGATACCTTGGCGAGGCCGATGAACTTTTTGACCATTCGAGCTCGGTCCTTTGGTGTCTTCTCTTCGAGGATGCACCACGTGGTCCAACGCGCGATCTTGTTGAAGTAATCGGCGAGCTGCACCAGTGTCGGTGCCTCGGCCTTGTTCTTCTGCCAGCGCATTCGCAGGAACTCGCTCATCAGCACGCGTGACAGAAGGCGGCCCTCGTAGATTGAGAGCTGTTGTGCCAAGACCTCGGTGTCGAGCGAGATCACCCTAGAGCCACGCACGCATCCATCGTGTGAGTGGTTTGTTGCAGAATGAACGAACGCAAACGAACGAGCGAACGTACGGCACTTCCAGAGGTGCTACTAACTCGGGAGGGTCGATCTGCACCGTGTGGCGTCGCTTCCAGTTCACCAGTGCCTAAAATCGTAGAATGCGGCTTGTAGTTAGTAACGTAAGTCTCGCTCGCTGCGTGTGCGTATCGCTGCGTGCCTCGGAGAGCGTGTTCTTTGCAGTCACGCGGCCCACCACCAAACAGGCATAGTCGAACACGCGACGACGCAATTGTGACTCGGCAATGATGTTGGGATCGCTCGACGCCGAACGAATCCATTGCAAGAGGTAGTTCATGAGTCTGCCATTGTACCGTGTGAGCGTGTGAGGTACTCTCCAACGTGTCGTGCCACGATCCACGCATGCTTGCCCTTATGTACCTCGAGCGAGCGAGTGTTTCACCGACCGCCGATTTCAAGCGCTCATATCTGGACCGATCGATCAATGATCAGCGAAGAGGTACGGTGAGTGTCG
>Ga0209930_1004247_pt1 | contig 13029 bp, 10 predicted proteins | sample ThiBiot_500_biof_2_FD_183948 | JGI IMG/M metagenome (GOLD analysis project Ga0209930, IMG submission 183948) | Wastewater bioreactor microbial communities from Cape Town, South Africa - Thiocy_cont_500_biof (SPAdes) | ecosystem: Engineered > Bioreactor > Thiocyanate-remediating >... | reverse complement strand
ATGGCGGCGGCCGCCGCTCCAATCATCGCTTCGAAAAGTTCCTGCGCCTTTTGAGGAAACTCCGCGCTCGCGAACTGTAGCAGCGCTCCGACGAGCAGCGACAACGCAATGGCGAGGAATGTCCCCACCCATATGGCCGGCAGCCACGCGCGCAAACCCGCCCGTTGCAGATAGCTCGCGATTACGCCGACAATCAGTGCCGCCTCAAGCCCCTCGCGGAGCATGATAAGAAAAGGAGCAAGCGCCATGACAATGTTCTACACCAGAAGAACACTTGAACGCGAGCGAATTCAACTCTTTAGATGAATTCCAATGAATAGAGGAGGCGTGCGCTAAACCGTTGTCCGCGTGGCGGCTCCTCAGCCAAAGCGGCGCATGGAAGGAAACGCCAAGCACGCTCGCTATCTTGCTGTGGATCAAAGATGACTTTCCTGTTGCAGCGATCGCCTGATCGTCATGTTGATGTCGGCCGCTCCTGCGGGCGACGATGCCCGGGACTTCCAGAGTTGTGCGTGGTCTAGCTATCAAAGAGCGCAGTTCCATGACCGGTCCGGTCGACGCCTACTCGCTCTCGGCGTTCCTGTTTCAACGCGAGCGGCCGCGGGACACTCGCCCCCTCCAAGCTCGCGTCATTGGTCTCGCAAGAGCGCCGTTTGCGTTGGCCCCTTCATCGCATACGCGTCAGCGCGCTTATTCCACGCGGGATCACGCCTCGTGGCGCTCTCCTTCAACCTGACAGTCCTCCTGCTGGGACGCTCGAGCTTTATTACGGTCGCCTGCCGAAGACGACATCGTTATCGAACGTCTGCATCGACGACATTGAAGAGCGACAGGGACGCCTTTCATTCGGCGCTCACGCCCCGCGCCTCATCAGGCGCGGATTCCACTAATCGATATTCTCTGCCAGTGCAGCCGGATCGCTCGCGGCTCAGGCCGCCTTCTCCAGATCGGCTCCGGCGATTTCGGCCAGCGCCTTCGTCGCCGCCACGCATTCAGCGGCGGCGTACCAATAGCGCTCCTTGAGTTCGACGTTGAACACGCACCCAGCAGGGAAGCGGCATTCGGTCATGAGAGCCTCCCACGGGATCGCGCCCCAGCCGACGGGCAGATGCAGGTCGGAATGGCCATAGGCGACACGCTCGCCATCCGTGAACATCCAGATATCGTCCTGGCCGCCGAAATTGTCGTGCAGATGAAGATGCTTCGCGTAGGGCGCGAGCGCCTTCGCTTCGGCGAGGAAATCGCCGCCGCTGAAATTCTGTTGCAGATAGGCGTGGCCGAAATCGAGCGTGGCGACCACATGGCTGTGATTGATCGCCCTCAGCTCGCGCGCCAGCCGCGACGGCGAGGATGAATGGACCTTCCCTTCATAACCGCCGAACAGATTTTCCACGCAGAGATAAAGGCCGCGCTCCTTCGCCGCGTCGCCAGCTTTCGCGATCCAGTCGCGCTGGCGGCCATAAGCCGATTCGAGGCCGGCGGATTGCTGCACGGGATTCAGCCCGCTGTGCAGGACGTAGTGGATCGCGCCGGCTTCGGCGGAGACGTCAAGCGACGCCATGAGCACGTCGTAATGGCGTTGAAGCCGGAACGAATCGTCCATGAAGTTGATCGCGAGCGGGCCGTGCGAGGTGTAGACGACGTTGCGGCCGGCGCAGGCTTTCAAGAGCGCGTCGAGCTGCGGGCGGCGAATCCTGCCGCCGATGACGATGTCCATGTCATAGATCGGCAGTTCGATCGTCTCGACGCCGAGCGCCTCGATCATGTCGAGCTCGGCGCCGAAGTCGGAAAGATCGCGCCGGCGGACATGGGCCGACAGGCCGGTTCCGATGATGTTTTTCTGGGCCATGATGGCGCCTCCGAAGTATCGGGCGAAGCCCGGGTCTGAAAGCTGAAATCAACGCAGGGTCGGATCGAGCCGGTCGCGCAGCCAGTCGCCGACGATGCTGACCGCGAGCGTGGTGAAGACGATCACGCCGGCCGGCGCGAGCAGGATCCATGGCGCGCGCGCGAGATATTCGCGGCCGTAACCCACCATGTTGCCGAGGCTGGTCATCGGCGGCTGGATGCCGAGGCCGAGGAACGAAAGGCCGCTCTCCAGCAGGATGACTTCAGGAAACACCAGCGTCATTGAGACGATGAGCGTGGACGCGATATTCGGCAAGATGTGGCGCAGGTAAACGCGCGTCGGCCTCGCGCCGAGCTGGCGCACTGCGCCCGCATAGCCCTGCGCGGTCGCGGCGATGGCGAGCCCGCGGGATATGCGCGCATAACGCTCCCAGCCGTAAAATCCCATCAGTCCGATGAAGAGCGGCAGCGAATTGCCGAAGAAGGCGAGCAACGCCAGCGCCATGATCAGGAAGGGCATGCTGGCTTGAAAATCGGCCAGCAGCATCACCGCCTGTTCGACGAGCCCGCGAAAATGCGCGGCGAGGAATCCCAGCGTCGTGCCCAGCGTCGCCGAAATCGCCGTCGCGCCGAAGGCGATCAGCAATGAAATCCGGATCGACATGAGAAGGCGGGACAGCACGTCGCGGCCGAGTTCGTCGGTGCCGAGCCAATGCGCCGGATGTCCTGGCAGGCTGAGACGGCTGCGCAAATCCATCGCCGTGATATTGTAGGGCGCGATGATCGTCGCGAGAAGCGCAATCGCGATCATCGCGCCGATCCAGGTCAGCGCGAGCGCGACCATCAGCGGAATGCGCGCCCGGCGCGGTTCTGATTCGTCGATGTCGCGTGAGGTTTCGACGGCGAGAGTCATCGTCAGTGGCCTCCCGCCGTGGCGGCCGTGCGCACCCGCGGATCGATCATCCCATAGGCAAGATCGACGATGAAATTCGAGATCACCATGGTGAAGGCGACCAGCATCAGGACGCATTGTACAACCGCGAGATCGCGATTGGCGACGCCGACCACCAGAAGGCACCCGACTCCCGGCCATGAGAAAACGCTTTCGACGACGACGGCGCCGGCGATCAGCGAGCCCACCATGAAGCCGAGAATGGTGACGGTCGGAATCGCCGCGTTCGGCAACGCATGACCGCGAACGACCGCGCTCCAGGCGACGCCCTTCGCGCTGGCGGAGAGGGGGGGATTCGAACCCCCGATAGAGTTGCCCCTATGCCGCATTTCGAGTGCGGTGCATTCAACCGCTCTGCCACCTCTCCGCGGTCCGAGGTTTGAGCGGACGCGGGTGCATACAGACCCTGCGAGGCTCATGCAAGCCGCCTGGAGGGACGCGCCGCGCCGATCCCGCCACAGCGCGGCTGGGCCGAAACAGGATGGTCCCCGCCCATGGCGCTCCGTTCTTGCCGATTCAGACGGCCGCTGCTAATCGCGGGCCGTTGGGTCGTCGTCTAACGGTAGGACTCGGGTTTTTGGTACCCGCTATCCAGGTTCGAATCCTGGCGACCCAGCCAGACGCCGCCGTTGATCATCCCCCCCAAGCGACATGCCGTTTTGCGGGAGGAGCAGGGGATCGCTCGACAATCGGCGGCGAGCCGCTCGCACGACAGCTTGAAAACCCGCGGCCGATACCTCCGGCGCGGTCTGGGCGGCCGACAATCGCCGGGCGGCCGGAGCGCCTGAACCGCCGCGCCCGCAAAACGGGCCTCACATACGCCAGATGGACATGTTCGCGGGCGCTCCGTCGCGCGGCAGAATGGCCTTCACGTCCATCACCAGGCCGCCGGCGGGGCCGAGCCGCTTCGCCACCAGATCCCAGCCGCCGCTTTTATATTCGTCGTGGCCCACCGCGAGGATCACGGCGTCCGCCGGCGGCATGCGGTCGATCGGCGTCAAGGCGACGCCATATTCGTGATCGCACTCGGCCGGATCGGCCAGAGGATCGGCGATCACGACATTGACGCCGAACGCCTTCAGCTCGTTGACGATGTCGATCACCTTGGAATTGCGGATGTCCGGCACGTTCTCCTTGAAGGTCACGCCCAGAACAGCGACGGTTCGCGCGCCAGCCGCGCCGCCGCCGTTCAGAAGCCGCTTGATGCATTCGCGCGCGATCCACTCGCCCATCTGGTCGTTCACGCGCCGTCCCGAGAGAATCACCTGCGGATAATAGCCGGCGCGCTCGGCGCGATGGGTGAGGTAGTACGGATCGACGCCGATGCAGTGGCCGCCGACCAGTCCCGGCGTGAAGCGCAGGAAATTCCATTTCGTGCCGGCCGCCGCCAGCACGTCGGTGGTGTCGACGCCGAGCCGCTGGAAGATCAGCGCCAGTTCGTTGATCAGCGCGATGTTGACGTCGCGCTGCGTGTTCTCGATCACCTTCGCGGCTTCCGCCACCTTGATCGAGGACGCGCGATGGACGCCCGCCTTCACCACCGCGCCATAGACGGAGGCGACTGTGTCGAGCGTTTTCTCGTCCTGGCCCGACACGACCTTGGTGATGCTCTCGAAGCGATGCTGGCGATCACCCGGATTGATGCGCTCGGGGCTGTATCCGACGAAGAAATCCGTTCCGCACGCCAGTCCGGACTCGCGCTCGAGAACGGGCACGCAGTCCTCTTCGGTGGCGCCGGGATAGACGGTCGATTCGTAGACGACGATGTCGCCTTTTTTCAGCGCGCCCCCCACCGTGCGGGACGCCGCCAGCACCATCGACATGTCGGGCCGGTTGCTGTCGTCGATCGGCGTGGGCACGGTGACGATGAAGAAGTCCGCGGCCTTCAGCGCCGCCGGATCGGCCGTCAGCGTCAAGTTCGCGGCGCGCAGGTCCTCGCTGGATTCCTCGCGCGTGCGATCATGAAGCCGGCCAAGCTCCTCGATTCTGGACATATCGATGTCGAAACCGACCGCGAGCAGCCCGGCCTTGCCGAACGCCACCGCGACCGGGAGCCCGACATAGCCCAGGCCAACGACCGCCACCCTGCGGTTGATCTTGGAGTCCGCCACCGTACTCGCCTCAGAACCGAATGCTCGGCGCCGGCATGTCCACTGGCCTTGCGAAAGTCAAGCAAAGCGCCGCGGCGGGCTTTCCCTTTGGCGATCAAGGGCGATTTTGAAGCGGTTTGTCGTGGCCGGGCTCTGTCGTCCGTCGGCGCCGCCCACCGGGCTGGCCGGGGCCGCCGGAATCTCCTATAGGAGCCGTTTCCTCAACCCGACCGTTCGATGTCTCTTTCCAACTCCAGTCAGCGTCGCGCGCTTGTCACCGGCGGCGCCGGCTTTATCGGTTTCCACGTCGCGAAGCGCCTGCTCGCGGACGACTGGATCGTCGCCAGCGTCGACGGCATGACGCCCTATTACGATCCGCGCCTGAAACAGCGCCGCCATGCGATCCTGAAGGACAGGTCGAACCGCTTCAGCGCGCATGAGATCATGCTCGAGGACAGCGGATCCCTCGCGCGCGCGTTCGAGGAGGCGCGGCCCGACGTGGTCATCCACCTCGCGGCGCAGGCCGGCGTGCGCTACAGCCTCGAGAATCCGCGCGCCTATATCGACGCGAACATCGTCGGCACCTTCAACGTCATGGAGCTGGTGCGCGAGCGCAAGCCGCAGCATTTCCTGCTCGCCTCGACCAGTTCGGTCTATGGCGCGAACCCGGTCATGCCGTTCGCCGAGACCGATCGCGCCGATCATCCACTGACGCTCTACGCCGCGACCAAGAAAGCGACGGAGGCGATGACGCACTCCTACGCGCATCTGTGGAATCTGCCGACCACCGTGTTCCGCTTCTTCACGGTCTATGGACCGTGGGGACGGCCGGACATGGCGCTGTTCAAGTTCGTGAAGGCCATTCTCGCCGGCGAGCCGATCGATGTTTACGGCGAAGGCCGCATGCAGCGCGACTTCACCTATATCGACGATCTGGTCGAAGGCATCGTGCGTCTCGTCGACACGCCGCCGTCGCTGGACAAAAGGCTCGCGCGCGATTCCCTGTCGCCCGCCGCGCCCCACCGCGTCGTCAACATCGGCGGCGGCCAGCCCGTCGAGCTGATGGCCTTCATCCGCGTGATCGAAGATACGCTAGGAAAGAAGGCGGTTCTCAACCTGATGCCGATGCAGCCCGGCGACGTACGCGCCACCGAGGCGGACGCGGCGCTGATGCAGGCCCTGACGGGGTTCAAGCCGGCCATTCCCGTCGAGCAGGGCGTGAAAGCCTTCGTGGACTGGTATCTGTCCTATTACGGACGCCAATCATGAGCCGGCTCCGCCTGGCCGCGACAAAGGAACGAGGCTGCCCGCGGCATGCCGCGCCCGTCCTGAAAACGCCTCATCAGACTGTATGGGATGTTTTCCGCTGCACCCCGGCGCGGTTCGAGGCGGACTGACATCATGTGCGGCATCGTCGGACTTCTCAACAAGCCGGGCCGCGCGCCGCAGGCGCGCGACATCGAGCGGATGAAAGCCGCCATTCGTCATCGCGGCCCGGACGCCGAGGGGACATTCGTCGATGCGGAGGCGGGCGTCGGTCTCGGCCATCTCCGCCTTGCGATCGTCGACCTGTCGGAAGCGGGAAAGCAGCCGATGCGCTCGGCCTCGGGACGCTTCGTGATCGTCCTGAACGGCGAGATCTACAATTTCCGCGACATCCGGCGCGCGCTTGACGCGGAGCGCGTCACGCAATGGCGCGGATCGTCCGACACCGAGGTCCTGCTCGCCGCGATCGAGGCGTGGGGACTGGAGGCGGCGCTGAAGCGGTGCGAAGGCATGTTCGCCTTCGCGCTGTGGGATCAGCGCGAACGCGAACTGTCGCTGGCGCGCGATCGTTTCGGCGAGAAGCCGCTCTTCGTCGGCCGCACGCCGGAAGGCCTCGCCTTCGCGTCGCAGCTCGCGGGCGTGCTTACCGCGCCCGGTTTTTCCGGCGACGGCGACCCGGAGGCGATCGACCAGTTTCTCGCGCTGAGCTACATTCCCGAGCCGCGCACGCCGTTCAGAAACGTCTGGAAGCTGCCCGCCGGCGCTTTCGCCCGGATGCGTCCGGGCGATGTCGAGCTGTCGCCGGTGTTCTACTGGCGCGCGTCCGACGCTGCGTTGACGGCGCATCGCGAAAGTCTCGCCGCGCGCGCGCGCGAAGCCGACATCATCGCGCAGATCGAACAGCGCCTGCAGACCGTCATCGCCAACCAGATGCTCGCCGACGTGCCGCTCGGCGCGTTTCTGTCCGGCGGGCTCGATTCCTCGCTTGTCGTCGCGCTCATGCAGCAAGCCTCGGCGGTCCCCGTCAAAACCTACACGATCGGATTCGCGGAGAAGGAGTTTGACGAATCCTCCTACGCGAAGGCTGTCGCCGCGCATCTCGGGACGGACCACACCGAAGTGATCCTGTCGGCTCAGGACGCGCTCGATCTCGTTCCAGAACTGCCCACGATCTATGACGAGCCCTTCGCGGACTCCTCGCAATTGCCGACCTACCTCGTATCGAGGGTCGCGCGCCAATCGGTGACGGTGGCGCTCACGGGCGACGCCGGCGATGAGATCTTCGGCGGCTACAACCGCCATATGATCGCGGCGCGCTTCGGCAGGCATCTCACGGCGACGCCGCATGCGCTGCGCTCGCTCGCCGGCTCCGCCATGCGCTCGCTCGCCGGCTCGAAGCTGATGGAGGCCGGCGCGCGCGCCGCCGGACTCGACAAGCGCGTCCGCTCGCTTGGCGAGAAAACCGCCAAGCTGTCGGCGATGCTGGAGCAGAAGGACGAAATTTCGTTTTATGCCTCGCTCATCAGGCGCGACAACAATCTCACCGAAGCGAACGTTCTCCCGCCGCAAACGCTGAAGCTGCAGGAGCGCGCGAAAGCGGCCGGCTTCACCATGGCCGAGAGCATGATGCTGCTCGACGTTCTCGGCTATCTCCCCGGCGACGTCCTGACGAAGGTCGACCGCGCCTCGATGGCCGTCGCGCTCGAGACGCGCGTTCCGTTCCTCGATCACAAGCTGTTTGAGTTGACGTGGCGCCTGCCGATCGGCGCGAAGATCAGGAATGGCGCGACGAAACAGGTGATCCGCACGCTGCTTGAGAAGCATGCGCCGCGGCATCTGTTCGAGCGGCCGAAAGCTGGCTTCGGCGTTCCGATCTCGCAATGGCTTCGCGGCCCGCTCCGCCCCTGGCTGATGGATCTGGTGTCGAGTTTCAAGCGCGAGGAGACGCGCCATGCGCGCGCGGCCGACGAAGCCGTGGCGGCGCTGAACGCGGGCGACCGCACCATCCATCATTTTCTCTGGAATATCGCGATGCTGGAGAGTTGGAAGCGCCGCTACCGGACGCCGGTCGCCGCCGCGGCGTGAACAGGTTCGCGTTTCTCGATTTATATCAATTCCAACATTGATCGAGCGTGGCGATATTGCGGCAAAGTTTGTTGACTGAATTCGTCATGTTTTATAGGTGAGCATCTCGGGCGACGAGATCGGCGCCCGCGAGCGCCAGCCAGCCGCCCCGTCTGCACGGAACGCCAGCCAGCCAAAACCCCGTTGGGCTGGGAGTTTTTTGCACAATGAAGCGGAGTTGCTTCGCGGCGCTGTTGGCGTCCGTGTCCGTTGCCGCATGCGCGGCGGGATCAATGCAGGCGTGGGCGCAGGAGGTTCCGCGCAGCGCGGGCCAGGAATTGAAAACCGACGAGACCTCGGAGATCTCGGTCACCGCCACCCGCAACGCGACTCAGGTGCTCGATGCGCCGGCGACGGTGAATATCGTCACCCGCCAGCAGATGGATGAGCGCGGCACGCGCGACATACAGGACCTCGTGCGCTATCAGCCGGGCGTCAGCGTCGACCGCGTCACTTCAGGCACCGACCCTTGGCGCAATCTCGGCGGCTTCACCATTCGCGGCGTGAGCGCCAATCGCGTCCAGATACAGGTGGACGGCGCGCGCGTGCAGGAGCGCATCACTGACGGAACGCGCGATCTCGTCGATCTCACCAACATGAAGGCGGTGGAGATCCTGCGCGGTCCCGGCTCGGTGCTGTGGGGCGCCGACGCGCTCGGCGGCATCGTGGCGTTCCGCACGCTCGATCCGGACGATCTGCTGCTCGGCCGGCCGCAGGCCGCGCGGCTGACGGCGGCCTATGACAGCCTCGACCGCTCCTTTTCGAAGACCGCCATCGGCGCGTTGCAGTTCACGCCGACCCTGCAGGGCATCCTGCTGCTCAACAATCGCACGGCGCATGAGGCGAAACTGTCGAAGGCGCGCGCCGACGGCGGCATCTGGGGATGCCCCGTCACGCGCTTCCTGCCCTGCAACACGCTTGATCCGGTCGATTCCTCGGCCTGGAACGGCATGGCCAAATTCGTCTGGCGCCCGAGCGCGGACCAGGAATGGAAGCTGACCGGCGAATGGTATCGCAAGGACAGCACGGTCGATCAGCTCTACGACTACAACCAGGTGTCGGGCGGCATCCGCAACGGCAGCTATATTCGCGATCAGGTGCTCGAACGCCAGCGCATCGCGCTCTCGCATCGCTGGGACATCGGCTACAGTTTCCTCGATACGGTGAAGTGGAATCTGTCCTACTCGCCGCAGCGCCGCGCGCTCGACAGCACGCGCTATCAGAGGCTCGCCAGCGGGCAGAACCGCGAGACAAACGCCAGGGTGAATTTTCAGGAAAAGTTCCTTCAGGGCGACATCCAGTTCAACTCCCACTTCCAGCTCGGGCCGACGCAGCATTTCCTGACCTACGGCTTCCAGGGCGACCACACGACGACCGATTATTCGTCGCGCAGCCGGACCACCAATCTCGCGACAGGCGTCACGACGAGGACCGATGGCGGCGGCTTCAACTTCGCGAACGCGACGACGACGCGCGCCGATCTCTATCTGCAGGACGAGATCAAGATGTGGGGCGACCGCCTCACGATCACGCCCGGCGTGCGCTGGGCGAACTATCGGATCGAGCCGCGCACGCTCGCATCCTATGTCGTCGTTCCGGGCGCCGCGCCGCGCAACATCAGATCGAGCCGGCTGATCCCGCAGGTCGGCGGCCTCTTCAAGCTCGACGATCATTTCTCCATCTACGCCCGCTACGCCGAAGGCTTCAAGATGCCGACCGCGCAGCAGCTTTATGTCTCGCTGCCCAGCACCACCTTCGTGCTGATCCCGAATCCCGACCTCAAGCCGGAGAGCGTGAAGTCCTATGAGGCTGGCCTGCGCGGCCGGTTCGACTGGGGCTGGTTCTCGATCGGCGCCTTCCATGCGCAGTACAAGGACTTCATCGCCGAGCTGCAATCGCTCGGGTTCAGGGCGGACGGCGTCGAGAAAATCGGCTCGATCAACCTGTCGTCGGTGAAGCTGAGCGGCGTCGAGGCGGCGACAGAAGTCCGCATCGCCGAGAACTGGCTCGTCAACGCGGCGCTGTCCTATCAGTATGGCGAGCAGATCGCGACACCGGGCGCCGCGAAAACGCCCTTCAACGCCGCCCTGCCCTTCAACGGCGTGTTCGGCGTGAAGTGGTTCAAGCCGGACTGGAATTTCGACGCCGAACTCATCAGTCGGTTCTCGGCCAGCATGACGCGCGTCACGCCTTCCACAAACTTCAAGCCGCCGGGTTATGTCGTGTTCGATGGCTTCGTGAACTGGAAGCCGTGGAGCAACGTCACCCTGCGCGGCGGCGTGATGAACATCCTCGACAAGCGCTACTTCCAGGCCGGCGCGGCGTCTTACGCGACCACCGCTGCGGCAAACGTGGCGACCGTCAACCCGATCGAACTGCAGACGGCCCCCGGCCGCACCTTCAAGGCCTCGCTGACGGTGGACTTCTGACGAACTGGTGAAACCGGAGATCAAGGTGACCAAGGAATCGAGTGCGCGCGAGCGGCTGTCCTGCACGGTGGAGGACGCGCTCCGCGCCGCGACGGCGATGGGCCGCGTGATGCTCACGGCCAATGCGCAGGGCGCGACGCATGAGCGCATCGGCGCGATCGAGGCTGTGTCATCGGAAGGACACGCGCTACGCCTCTCGGGCGCGGCGCATGACGCGGCGATCGACCCCGCAACGATTGAGTCCGTGGTCGCCGACCGCACCGGGCGCATGAAGGACAAGGCGCTGCCGCGCCTCGAATTCCTGGGCGCCGACGGCGCTGCTCTGTTCAGCCTGATCTGTCTCGACGGGCTCGAGCCGTTCGACGCGGCGATGAAGCCGCTTGGAGCGGGCGCGGCGCTGCCGGAAAAGGAAAAGCCCGCGCCGGGCGAACCCGCGACGCTCGCCGACGACGATCAGGGCGCCGCGCCGTTCACGCGCGCGGCGGCGTCGGGCGAGCCGCTCACGATCTCGCTGCGCCGCGACGGGCTCGTGCAGCGCTGGACCGGAGTCGTTCAGGTGGTGAAGCCCGCGATGGGCTTCATCAACATCATCACGCCGGATTTCCATCTGCATCTGCGCGGCGGCGCTGTCGCCGGCTGGACAAGGGTCGGGAATGACCGCGACGCGACGCTCCATGCGGTGAACGGGGACGGTGGCGCGATCGGCCTCGAACTGTCGGGGCCGGCGGCGCGCCATGGCTGACGACGCCTTGACGCATTATACCGCGCCTCATCCCCGCGCCGCCTGGATCGAGCCCGCGAGCGGCGCGCCGATCGATTCGGCGGAGCTGATGAACCGCCTCGCCACGAAGCGCGTCGTGCTGCTCGGCGAAACCCATGACGTCGACGAAATCCATCGCTGGCAGCTTCACGTCGCGACCTGCCTTCATCTGCTGCGTCGCGACGCGCTCGTCGGCTTCGAGATGTTCCCGCGTCGCGCGCAGCCGGTTCTCGACCGCTGGACGGCGGGCGAACTCTCCACCCGGGATTTTCTGATCGAGGTCGAGTGGGAGAAGGTCTGGGGTTTCGACCCGGAGCTTTACCTGCCGCTGTTCCATTTCTGCCGGCAACAGAATGTGCGGATGATCGCCCTCAACTGCGAGCGCCCGCTGGTCACGCGCGTCGGCGTCGAGGGCTGGGACGCGATTCCTGAGGGCGAGCGCGACGGGCTGACGCCAGCGGCGCCGGCGACCGCCGCTTACCGCCGTTATCTCTTCGGGCTGGTCGGCGCCTCGGGGCGTCCCGGGCCCTTCGGCGCGAACGGGCCCGACGATCCGGCCTTCGACCGCTTCGTGCGCGCCCAGCAATGCTGGGATCGCGCCTTCGCCTGCAACATCGCCCGCGCGCTCGCCGAAAGACCGGACGCGCTGATGGTCGGCGTGATCGGCCGCGGCCATCTGGAATACGGGCACGGAACGCCGTTCCAGCTCGGCGCTCTCGGAATCGACGACGTCGCCGTTCTGCTGACCACGACGCGCGGCCATCACGACGCTGAGGCGCCGGGCGGAATCGCCGACGCGATCTTCCGCATCGACGAGCCCGAACCGCCGCGCGGACGGCCGGCGAAGCGCGTCGCGGCGTCATGACCGAACGCGGGCGATGAGAGCGGGCATGCCGCGCATCATCAGACAGATGGCGCGCCTCATACGGCTTTGCATCGCCGGCGAAGGCGGCCGGATGGGCGTCGTCTATTTCTTCACCATCTTCGGCCTCGATCTGATCGGCATCCAGCTCACGCTGAGACTCATCGCCTGGACCGCTGATTTCTACAACGCGCTGCAAAAGCTCGATGTGGGCGAGGTGATCCGGCAGGTCGGAATCTTTTTTCTGCTGACTGCGATCACCGCGTCGCTGCATCTCGTTTCGACATTCCTGCGCCAGATTCTGAACATCCGCTGGCGACGCGCGCTCACCGCCGCGGCTCTCGATCGCTGGCTGCACGCGAAAGCCTACTGGCGCCTGTGGCTTCAGTCGAAGGGCGAGGAGATCGACAACCCCGATCAGCGCATCGCCGACGATTGCCGGATCTTCGTCAACCGGCTGACGTCGGAGGCGCTCGAACTCCTGTCGAAGATCATCGCGATCTTCTCCTATGTCGCGTTGCTGTGGTCGCTCTCGACGTTCCCGCTCGCCTTCTCGCTGTTCGGCGCCGACGTTGAAATCCCCCGCTATATGGTGTGGGTCGCGCCGATCTATGTGCTGATCGCGAGCGGCATGACCCACTGGCTCGGCTCGCCCCTGCAGAAGCTCAATGTCGAGCAGCAGCATCGCGAGGCGGATT
>Ga0209930_1004246_pt1 | contig 13031 bp, 14 predicted proteins | sample ThiBiot_500_biof_2_FD_183948 | JGI IMG/M metagenome (GOLD analysis project Ga0209930, IMG submission 183948) | Wastewater bioreactor microbial communities from Cape Town, South Africa - Thiocy_cont_500_biof (SPAdes) | ecosystem: Engineered > Bioreactor > Thiocyanate-remediating >... | reverse complement strand
CACCGAATGGGGCACGATGGCATCCATCGCCATCATCACCCTCATCCCGGCGCTCATCGTCTTCACGGTCGTGCAGCGGCACATCATCGCCGGCCTGACCTTCGGCGCGGTGAAGGAGTAGTCTCATGGAGCACAATATCGAAGAAGAAACCCCGGTACCGCGTGGTCCCAAGCATGGCTTCCTGCCAATCGTCACCAACTGGTTCGACCGGCTGTTCATCGGCATCTACCTGTTCGTGGCGCTGGAGCTTCTGTGGATGCGCTTCCTGGAGCAATCCATTCCGCTCACCGTCTGCCATGTGCTGGCGATCGCGCTCGGCGCGCTGATCGTCTGGAAAGGGTGACCCGGATGAAGGCTCTCGTCCTCGAAGAAAAACTGAAGCTTTCATTGCGCGACTTCCCCATCGAGCAGGAAGACGTCATGGGGCCGCATGATGTGCGCATCAAGCTGCACACCGTCGGCATCTGCGGCTCGGACGTGCATTATTACACGCATGGCGGCGCCGGCATCTTTCAGGTGAAGGCGCCGATGATCCTCGGCCACGAAGCCTCCGGCACCGTGATCGAAACCGGAGCCAAGGTGACGACGCTGAAGGTCGGCGACCGCGTCTGCATGGAGCCCGGCATTCCCGACCCGATGAGCCGGGCGACCCGCCTCGGCCTCTACAATGTCGATCCCGCCGTCCGCTTCTGGGCGACGCCGCCGGTGCATGGCGTGCTTCGCCCCACCGTCGTTCACCCGGAAGCCTTCACCTTCAAACTGCCGGATACCGTCTCCTTTGCGGAGGCGGCGATGGTCGAACCTCTGGCGGTCGGCGTGCATGCGGCGACCAAGGCGCAGGTGCGGCCGGGTGATATCGCGCTGGTGATCGGCGCCGGTCCCATCGGCCTGGTCACGGCGCTGTCGGCGCTGGCGGCCGGCTGCGCCCGCGTCTTCGTCAGCGATGTCGACGACAGCAAGCTGGAGATCGCCGCCCGCCTCGGGCCGATCACGCCGATCAACGTCGCGCGCAGCGACCTGACGCAGGAGATCCGCGAGGCGACGGATGGCTGGGGCGTGGAAATCGTCTTCGAATGCTCCGGTAGTCCCAAGGCGGCGGGGGGCGTGTTCGATCCGCTCTGCCCTGCCGGCCGGGTGGTGTTCATCGGCTCGCAGATCCACGACATCGCTTACAATGTCGGCAAGGCCATGGTGCGCGAGGCGCGGGTGGAGCATGTGTTCCGCTATGCCCATGTCTTTCCGCGTTGCGTGGCCATGCTCGCCTCCGGCGCGATCGACGTCAAACCGTTGATCACCCGCACCTTCGGTTTCGACGACAGCGTCGATGCCTTCGAAATCGCCGCATCCGCGCCAAAGGGCGAAGTGAAGATGCAGATTGCGCTGCCGCAGTAAGGGGAACGACCATGGCAGAAGTCACCATCAAGAACATCGTCAAGCGTTACGGCGAGCTTGAAGTCATCCATGGCGTCAACGTCGATATCGCGGATGGCGAATTCGTCGTCCTCGTCGGCCCGTCCGGCTGCGGAAAATCGACACTGCTGCGCATGATCGCCGGTCTGGAGCCCATTTCCGGCGGCGATCTCAGCATCGGCAAACGCATCGTCAACACCATGCCGCCCAAGGATCGCGACATCGCCATGGTGTTCCAGTCCTACGCGCTTTATCCGCACAAGACGGTGGCGGAAAACATGGGCTTTTCGCTAAAGATCAAAGGCGCGCCGAAAGCCGAGATCGACGCGAAAGTGCGCCAGGCGGCCGGGGTTCTCGACCTGACGAAACTGCTCGACCGTTATCCGCGGCAATTGTCGGGCGGCCAGCGCCAGCGTGTGGCCATGAGCCGTTGTCCAACCTCGACGCCAAGCTGCGCGTCGCCATGCGCGTCGAGATCAAGGAGCTGCATCAGCGCCTGAAGACCACCACCATCTATGTCACTCATGACCAGATCGAGGCCATGACCATGGCAGACAAGATCGTCGTCATGAAGGACGGCTATGTCGAACAGATCGGCGCGCCGCTGGATCTCTATGACAACCCCGCCAACGTCTTCGTCGCCGGCTTCATCGGCTCGCCCTCGATGAATTTCTTGCGCGGGCGCATCCGTTCCGAGGGAGGCGTGCAGCGCTTCGTCTCCGATCACGGCTCGGTGCTGCCGGTCAAGCCTATCGAGGTCGAGGACGGGCGCCCGGTGATCTACGGCGTGCGCCCGGAGCATATCGGCCTAGGCGCCGAAGGCCTCGCCGTCAAGGTTGCGGTGGTCGAGCCGACGGGCGCGGAAACCCAGCTCTTCGCCCGGGCCGGCGAGGACACCATCGACGCCCTGCTGCGCGACCGCGTCGGCGTGCGCGCCGGTGAGGCGGTCAACTTCGTTATCGATCCGCAAAAGGCGCATGTCTTCGACCAGCAGACGACGAAGCGCCTGAGCTGAGGCGAAGCCTCTTCGAAAGAGGTTGCGGGCCACACCCCGCATCCTTCAGACCATCAAAAAAGCCTGACCGCGCATGACGCGGAGGCTTATGTGAGGTTTATCATTATCCTGAGAATGCGAGGTGCTGTCCTCGCATTCTTATGTTTCCATCGTGATGCAATTCCCCCTTCCCGGAATCGCTCCCCATGTTGCCAACCACGCGCGATCCGTGGGAAAAGCGGACAATGAACACAGACGCCACACGCTGCCTGGTTTTCGATCTCGGCGCCGGTTCCGGCCGCGCCATGCTGGTCGAGTTTACCGGCGATTCCCTCGCCGTCCGTGAATTGCACCGTTTCTCCGGTTACGAGGTGCGGCTGGACGACGGCCCGGCATGGGATGTCGAGGCAATCCGAGCCGGTTTGCGCGAAGGCCTGCGCCGGGCGGCGGACGGCCCTGCCATCCGCTCGCTCGCCGTCGATAGCTGGGGCGTGGATTTCGCGCTTGTCGACCAAAGCGGCCGGTTGGTCGACCAGCCGCGCACCTATCGTCACCCGCGCGGGCAGCGCGGCATGAACGCGCTCGAGGCACATCACGCCCGCATCGCCACCCGTACCGGTGTGCAAATCCTGCCAATCATCACGCCTTTTCATCTTCAGGACTGGGCGAAACATCATCCGACCCTGCTCGACGCAACCGAGCGTTTCCTGATGACCTCGGACTTCTATGCTTTCGACCTTTCCGGGATCGCGGCCTGCGAGAACACGCTGGCGCGCACCTCCGGGCTGGTGAACGTCCATTCGGGCGATTGGGATGCGGAGGTGCTGCATCTTGCCGGCCTGCCGGGCCGGATGTTTCCGCACATCGTGCCCTCAGGGACGCCACTCGGCCGCTTGAAGCCGGAGTTGGCGACCGGACCGGCGCTGGAAAACACTGAGGTGATCGCTGCCGCCGGCCATGACACCGCCTGCGCCGCCTTTGCACTGGCCCCGCGAGCGGGCGAGGCTTTTGCCGTCTGCGGCTCTTGGATCCTCGTCGGCGTCGAGGTGCCGGAAGGACATCTGCCCGAAGCCGCCATCGGGCTCGGCCTTGGACTGGAAGGCGGCATCGGCGGGCGGGCCATCCTCACCCGCAGCCTGCCCGGCCTGTTCCTGATGCGCCGCCTGCGCGATAGCTGGAAGGCACGCAGCGGCGAGGATGTGGATTTCGCCACGCTCGGGCGGCAGGCCCGCGAGGCCGATCCGGCAACGCCGGCCATCGACGTCACCCACGGCCTGTTCTTCGATCCGCAGGACATGGTCGGCGCGATGCAGGATTTTAATCCCATGCTGAAGGGCCGCCCCATCGGCGATCTCGCCCGCGCGCTCTATCTCGGGCTGGCTCGGGCCGTCACAAATAGCATCGCCGAACTCTCGCAATTTTCCGAAAAACCCATCGAGGCCATCCGGGTCGGGGGCGGTGGCGGGCAGGACGCGGCTTGGCGGCATTTCCTGGAAGCCGCGAGCGGCTGCCATGTGCAGGCCGGGCTGGTGGAGGCGAGCGTCGTCGGCAATGCGCTGATCCAGCTCGTCGGCCTCAAGGCGCTGCCCTCCTTTGAGGCGGCGCAGGCGCTCGCCCGCCGCGCCACCGATAGCGGAGCCTGGCGCGCATGAGCCTGCTTCCGGAAGAACGCGCCGAAGCCATCCTGCGGGTGCTCTCCCGTGACGGCCGGTTGCTGGTGGAAGCCGCCTCCCGCGAACTCAACGTGTCAGGCGAAACCATCCGCCGCGATCTCAAGCGGCTGGAAACCGCAGGCTTGCTGAAACGCAGCCACGGCGGCGCCGTGCCGGTGCCGCCGCGCCAGGCCGAGGATTTGTCCTATCCGGCCCGCTCGGTGCTGAACATCAGCGCCAAGCGCCGCATCGCCAGCGCCGCCGCGCGCCACATCGCCGACAATCAGGCGCTGATGGTCGACAGTTCCTCCACCGCGCTGGAAGTGGTGCGGGCGCTGAAGGGCCGCAAGGGCCTGACCATCGTCACCAATTCGGTGGCGCTGCTCACCGATCCCGCCTCGCTGCCGCACCGGCTGATCTCGGTCGGCGGCGAGCGCCATCCCGAGGTCATGACCTTTCACGGGCCCTTGGCGGTGGAGGCCGCGCGGCGTTTCCACGCCGATCTCGCCATCATTTCCGTCAAGGCGCTGTCGAAACGCTCCGGCCTGATGGTCGCCAATGCCGAGGAGGCCGAACTCAAGCGCATCTTCCTCGAAAATGCCGAGCGCAGCCTGCTGCTGGTCGATGGCGACAAGTTCGACGGCTCCGGCCTCGTCTCCGTCGCCCCGCTGGAGGCCGTCTCCGCCCTGATCACCGACCGCGAGCCCTCAGGCGAATGGCGAACGCTGATCGAAAAGGCCGGCGTGGCGCTGGAAATCGCCTCATGACTATATATGTTGTTTTGTGTTGATTTCTGTTGATTTGAGAATCCGTCTGTGAGATCGTGCCTTCAACGAGGAGGCACGCATGCAAGACACGAAAGACCTGCGCGAATTCATCTGCGATATCGGCCGCCGCGCCTGGCAGAAGGGCATGGGGGCTGCCAATGACGGCAACATCTCCATCCTGCTCGACGACGACACAGTGCTCTGCACCCCGACCGGCGTCTCCAAGGGTTTCATGACCCCCGACATGATCTGCCGCATCGACCGCGCCGGCCATTCCGTCGATGGCGGCGCGTGGAAACCCTCCACCGAAACCAAGATGCATCTCTGCGTCTATGACAACCGGCCGGATGCCCGCGCCGTCGTCCATGCGCACCCGCTTTATGCGACGGTGCATGCCATCTGCGGCAAGCCAATCACCCAGCAGATCATGCCGGAATCGACCATGTTCCTCGGCGAGGTGCCGCTTTCGCCCTATGCGCTACCGTCGTCGGAGGATCTGTCGAAGGCGATTGCGCCCTATCTCGAAAGACACGACGCCATCCTGCTCGAAAACCACGGGGCGCTGACCTGTGGCCACGACCTGCAATCGGCCTGGTTCAAGATGGAGGCGCTCGATTATTACGCCAAGGTCGTCTATCTCGCCGCCGGCTATGGCGGCGCCCATGAATTCGACCAGAGCGAGGTGGAGCGTCTGGTCGAGCTGAAGCGCACCCGCTTCCCCTCGCCCGGCCGGCACCCCTTTATCCCCTAAGCATTCCCGGGAGGAAAACCATGTATACGCAAAAACTGCGCCTCGACGGGCGCGTGGCGGTCGTCACCGGCGGCGGGCGCGGCATCGGGCTGGCGATCTCAGAAGCGCTGGCCGAATTCGGCGCGCGCGTCATCATCGCCGATATCGATCTCGACATTGCCCGCGCCGGCCAGCAGCGGCTCGCCAATCTCGGCCATGAGGCCGATATCCGTGCGGTCGACGTCACCAAGCCGCAGGAGGTCGAGGAACTGGCCGCCGCCCTCGTCGCTGAATACGGCAAGGTCGATATCCTCGTCGCCAATGCCGGCATCGCCCGCTCAGGGACAGCGGCGGAGGATGTCACGGACGAGCACTGGCTGCATGTCAACGACGTCAATTACAACGGCGTCTTCTGGTGTAACCGCGCCTTCGGCCGCCACATGCTGAAGGCCGGGCGCGGCGCCATTGTCAATATCGGCTCGATGTCCGGCTATATCTCCAACCGGCCGCAGAAGCAGACCTATTACAACGCCTCCAAGGCCGCCGTGCATCAGATGACCTCGTCGCTGGCCGCCGAATGGGCCGATCGCGGCGTGCGCATCAATGCCGTCGCGCCGACCTATATCGAAACGGAAATGACCAGTTACCGCCATGACAATGACGGCATGATCGAGGTCTGGCTGCGCGACACGCCGATGCATCGCATGGGCAAGCCGGACGAGATCGCCTCCGTGGTGCATTTCCTCGCCAGCGATGCGTCGAGCCTGATGACAGGCGAAACCGTGCTGGTCGATGGCGGCTTCACCTGCTGGTGAGGTTTTCGGCGCCGAAGACGATCTCCTGATCGACGCTGAGCAGGCGCTTGTGCAACAGGCAGGCGGCCCCGATGGCCGGGCCGCCATGTCCCAGCTCCGAAAGCACGATCTCCGGCAGCGGTTGGCCGTTCAGCACATGCCGCGCCATGGCCGCCGCCACCGCCTCGCGACAATGGCCATAGAGCGCCGCGACCGGCCCCCCGAGCACGATCCGGCCGGGATCGAGGATATTGGCAAGCGCCGCCAGCCCAAGGCCGAGATAATGTGCCCAATCCGCAAGCGTCACCTGCGCCGCCCCTTCCCCCGTTTCCAATAATCCAAGAAATTCAGCAATATCGCCGGCACCGCCACCGTAAAAACGATGCCGTGCCAGCACCGCCTCGCGGCCAACAAAGGTTTCCAGCGAACCGGGCAAGGTCGCCATATCGACGAAACCCTCCTGCCCGACGAGGATATGGCCGAACTCGCCGGCATAGCCGCCATGGCCGCGCAGGGTCTCGCCGCCGGCGAGGATCGCGCCGCCGAGGCCGGCATCGAGGAAGACGTAAAGCTCCATCGGGCCGGGCCGGGCCGGCTGGCGATAGACCTCGGCCATGGCGAAGGCATTGGCATCGTTCTCCGCCGTCAGCAGCGGCGGCTGCGGCAGGTGTGCGGCGATCATCGGCAGGATGGCAACGTCGCGCCAGCCGAGCAGCGGCGCGCGCATCACCCGTCCTTCGCGGTCGACGGCGCCGGGGACGGCGACGCAGATGCCGTGCAGCCGGTCATAGCCGCCGAGCGCCTTGCAAAGGCAGTCGACCTGATCCGCGACGCGCGCGGCCAATCTTTCCGGCGCCGTCTCCGCCGCCGCAAAAGTCTCGTGCCGTTCCGCCACGACGCAGGCTGCGAAATCCAGTGCCACGACGCTCAACCGCCCGATACCAAGCTCGACGCCGATGAACAGCCCATGCTCGCCGCGCAGCCGCACCAGCGTTCCCGGCCGGCCGGCGCGGTTGTCGCGGGCATCCTGCGCCTCGTCCTCGATGACGAGGCCTTCTGTCGTCAGCGTATTGATGATGCTGCTGGCGGTCGAGCGCGTCAGGCCGAGCTGCCGGGCAAGATCGGCGCGGCTCATTCCGCCCCGGCGCAGCAGGGCTTCCAGCGCACGGATCTCGTTGATGTGCCGGACGGCGCGCGGCATCGACATGGCCTGGTCTCCCCTTGCTTCCCGCATTGACAAATGCACGAGTTCATGTTTGTTTTCAAACCAAACAAATTAGAAATCGACGGGCGAAAACCTTCAAGCCGTCGAAACAGGGACGAAACATGCCGAAGAAAGACGAAAGACGGCTGCGGGTCGGGGTTCTCGGCGCCGGCCAGATCGCGCAGGCCGCGCATTTCGAAAGCTGCACCAAGGCGGTCAATGCCGATCTCCACGCCATCTGCGACATTGCCGACGATTTGCGCGAACGCATGGCGATCATCCATGGCGCGACCACGACCTATGCGGATTACGACCGCATGCTCGCCGACCCCGATGTCGATGCCGTCATCATCGCCACCGCCGATGCCTTCCATGTGCCGGCGGCGAAGCGGGCGCTGGAGGCGGGCAAGCATGTGCTCTGCGAAAAGCCGCTCGGCGTCACCGTCGAGGAGGTGCTGGATCTGCAGCAGGCGGTGGAGAAATCCGGCAAGGTGCTGCAGGTCGGCCATATGAAGCGTTTCGACGCCGGATTGCAGGCCGCCAAAGGCTTTATCGATACCGAAATGGGCGACCTCGTCGCGCTGAAGGCGTGGTATTGCGACAGCACCCATCGCTACCCGATGACCGATGCCGTGCAACCGCTGATCGTCACCAGCGCCCGGGCGAAAAAACCCGCCGAAAACCCCAAGGCCGACCTGCGCCGCTATTACATGCTGGCGCATGGCTGCCATCTGATCGATACCGCGCGCTATCTCGCCGGCGAGATTGTCTCCGTGCGCGCCCGGCTGTCGGAGCGGGCCGGCATGTGGTGCTGGTTCGTGGATGTCGAATACGCCTCCGGCGCGCTCGGCCATCTCGACCTGACGGTCGCCGTGCGCATGGATTGGCACGAGGGTTTCCAGATCTACGGCCGGAATGGCAGCGTCATCGGCAAGACCTACAATCCCTGGTATTACAAATCCAGCGATGTCGATATCTTTCGCGAGGCGGATGGCGCGACGCATCGCGTGCTCGGCGCCGACGGCCATTTCTACCGCCGCCAGCTCGAAGCCTTCGCCCGCACCATCCTCGACGGCGCGCCGATGCAGGGGGCGGACGTTCAGGACGGCCTCGCCTCGGTGCGCGCCATGGTCGCAATCGCCCGCTCCGTCGAAAGCGGACGCGCGGTGGCGCTGGCGGATGTCGGCGGGGGCGTGTGATGCGGCTCGGCATCTTTGCCAAAACCTTTCCCGGCAGCGATCCGGCCCCGGTGCTCTCGGCGGTAAAGGCGGCCGGTTTTTCTGCCGCGCAATACAACATGGCCTGTTCCGGGCTCGACGCCATGCCGGAGCACATCGCCCCGGAAGCGGCGCTCGCCGTGGCAGATGCTGCGCGGCAAAGCGGCGTCGAGATCGTCGCCGTCTCCGGCACCTACAACATGATCCATCCCGATCCGGCGCAGCGCGAGGCCGGGCACCGCCGGCTGGATGTGATCGCCGCGCAGGCGCGCAACATGGGGACGCGCCTCGTGACGCTCTGCACCGGCACGCGCGACCCGGACGACCAGTGGCGGCACCACCCGGACAATGCAACGCCCGAAGCTTGGCGCGACCTGCTGCGCGCGATGGAAACCGCCATCACCATCGCCGAGCGCCATGACGTCGATCTCGGCATCGAGCCGGAGGTCGCCAATGTCATCGACAGCGCCGCCAAGGCACGGCGGCTGATCGATGCGCTGCAAAGCCCGCGCCTGAAAATCGTCCTCGACCCGGCCAACCTGTTCGAAACCGCAGGCCCGGCCAAGCAGCGCGACCTCGTCTCGCAGGCCGTCGATCTTCTCGCCGACCGGCTGGCCATAACCCATGCCAAGGACCGCGACGCGGGCGGTCGTTTCGTCGCAGCCGGCAAGGGCGTGCTGGATTACGACCATTATATCGCCTGCCTGAAGCGGGCCGGCTTTTCGGGAAACCTCGTCACCCATGGCCTCGACGCCGCCGAAGCGCCCGCCGTTGCCCGTTTCCTGCGCGAAAAACTGGCCGGAGAGGCATCATGACGACATTCGAAACCACCGATGGCGTGACGCTCGCCGTCGATGCCGATGCGGGCGACGGGCCGGTCATGCTCTTCCAGCACGGGCTGTGCGGCAATGCCGGGCAGGCCCGCGAGGCCTTTCCCGCCGAGACGCGTTTTCGCCGCATGACCGTCGAGATGCGCGGCCATGGACGCTCGCAGGCGGGCGATCCCGGCCGCTTTTCCATCGCGCAGTTCACCGACGATCTCATAGCCTTCATCGAGACCCGGCTTGAGGCGCCGGTGGTGATCGGCGGCATTTCCATGGGGGCGGCGCTCTCCCTGCGCCTTGCTGTCCTGCGCCCCGATCTGGTGCGCGGCCTGATCCTCATCCGCCCCGCCTGGGCATTTGCGGCCGCGCCGGAAAATCTGATTCCGAATATCGAAGTCGGCCGCGCGCTGCAAAGCGAGGTTCCCGAAGAGACCCGCCGGCAGTTCCTCGCCGGCGAAATCGCCGCGCAACTGCGCGAGTCGGCACCGGACAATCTCGCTTCCCTCACCGGCTTTTTCGAACGCCAGCCCACCGTCGTCACCGCCGCGCTGCTGACGACGATTTCCGTGGACGGAACGGGAGTATCGGCCGAACAGGCCGCTGCCCTGGGCGTCCCCTGCCGCGTCATCGCCCAGGCCCGCGACAAGGTTCATCCGCTGACGCTTGCGCGAGAACTCGCCGACCATATCCCCGGTGCGGACTTCGTCGAGATCACGCCCAAGGCAGTGGACAAGGCGGCCTATGCGCGCGACCTGCGCGCAGCCATCGCCTCATTCCTGGAGATCCTGCCGTGAGCGCCGCCCCCCGCTTCGCCCTCGGCGTCGATCTCGGCGGCACGCGGCTGCGCGCGGCGGCGATGACCGAGGCCGGAAAAATCCTCGCCAGCGAGGAAATGCCGACCGAGGCCAATGGCGGGCCGGATCGCATCCTCGCCGATATCCTTCGCCTCGTCGAAACCGTCTCCACCGGCATCGCAGCCGAGGCGATTGAGGGCCTGTGCGTCTGCGCGCCCGGTCCGCTCGACGCCCGCAACGGCATCGCCCTGCATATCCCAACACTGCCCGGCTTCGACGATTTTCCGCTCGCCGCCATGCTCGGCGAAAAACTGCCCTATCCCGTCAGCCTCGAAAACGACGGCATCGCCGCCGCCGTCGCCGAATGGCGATACGGGGCCGGGCGCGGCGTCGACAATCTCGTCTATATGACCGTCAGCACCGGCATCGGCGGCGGCGTCATCGCAGACGGGCGCGTGCTTTACGGGCGCATGGGCATGGCCGGGCATATCGGCCATATGAGCATTCGGCCGGACGGCAATGTCTGCCCCTGCGGCAATGCCGGCTGTTTCGAGGCCTATGGCTCCGGCACCGCCTTCACCGCACGCGGCCGCGTTGCGGCGGCCAGACGGCGTGACAGTAGCCTTTCCAGATACGCCGACAGCCTCCATGCCCGCGATATCTTCGCCGCGGCCCGGGAAGGCGATGCGCTGGCCCGCGATCTCGTCGCCGAGGAAGCGGAAATCCTCGGCCAGGGCGTGCGCAACCTGCTGCATCTCTATAGCCCTGATCTGGTCGTTATCGGCGGCGGCATCGCCAATGCCTTCGACCAGTTGGAGGGCGGCATCCGCGCCTATATCGCGGCGCGCGCCCTGCCGCCGTTCCGGACGATGCCAATCCGCCGTGCGGAGCTTGGCGACCGCTCCGGCGTCGTCGGCACGGCAGCGCTCGCCTTTGCCCATGCAAAACGTAAGGCTTGAAATGCATTTCCTTTTTTGCGACGGAAATCGCGAGGAAACTCCCAGACACATCCCGTCTTGCGGATAATCATTCCTCAAAATCCGCTGCGATCCGGCCTATTCTGGCCTATCTCCAGCGTTCAGCGAAAAGGAAAAGCTTATGAGCCTGCGTATCAACGACACCGCCCCGGATTTCACGGCCGAAACGACGCAAGGAACCCTGAGCTTCCATGACTGGATCGGCGACGGCTGGGCGGTCCTCTTCTCGCATCCGAAGAATTTCACGCCCGTATGCACCACCGAACTCGGCGCCATGGCCGGCCTCGACGGCGAATTCCGCCAGCGCGGCGTCAAGGTGATCGGCATTTCCGTCGATCCGGTGGAAAGCCATGTCAAATGGAAGAACGACATCAAGGTCGCCACCGGCTTCGACGTCGAGTATCCGCTGATCGGCGACCGCGATCTCCAGGTGGCAAAACTCTATGACATGCTGCCGGCCGATTCCGGCTCGTCCTCGGAAGGCCGCACGCCGGCCGACAACGCCACCGTGCGCTCGGTCTATGTCATCGGCCCGGACAAGAAGATCAAGCTGATCCTCACCTATCCGATGACCACGGGCCGCAATTTCGCGGAAATCCTGCGCGCCATCGATTCGCTGCAGCTCACCGCCGCCCACAAGGTCGCGACGCCTGCCAACTGGAACCAGGGCGAGGACGTCATCATCACCGCCGCCGTTTCCGACGAAGAGGCCAACGAGCGCTTCGGGTCCTTCGAGCGCGTCCTGCCCTATCTGCGCAAGACCAGACAGCCGGCGCTCTGACGCTGTTTACCGGGCCGCCGCCATCGGTGCGCGGCCCGTCGCCGGATCGGGCGAGAAGATCACCACCGCGAACATCAGCACCCCGAGCAAGGTGATCAGCGAGGAGATGCCGACAAGCGGCTCCATCGCCATATGGCCTTCCAGCAAAAGATAGAGCGAAGGCACCATCAGCACGACGCCGAGCGTATAGACGCCGTATTGCAGCAGCGCCAGGCGCTTCTCGGCCTTGCGCGGGTTCAGCGCATAATAGGTGCCGAACAGCGCCATGGTTACCCAGCCGAGCAAATTGGCGTGCGCATGGGCGCCGATCGTGGTGTGGTCTTGCGAGATGGCCATCTTCAGACCCATCCCGATGCCCACGACCAGAAAGACGATTGCAGTCCGAAAATAGAGATTGGACAGACGTGGCATGACGGTTCCCCTTTGTTCTCTGCCAGCCCGCACATTATCACGTGCAGGCGAGTCCGAGAATTGGCTTTCGTCAAGCGAATCGTCGACTCAGATGGCGTCGCGCACCCGCTCCCAGGCCTTGGCGAGATGGCGGCCGAGAACTTCCGACAGCTTCGCGCCGTCACGCGCCTCGAGCGCCGCAATCATCTCCTCGTGCTCGGCCACAGCCGCCGCCCACTTCTCCTGGCCTTCATGGCCGATGAAGCGGATGCGCTTCAGGCGCGTCTGCAGCATGAGCTGTACTTCCGACAACGTCGCATTCTTGGCGAGACGGACAATGGCGATGTGGATCGCCTGGTTGAGCTTGTAATAATTGAGACGATCGCCGCTGCGGTAACGCGCCACCATCTCGTCATGCATCTCGCGCACGGCGCGGATCTCGGCATCGCTGGCGAGCTCGCAGGCGAGACGCCCCGCCAGCTCCTCCAGCGTCCTC
>Ga0209930_1004242_pt1 | contig 13045 bp, 8 predicted proteins | sample ThiBiot_500_biof_2_FD_183948 | JGI IMG/M metagenome (GOLD analysis project Ga0209930, IMG submission 183948) | Wastewater bioreactor microbial communities from Cape Town, South Africa - Thiocy_cont_500_biof (SPAdes) | ecosystem: Engineered > Bioreactor > Thiocyanate-remediating >... | reverse complement strand
CCATCCGCAAAGGGCTCCCCGACAAGGAAAACCAGGCAGCCGCCTTCCTCCAGTTGTGCTCGATCATGATGACCAAACGGGAATTCCGCGCCGCCAAGGATTTCTTCCGCAAGGCCAAGGCGCTGAAACCCACCACACCGCAGATCGTAGACCAGATCAAACAAATAGAAAAATACATCTCGAGGATCCCGGGATAAGCCACCAGTCTGACAGAAGAAAATAAGCATATCAACACTTTCACCCTGCTGCTCTCAGCAGTGGCGGGGTTTTGCGATACATCCACTTTTGTATCCGGTGATTCTATTTTTTCAGCCCATGTAACAGGTAACTTCATCGTCTTTGCTGCACAGCTCATCGTAGGTAAGGAAGAGAACGCCTGGATAAAGCTGCTGACATTCCCCATATTTATCATCGTCGTGATGACAGGCGGGTGGATCGCTAAAAGATCGGGCAATAAATATCGGGTTCTATTGATAGAAAGCATGCTGCTGCTACTTTGCGGCGCCATAGCCCTGGTGAATTCCACCTTGTCCCGTCCCAACGCCGGCCCAACCGTCTATTGCATGGTTATGATCGTTGTAGCAGCTATGGGTTTGCAAAACGCCTTCGGAAAACTCTATGCGAAAGAAACACACGGCCCTACTACCATGATGACAGGCAATGTCACCCAGGCTGCATTGGATCTGGGAAGTCTCATCGGCAGGAGCGCCGGTACAGAGCAAAAGTTAAATCTAAGAAAACAGCTGTATCTGATAGGCGGATTCCTGCTCGGCTGTTTGATGGGGGCAGTGATCAGTAAGTTCGTTGGGCTTATCTCTATTGCAGTACCCGCCGTCACTATGATGATCTATTACCGGACAGCACAACAAAACCATCCCGCAGGAAACAAATAGTTCTTCGGAGGGCGCTCCGGTCAGATCGGGAGGGTTGAGCAACAATCTTTAGTTCTTCGGGGATGATCCTGGCCAGACTGAAGAGGACTTGAGGAAAGTCCCGGGCCAGGTTAGTAAATCAACAGAGGCGCCAAATATGTCCGTAAAGGGCGCCCGAAAGACAATGATTAAGACCTGGCGGAGATAACACCATCTACCATCTGGTGCAGGGTGCGCAAAGACAAACTATTCTTCTCTAAAAAATCAAAGGAACCATATCGTAAAAAAACCTCTTTTGTATTCAAGCCCTTCTGGCTGGAAAAGAGGATCACATATACATCGGGGTGGGTAGTCCTTACCTGTTGGAGGGTGTCGAGTCCATTCAGCTTCCCATCCAGGTTATAATCCATCACAATGACAGAGGGCGCTTTGTCCAGCTCGTCCAGGCAAGCCTCCCCATTGGTATAGAAATGGATGTTCCGGCTGACAGATTCGAGTTCCTTAGCGATAAGGCTTTGATACATCAAGTTATCTTCAACCACGAAGATAACAGGCTCTTGGTTGAATTCCATATATTAATAAAGTAGTGCATCTTTATTCTCGGAAAATAGTGCCAGAAAAAGAAAGCCCCTAATAGTTTGACTATCAAGGGCCGAATACGATCGCCGCCGGTTAGAAACTTCCCTGTTTGGGAATGCTTTTCTTAGATTGGGGGAATTTTTAGGTATAAGTACCTAGTGGTTTTGGGTATTCATACGCACCTGCAAAGGGTTTGGGCCGGTGAGAAAGCCGGATTACTGCATGATCTCTGCCTGCAGCTGGCCAATACATTCGTGTATGACAGACCCTATCTTGTCCACTAGGACCGGGATCTCCTCTACCTGCGTCTTTGCCTTCGCATTGGCTTCCACCGTACGTATCTCCTGACGGATAGACTTGATCCCCATCGAATCAACAGTAGATTTCAGCTTGTGCGCCGTTTTACCTACCTGGTCCCAGTTCTCCGTTTGCACTGCCTTGACAAGTTCGTCCAGGTTCTGAGGTACCGTCTCGATAAAAAGAGCCACCATTTTCTTGATAAAGCCCTCATCTCCTCCCGATACGGATTGGACCATGGAGAGATCGTACAGCTTATTTACGGGTAACATGCTAATATGGTTTTTTAAGGGAATGTTCTTTTCGGACAAGGTCTTAGATGCAGTCTCATGCAATGAGGCCGCCGGTGTCGGTGCAGGTTCGGTAAGGTTTCTGGATATCACTCTGAACAGCCTGGGCTCGTCAAAAGGCTTGGAGAGGTAGTCGTTCATCCCAGCTGCCAGATATCGTTCGCTGTCGCCTTTCAACGCATTGGCTGTCAACGCAATAATTGGTATGTGTGCCTTTATAGGGTCCGCCAACTGCCGGATATGCGCAGTAGCCGCCAGCCCATCCATCTCGGGCATCTGCACGTCCATCAGGATACAGTCGAATGACTCCGCCTGCAGCTGTTCCAGCGCCTCCCTCCCGTTGCTCACAATAGTCACCTCGAAATCCCAGGACTCGAGGATATGCCGGGCAAGGTACTGATTAAGCTCCACATCTTCCGCGACCAATACCTTTTTATGTCCCAGGCTCTTGTAATCGATGTCCTGATTTGTTTCGTTATCCTGCATAGCTTCCATACTTAGTTGATAAGGGATATGGATAGTAAAGACCGAGCCCTTTCCTTCTTCGCTCCTCACCAGCAGTTCACCATTCTGCATTTCGATCATATTCTTACAGATGGTCAGCCCCAGCCCCGTTCCCCCGTATTTGCGGGAGATGGTAGGGTCCGCCTGTACAAAAGGCTCGAATATCGAGCGGATACGGTCCTCACTGATACCAATACCCGTATCACGGATAACGATCTCGACAACCGCCCACTGCTCATTCTGCTCTATAATGCTCGTCAATATGGTGACATTCCCCCTGTTGGTGAACTTCAATGCATTGCTCAGCAGATTGCTTAGCACCTGACTCAGCCGGTACGGATCGCCCTTTACCACCATCGTCGCCGGTATCGCGTTCTGAAAGATCAGCCCCAGGTCCTTCTCCTCCGCCTTGTGGATAAAAGACTGTATGGATGTGGTTATTTTTTCCACGAGCTTAAAGTCTATCTTCTCCAGCTGAAGCTTGCCCGCAACGATCTTCTCCAGGTCCAGGATATCATTGACAATGACCAGGAGACTGCCAGCAGCCTCCTGTATCAGCTTTAAATAATACCGTTGCTGATCGTCCAAATTGGTCTTTGCCATCAAACTCGCCATCCCCATGATGCCATTCATAGGCGTGCGTATCTCATGGCTCATATGTGCCAAAAAAGACTCTTTCGCCTGCGCTGCCTCGTCAGTAACCTTTTTGGCGTAACGCAGCTCCTGCTCCATATAGATCCTCTCCGTGATGTCCTGCGAAAAGCCTATTACATATGGCTCCCCGCCCGGCTCCTCCACCCTGTAATTCTTATACAGGAGATATATCCGCTCGTTCTTTTTGTTCAATACACAAAATACGCCGCTGACCGCGACACTGCTTGTCCTTATAGCATCCAGGTATTCTTCTCTGAACTTCGACTGATGCTCCGCCGGGATAAAATCCTGTATCCTTTTGCTGACCAGCTCCCCTTCCGCATATCCCAATACCCGGCAGATCTCCGGGTTGATGGCCAGCAGACGACCCGACATATCATGCGTGCAGATCAACGCCTGGCTATAATTAAAAAGATCTCTGTATCTTTTCTCGCTACGGCGCAGCTTCTCCTCAAACTCCTTCCGCTCCGTGATCGTCACACCATAAATGATCACCCATTGCACATCACCATTAGCATTCAGCACCGGATAGACCTTCTGCAAATAATGCTGAAAATTCCCATTCTCATCACGGCCCTCTTCCCCCCATTCTATCATCTCCTTTGTACGCAAAACTTTCCCGAACACCTGCCGACGCGCCCTGGCTGTCCTATCCGGCCGGCCTGCATACCTGCAGAATTCCTCATTGGTCTTGCCGATCATCCACTCCCGCAGATGCGCATCGGGAACAGCTGTAGGATTCACAAAAAGGTACCGGTACTGAGTATCTGCTACAATGATCTCCGCAGGTATCATATTCAGTATCTCTTCGTAAAAACTACGATGCTCTACCAACTCTTGTGGTAAATTCATGCAGACAGATTTTCAATGCGAATAGGGTTTACTTCATCTTCAGTTCCCCGTTCTGTATCATGCGATAAAGCGTAGATTTACCAACATCCAGCTTCTTGGCGACGAGCAGAACGTCCTTTTCATATTTGTCCAGATAATGCTGCAGGATTTGTATTTCGAATTCTTTAAGGGTCATTTCTTTGTTGAGCAGATCCGCAATGCTGGCAGATGTGTTCAGGGTGATATGCTCCGGCTGTATCAGTTCTTCATCCGCCATTACGACAGACAGCTCCACCACCGACTTGAGCTCACGCACGTTGCCGGGAAATGGATACTGCATCAGCTTCTGCTGAGCCTCCGGGGATAATGTCTTTTTTTCCAGCTTATTTTCCTTGCAAAATCCATCGATAAAATGCTTGGAAAGGATCAGGATGTCATTGCCCCTCTCCCGCAATGGCGGTAAATAAATAGGCAACCCGATCAGTCGGTAATAAAGGTCCTCACGAAAATTTTTATTCTTTACTTCCTCCAATAAATTCTTATGGGTGGCAACCACGATCCTAACATCGATCTTCGTCACCGAATTGCTGCCGATGCGTGTGATCTCCCGCTCCTGCAGGACACGCAATAGCTTTGCCTGCAAATTGATATCGAGCTCTCCTATCTCATCCAGGAACAACGTCCCTTTATCCGCCTCCTCGAATTTCCCTATCCGACGGGTCACAGCACCCGTAAAAGCGCCCTTCTCATGACCAAAAAGCTCGCTCTCGATAAGGTCCTTCGGGATCGCAGCCACGTTCACCGCTACAAATGGCTGCTTGTGCCTGTCCGAGTTATAGTGGATCGCCTTTGCGATCATTTCCTTACCCGAACCCGTCTCACCCGTAACAGACACAGTGATATTGGTCTTCGCTGCTTTTTCAATAAGGGAGAATACCTTTAATATCTGCTCGCTCTTCCCCAGGATCATTTGAGAAAAATCGTACTTGCGGCCCACCTGGCTCTTCAACGTCTCCACCTCCTGCTTCAGGTTGCTGATCTCACGCAAATGCAAAATGCTGTTCCAAAGCCTGTCCTTTGTGTCATCATCCTTCACGATATAGTCGAATGCCCCATTCTTCAACAGGTTGATGGCCGTGGCCACGTCCTCCTGTCCCGAAATGACAATGACCCGTATGTCGGGATTATGCTCCTTGATCTTTTTGAGGACCTCCGCACCGTCGCAATCCGGCAGGGAATAGTCAAGGGTTACTACCTCTGGGTTCTCATGAAGCGCTGCAAAAAAGTCTTTGGGAGATTCAAATCGTTTGACCTCGTATTCAGGGTTTAGGGACAGATAATGCTGTAGCATGCTGCCATACCAGACATCATCTTCGACGATGAAAACTTTGAAAGAATGATGGTTTTTCATATTTGCGTTTATATAGGGATATTGTGTTTATATAGGATATGACTAAAACGTTGAATTGTCTAATTTATTCCCAGAACAAGACATTTTCCAATTTATTAGGCCAGTTTTTCCAAATTAGAGATTTATCTGGTATACTCATAAGTGTTTTTACCTATTGATTTACTGGGGCGGCCGTTTAAATTCCACCTCTGAGGGCATCCCCGCCGGCCGGGAGCGATCAAAGCACAGTCCCACGATGGGATCACCGAACCCCGAATTCACCCCGATCGAATTCACCCTAGTCTCGTAACTTTACCCTCATGTCCATCCAGCGGGAAAAACTCCAGCAACATTTTCAGGAAGAATACCGGAAGCTCAACGAACAGCAGCGCCTCGCCGTCGACACGACGGAAGGCCCCGTCATGGTCATTGCCGGCCCCGGAACAGGAAAAACCCAGATCCTGGCAGCCCGCATCGGGAAGATCCTCCTCGATACGGACGTATCCCCCGACAATATCCTATGTCTGACTTATACGGATGCAGGGGCCATCGCCATGCGGCGGCGCTTACTCTCGTTCATCGGGCCGGACGCATACAAGGTTAATATTCACACCTTTCACTCCTTTTGTAACGACATCATCCAGGAGAATCTCTCCCTTTTTGAAAAGACATCCCTCGACCCTATCTCCGACCTGGAAAAGATCCAGCTCTTCAAGACCCTCATCGACAGCTTTCCCAAGAACCACCCCCTCAAGCGCTATAGAGGCGATGTATATTTTGAAATGTACAATCTGCAAAACCTCTTTAGCACCATGAAACGGGAAGGCTGGACACCCGAATGGATCACTAAAAAGATCGATCAGTACCTTGCCGAGCTCCCAAACAGGGACGAATACATAGCTAAAAGGGCCACTGGAAGCTTCAAAAAAGGAGATGTCCGCACGGACAAGATCGCCGAAGAGACAGAGAAAATGGAAAAGCTAAGGGCCGCCGTCCAGGAGTTCGACCGATTCCAGGAACTGATGCGGCGACGCAATCGGTATGATTTCGACGACATGATCAATTGGGTCATCAGGGCCTTTGAAGAGAACCGAAACCTGCTCTCCGGCTACCAGGAGAAATACCAGTATATCCTCGTGGACGAATACCAGGACACCAGCGGCACCCAGAACAAGCTGGTAAGCCTGCTCATCACATTTTGGGAACAGCCCAATGTATTTGTAGTAGGGGACGACGACCAGAGCATCTATCGATTCCAGGGCGCCAACCTGGAAAATATGCTGGACTTTGCCCACCAGTATGAAAAGGACCTGCTCACCGTAGTGCTTACCAATAACTATAGGAGCACCCAGCCCATACTGGATATCTCCAGGACCCTCATCGATAAGAATACCGAACGGCTGGTACGGCAGCTCCCTAACCTGTCAAAACAGCTGGTATCCAGCCATCCCTTGATCAGCACAATGAAATTCCCGCCCCGCATACTGGAATATAAGGACTCACGGGACGAGATGACGGGCATTACCCTCCACATCGAGCGGCTGGTAAAGGAAGAAGGCGTAGCGCCCGGCAGGATCGCCGTCATTTATAAAGAGAATAAATATGGTGAGGAGCTGACTAAATTCCTGCAATTAAAAAAGATACCGGTTTACAGCCGGCGCAGCCTGAACCTCTTCGAAGTCCCATTTGCCCAAAAGATCATACTGCTGTTGCGCTATCTGGCGGCCGAGCACGACGCACCTTACGGAGGTGACGAGATGCTGTTCGAGATCCTCCATTTCGACTTCTTCTCCATCGCCCCCATAGAGATCGCCAAACTTTCGGTAGAAGTAGCGGACAAACAGTTCAGCGATGATCGCACCTCCATCCGTCGCCTCCTGCATGAAAAAGCCACCCGCCCTGCCCGCGACCTGTTTGACAGCGGTGTCCCCGAGAACATGAAAAAGACCAGCAAGGCCCTGGAAAAGCTCATTGGCGATGTGTCGAATGTGACACTCCAGACCTTGTTCGAGAATTGTATACGAGACACCGGACTCCTCGCCTATATTATCCAAAGTCCAGAAAAGATCTGGCTGATGCAGGTGCTGACTGCCCTGTTCGACTTTATAAAAGAAGAATCCCGGCGCGATCCGGAACTGAACCTCGACCGGCTCGTCCAGATGATCGATCTGATGACAGCGCATGGCTCCAAAGGACTCGAGTTTGCCTACGTCTTCTTTGCCGGCTGTAATGCCTCCACCTGGGAGAAAAAACGTAAACCCGGAGGAGGCTATAAATATCCCGACAACCTGTTCGACTCTCGTGGACCAGTCGATGGACAGCCAGGATCCGGCAACGGGCAGGCCGCCCCCCCGGCAAAAGCTTCCGACGAAGAAGAGCTGCGGCGACTATTCTACGTAGCCCTGACCCGTGTGGAACAGCACCTATTCATCTCCTATGCCCGTTATAAAACAGACGGCAAGGAACTGGAGCCCTCCGTCTTTATCGCGGAAATACTGGATCAGCATACATTGGATGTCGAAAAGGTCGCCGTTCCCGATGAGACCATGGCCGACTTTGAAATACTGACCTTTACGGAAACCGTCGCCCCCGAGATCGCCTCCGCGGAAGAGGCCTTTATCTCCCGTATGCTGGAAAAGTTCGTCATGAACGTCACCGCACTCAACAACTACCTGAAATGCCCCCTCGAGTTTTATTACAAGACCCTTATCCGCATCCCGTCCCCGAAGAACGAGGCCACCGAGTTCGGCAGCGCCGTACACTTTGCCCTCCAGCGGCTGTTTGAAAAAATGAAGGCCCATGTGGAGGAACAATTCCCCGACAAGGCAGAGATGCTCCAGGATTTTAACTGGTATATGCACCGCCACCGCGAGATCTTCACCCGTGAGGCCTTTGCGCGCCGCATGGAATATGGGATCGAAGTATTGGGTAATTACTATGACAAATACATCTACCAATGGAATAAGATCGTGGCAGTGGAAAGAAACATCCGCAATGTCACGGTCAAGGGTATCCCACTCAAAGGCAAGCTGGATAAGCTGGAGTTCCAGGGCAAAGAGGTCAATGTCGTGGACTATAAGACGGGAGATGTAGACAAGGCCAAAGCCAAACTGGCCCCGCCCAGCGACAAGGACCCTAACGGAGGAGACTACTGGCGGCAAGCCGTGTTTTATAAGATACTGGTGGATAGTTACGAGCAAAAGGACTGGAAGGTCGTCAGCACCGAATTCGACTTTGTGGAGCCCGATAAGAAAAAGGAATACCGGAAAGCAAAGATCACTATTACGCCTGCCGATATCACTACCGTGATCCAGCAAATAGAATCCACGTGGAAGAAGATACAGAACAGGGAGTTTTACACCGGTTGCGGCCGGTCCGATTGTCACTGGTGCAATTTTGTAAAGACCAATAACCTGGCCATCGCATTGCACACCGTAGAAGACGAAGTCGAGGATACCTAACCGCCCGGGCCACATCAGCAGTGGCAGCGCCTGATTTAAGGTATTATTAGGAGCGCCCTCCCCGGCGTTAGCCGGAAACCCATTATTTTTACAGCATGAAGCTCTCGAAAGGTTCGTCGTTTCTCCTTCTTCTTTTTGTCTCCATCATCGGCCTCGTGGCCGGCTCTGGCTGCGCCAATATCGTACCCCCCCTCGGCGGCCCCAGGGATACCATCCCTCCCAAGCTGCTGTACGTCACTCCCCGCGACTCTTCGAAACATTTCAATACCAATAAGATCGTATTTTATTTCGACGAATTCATCGACCCCAAGGACGTACGTACCGAGCTCATCGTCTCCCCACTATCCAAGACTGAACCCATCGTAGATGCCAGGCTGAGGACCCTGACCGTGCGGATAAAGGACACATTACAACCCAATACCACCTATTCCCTCAATTTCGGCAATGCCATCCGGGATGTGGATGAAGGTAATATACTGAAGAATTTCACCTACGTCTTCTCGACAGGCAACTACCTGGATTCCATGCAATTATCCGGCAATGTCATCATCGCCAACACCGGCAAGACGGACAGCACCCTCATCGTCATGCTGCACAAAAAGCTGGATGATTCAGCCGTTGTAAAGGAAAAGCCCCGCTATATCGCCCGGCTGGACACCCTGGGCCGGTTCCACTTCCGTTACCTCGAGCCCGGCACGTATGCCCTCTATGCCTTGAAGGACGAAGGCGGCACCCGGAGGTATCTTACCCCCTCGCAACTCTTTGCTTTTTCCGACACCCCCGTGGTCATAGGGCCGAATACCCCATCCACCACCTTATTTGCCTATGTAGAGCCGGATACCACCAAACATGTCTCCAAAAGCTCCTCCGGCAGCAAGAACGCTACTGCTCCAAAACCTGAAAAGGAAAAAAAGGAAGACAAGCGACTGCAATTCCAGCTCAATCTCTCCAATGGGGATTTCGACGTGCTGGATACCTTCAAGTTGTCCTTTCAACATCCCTTAAAAGAATTCGACTCCACCAGGATCCGGTTCACCGACGATAACTATAAGGACATCGACACCCGAAACTATCATTGGAAACGGGATTCCACAGCAAAGCTGTTTATCATGAACTATAACTGGCCCACCGATACCAAATACCACCTGATACTCGCCAAGGATTTTGGAGAAGATTCGGCCGGAAGGAAGCTGCTCAAAACCGATACCGTAAGCTTCCACACCAAAAAAGATATAGACTATGGCGAGGTCAGGGTGCGGATACTCAACCTCGATCTTTCCAAAAAGCCTGTCCTGCAATTCGTCGTACAAGATGCCGTCAAATACTCTTTTCCTTTCAGATCCGGTAAAGAATTCAGACAGATATTATTTCCCCCCGGTGAATACGAGCTCCGGATCCTTTATGACACCAATGGCAACGGCGTCTGGGACCCCGGCCAGTTCTTTGGCAACCACCGGCGGCAGCCCGAGAGGGTCGTTCCTATCAAGAAAAAGCTCACCGTAAAGGCCAACTGGGACAACGACGTGGACATCACCTTGTAAGGATCCCCCCTACTTTATAGACCCGCCCGGGACTTAAACCGGCGGCTTATTAGTATCTTTGCATTATGCAATTTTCCTCCGATCTTTTAGAGAGCGCAGTGAATGAATTTGCCAGGCTGCCGGGCATTGGGAAGAAGACAGCCCTGCGCCTCGTGCTGCACCTGCTGAAGACAGACGCCTCCATGGTTCAAGGATTTGGAGAGACCCTTATCAGGATGCGCCAGGAGATAAAATTCTGTCAGCGCTGTTTTAATGTGGCCGATGCCGACATCTGCTCCATATGCGCCAATTCCCTTCGCAAGCAGGAGCTGATCTGTGTAGTGGAGACCATCCGGGAAGTCATCGCCATCGAAAGCACCCAACAATACAACGGCACCTATCATGTGCTGGGAGGCATCATCTCCCCCCTGGATGGAGTAGGCCCCGACCAGCTGAATATAGAGGCTCTCGTCACCCGCGTACAGAAAGAACACACCCAGGAGCTGATCTTTGCGCTTAACCCCACCATACAGGGAGATACTACCATTTATTATATCCAAAAGCGTCTGCATGGCAGCGGGGCCCGCTTTACGACGATTGCAAGAGGCATCGCTTTTGGCGGCGAGCTGGAATATGCCGATGAGATGACCCTTGCTCGCAGCATCACCAACCGCCTGCCCGTCGAAAGCTACATGGCGGGGCGATAAAAGACCTTGTTATCTTTAATTTTTTACCGTATCTTTGCGTACCGGACAGAAGGATTTGTTTATTGTTCAGCCTGTCCAACTGGCTAGCCAACGCAGCCTTTCAGCAGAAGGACGACCGCACAGGGCGGCCCCCCGACAAGAAAAACTGAACTAATAAACGTTTGAAATAATCATCTTTTATTCTTCTTCCCAGGTTATTTCCCTCGTTGATATCAGTTCAGAAAATTTTTCTACACGAAATGCGTTTGGCAACCAGTGATTTTTAACGTCAACGAAGGAGGATTTAATATGAAGACGATCCAGGACTGTTTGAAAGAACGCATACTCATCATCGATGGCGCCATGGGGACCATGATCCAGCGCCACAAGCTCGAGGAAAAAGACTATCGGGGACAGCGCTTCGCCGACTGGCCATCCGACCTCAAAGGGAATAATGACCTCTTGTGTCTTACACAACCCGATATCATCGAAGGCATCCACCGCGAGTACCTGGACGCCGGCGCCGATATCATCGAAACCAATACCTTCAATGCCCAGGTCATCAGCATGGCCGACTACCATATGGAGTCCCTTGCCTACGAGATCAATGTTGCTGCTGCCCGCATCGCCAAAAAGGCCGCCGCAGACTATACCTCCCGCAATCCCGGCAAGCCCCGTTTCGTAGCAGGCGCTATAGGTCCCATGAACAAGACCCTCTCCCTCTCCCCCGACGTCAACAACCCCGGGTTCAGGGCCGTCAGCTTTGACGAGGTCGCAGGCGCATACTACGAGCAGGTAAAGGGCCTCGTGGAAGGAGGCGTTGATCTTTTGCTGATCGAGACCATCTTCGACACGCTCAATGCAAAAGCCGCGATCTTCGCCATCAAGAAATTTTTCCGTGACGCCAAACAAAAGGAGCTGCCCATACTTATCAGCGGCACCATCACCGATGCCAGCGGACGCACCCTCAGCGGACAGACACTGGAGGCCTTCTATGTTTCCGTCATGCACGCCAGACCATTGAGCATCGGACTCAACTGTGCCCTCGGCGCCCAGGAGATGCGTAGTCATATCGAGGAGCTGAGCCAGATTGCCGCCTGTTATACTTCCGCCTACCCTAATGCTGGTTTACCCAATGCTATGGGTGAATACGACGAACAGCCCGAGCAGACCGCACATTTCATCGAAGAGTGGGCGGAGAATGGCTTCGTCAACATCGTAGGCGGCTGTTGCGGCACCACGCCGGATCATATCCGACATATTGCGGAGCACGTAGCTACCATCAAACCCAGGCCGCTGCCTGTAGTAGAAAGTGTCCTGGAAACGAGCTCTTAAAAAATATATCTCGTTCCCAGGAAGGGTCTAATGTCTGTCCTTCGGACAATGACCCGTTAGGTCATTTTGAATTAGCATAGAAGAAAGAATTATTTAAATGTCATCACTCACTATCAAGCCGTATTTACGTTTGTCCGGTCTGGAACCGCTGGTGGTTCGCCCTCAAACGAACTTTCTTAATGTAGGAGAACGTACGAATGTCACCGGGTCCAAGAAATTTGCCCGTCTCATCCGGGAAAATAAATATGAAGAAGCCCTAAGCGTAGCACGTCAGCAGGTAGAGAACGGAGCCCAGATCCTGGACGTGAACATGGACGACGCGCTGCTGGACGGGGAAAAAGCCATGCAGACCTTCCTGAACCTCCTGCAGGCCGAACCCGACATCGCCAAGATCCCCATCATGATCGACTCCTCCAAATTCTCTATCATCGAGGCCGGTCTGAAATGCGTTCAAGGCAAGTGCATCGTAAACTCTATCTCCTTAAAAGAAGGCGAAGCGAAATTCATCGAGCAGGCCATCATCTGCAAGAGCTATGGCGCCGCCGTCATTGTCATGGCCTTTGACGAAACAGGACAGGCAGATACCCTCCGCAAAAAGGTCGATATCAGCTACAGGGCCTATAAGA
>Ga0209930_1004239_pt1 | contig 13067 bp, 10 predicted proteins | sample ThiBiot_500_biof_2_FD_183948 | JGI IMG/M metagenome (GOLD analysis project Ga0209930, IMG submission 183948) | Wastewater bioreactor microbial communities from Cape Town, South Africa - Thiocy_cont_500_biof (SPAdes) | ecosystem: Engineered > Bioreactor > Thiocyanate-remediating >... | reverse complement strand
TGTGGTCGCAATATCTCGAGGTCGGCATCGGTCCCGACGCCGAGATCTTCTCCAAGGCGCAGCCGATGTCCTCGGTCGGCCATCTCGCCGAAGTCGGCATCCATCCGATCTCCACCTGGAACAATCCCGAGCCGGAGGTGGTGCTGGTTGTCTCGTCGAACGGGCATATCGTCGGCGCGACGCTCGGCAACGACGTCAACCTGCGCGATGTCGAGGGCCGCTCGGCCCTGCTGCTCTCCAAGGCCAAGGATAACAATGCCAGCGCCTCGATCGGGCCGTTCATCCGCCTCTTCGACGCCTCGTTCTCGCTCGACGACGTCCGCGCGACGGAGGTGAGCCTCACGGTCACCGGCGAAGACGGCTTCCGCATGGAGGGATCGAGCGCCATGTCGAAGATCAGCCGCGATCCGGAGGATCTCGTCCGCCAGACGGTCGGCAAGAACCACCAGTATCCGGACGGCTTCGTGCTCTATCTCGGCACGATGTTCGCCCCGGTGCAGGACCGCGGCGGCCCCGGCCAGGGCTTCACGCACAAGATCGGCGACATCGTCACCATTGCCGCGCCGAAGCTCGGCCAGCTCTCGAACCGGGTCGTGCTGACCTCGGACGCCGAGCCCTGGACCTTCGGCACCACCGCGCTGATGCGGAACCTCGCCGGCCGCGGCCTGCTCTGAGGGGACGACGCCAGGTGCTCTGGACACAAGAGCCCCTCCCTAGCCCTCCCCCGCTTCGCGGGAGAGGGCATGGCGCCTGGCATATCCGGGTGCCTGTCCAACGATAGCGTCGAGAATTGAGCCTCGCCCGCAGACTAGGCGCGCCCTGCCCTCTCCCCCTTGTGGGGGAGAGATGGAGAGGGGGGTACCGTCGCCGATCGCTCAGGCGCTCTGGCGTTCCAGCGTCGGGTCTTCGGCGAACTGGTAGCGGTAGAGCTTCTCGTAGAGGCCGGCCTTGCGCACGAGTTCGGCATGCGTGCCGCGCTCGAGCACGCGGCCATGCTCGATCACCGCGATCTCGTCGGAGTTCAGGATTGTCGCCAGGCGATGCGCGATGACGATCGTCGTGCGGCCCTCGACGAGCCGGTCGAGCGCCGCCTGGATCATGCGTTCCGATTCCGAATCGAGCGCGGAAGTCGCCTCGTCCAGAAGCAGGATGGGCGCATTCTTCAGGATCGCGCGGGCGATCGCGACGCGCTGGCGCTGGCCGCCCGAGAGCTGGACGCCGTTCTCGCCGACCGTCGAATCGTAGCCCTTCGGCAGGCCCATGATGAAGTCATGCGCGAACGCATCGCGCGCCGCAGCCTCGACCTCGGCGTCGCTCGCGTCCAGCCTGCCAATGCGGATATTGTCGCGCACCGTGCCGGAGAACAGGAACACGTCCTGGCTGACAAAGGCGATGTGCTGGCGCAGCGAGCCGATCGAGACCGTGCGGATGTCCTGATCGTCGACGCGGATCGCACCCTTCTTCACGTCGTAGAAGCGTTGGATCAGCGACAGGATGGTCGACTTGCCGCCGCCCGACGGGCCGACCAGCGCCAGGCGCTTGCCCTGGTCTACGCTGAGCGTGATCCCGTGCAGCACGTCCTCATTGGCGCGATAGCCGAAGGAGACGTCGTCGACATCGATGCGGCCGCGCGTCAGCTTGATCGGCGGATGCTCGTCCGCCTCGGTGACGCTGATCGGATGGTCGAGCACGCCAAAGAGGGCCTTCACGGCGACGAGGCTCTCGGCGAGGCCGACCTGGACGCGGGCGAGGCGCTTGGCCGGCTCGTAGGCGAGCAGCAGCGCCGTGATGAAGGACATGAACTCGCCCGGCGTCTTGCCGGCCGAAATGGTGCTCCAGCCGGCATAGAAGATGACGATGCCGATCGAGATGCCGCCGAGCGTCTCCATCAGCGGGCTGGTGCGCGCCTGCAGCTTGGCGATCTTGTTGGCGCGGGTCTCCACGGCATGCACGGCGTCGGACATGCGGCCGCGCATGTGATCACCGAGGCCGAAGGCCTTCACGATCTTGGCGCCGTGCACCGTTTCCTGGATCATGGAGATGATCAGGATGCTGGAGGTGAACTCGGCGCGGGCGATGCCGCGGATGCGCTTCACCAGCTTGGTGATGCCGATGATCGCGACCGGCGCGATGACGAGCGCGAACACCGACATGATCGGCGCCTGGTAGACCATCACGAAGACCAGGCCGATCAGCGTCACGAAATCGCGGCCGACGCTGAGCACGATCGTGTCGATGACATTGCGGATGCCGTTCGCACCCGCGGTGATCGACATGATGAGCTCGCCCGAGGCGCGCTCGTTGAAGAAGTTCAGGCCAAACTTCAGGACGCGGTCATAGAAGCGCTTCTGGTTCTCCGCGACGATGCGGTTGCCGATGCGGCTCTGGATGACGATCTGCCCGTAGGTGGCGAGGCCCTTCACGACGAAGATCATCATCACCGTCGCCGAGAGCACGACCAGCATCTCGCGGTCCTGCTTCACGAAGATCTGGTTGACGACGTCACTCATGATCCAGGCGGACAGCGACGTCATGCCGGCGACGACGAACAAGAGCGCGAAGGACAGCGAATAGCCCTTCCAGTGCGCCTTGTAGTTGCCGCGCAGGATGCGCGAGACCATCGCGACTGTGCCGTCCGGGTCCGCCATCGACGCCCGGAAATTGTGCCAGCGCTTCGCGAGCCCGCGTGGGGCGACCGCGGCGGCCGGCTGGTCGGCGTCGGCCTTCACTTCGGTTTGTGCCATAGAAACATGAGTCCGTCGCCTCGATGTGCAACGCGATCGGACACTGCTCCGCTTGTTGACGATGGGGTCCTTGTAGCGATTGCGCGCCCGGGTGTCCATGGAAGCGCCTTGCGGCGAATTCGAGCAGCGACTGACCCTTGCGCAGCGGCGGTCGCGACACCACCCGCGACCGCGGAAGCCTTATTCGGCGTCGCCGCCGCCGGCCCCGCGCGCGATCAGCCGGCGATAGGTGGCAAAGCTCTCCTTCGGCGTGCGCTTCTGCGTCTCGAAATCGACATGGACGATGCCGAAGCGCCGCCCATAGCCCCAGAGCCACTCGAAATTGTCGAAAAGGCTCCAGACCATGTAGCCGCGGAGATCGACACCCCGCGCCCGCGCTTCGAGCGCGGCATCGACATGGCGCTCGATATAGTCGGCACGCAGCGGATCGGCGACCATGCCGTCGCGGAACACCTCGTCGCCCTCGCCGAAGCCGGCGCCGTTCTCGGTGATATAGATCGGCGGATTCCCGTAATCGTCGCGGATGCGCTCGAGCAGCGCGGTCAGATATTCCGGCCGCACCGGGCCGTTGAAGGCCTGCGGCGCCGGATCGGGATTGGTGTCGTGCCAGCGGAAGCCGAACGGCGCCGCCGCGTCATGCTCGACATAGGTCGGCGCGTAGAAATTGACGCCGAGGAAATCGGGGCGGTTGGCCGAGAGCACCGCGAAATCCTCCTCCGCGATGCGGAAGGCGGGATCGATGCCGCCGATGATGCGCAGCACGGGCTCCGGATAGCGGCCCTTGAACATCGCATCGAGGCACCAGCGATTGATGATCGCGTCGGCCCGCTCGGCGGCGGCCGCGTCCTCGTCGGTGCCGCGCGCATTCAGCGTCGGCATCAGCGGCAGCGCGAGCCCGACCGTCCCGGCGAAGCCGGCGGCACGGAAATCGCCGATGGTCAGCGCGCTCGCCATCATCCAGTGATGCAGCGCGAGACCTTCGCGGGCCATCATCGCCTCGGTCACGCTCCCCCCGGACTTGATCGCCGCGATCATCGGCCGGAACAGCATCAGGTCGATGAAGGGCTCGTTGAAGGTGATGTATTTCGAGACGCGCTCGCCGAGCGCCTCGCGCACGACGCGGGCGTAATTGCGATACCAGTCGATCGACGCGCGCTCGTGCCAGCCGCCGCGGTCCTCCAGCGCCTGCGGCAGGTCCCAATGGAACAGCGTAACCACCGGCTCGATGCCGGCCGCGATCAGATCGTCGCAGAAGCGCTGATAATGCGCGATGCCGGCCGCATTGACCGCGCCCGTCCCCTCCGGCAGCACCCGCGACCAGGCGATGGAGAAGCGGTAGCAATCGAGGCCGAGCTGCTGCATCAGCGCGATATCGGCGAGATACTGCGTCCGGTCATAGGCGTTGATCGCGACATTGCCCGTCTCGACCTTGCCGGTCAGCGGCAGCGTGACCTTGTCGTCATTGGTCCAGACATCCCAGTTGCTCAGCCCCTTGCCGTCGGCCTGCCAGGCGCCCTCGACCTGGAACGCGGCGCTCGCCGCGCCCCAAAGGAAATCCTTCTTGCCCACCGCCATTGCCGTCTCCCTCGCGCGTCGCCCCGCTCACCGATCCATGCCATGATCGGGCCGACAGCGCGATGGCCGACCCGAGCCTTGTCCAATCGCACGGTCGGATTGTCCACCAGGGGTAGACAACCTTGTTCCGGACGGCCGATTGTCAACCGGACGCGCTATGACGATCTTTGCGTCAGACATTCGACGCATGGGGAGACAAGACCATGACCGACCTGACGCTCGGCGGCTTCCATCATCTGACGGCCATCACGGCCAACGCGCCCGGCAATCTCGATTTCTATACCCGCGTGCTCGGCCTTCGCCTCGTCAAGAAGACCGTGAACCAGGATGACACCACCGCCTATCACCTCTTCTATGGCGACGGCGACGCGACGCCCGGCTCCGATATCACCTTCTTCGACTGGCCGGCGGCGCCCGCCCGGCGCGGCACGCATTCCGTGACGCGCACCGGCTTCCGCGTTTCGCCGGCGAGCATCCCCTGGTGGCATGCCCATCTCGTCGCGGCCGGAGCCAAGGTATCCGAGCCGAGCGAGGCGAGCGGCCGCCTGACGGTCGCCTTCGAGGATCCGGAGGGGCAGCGCCTCGCGCTCGTCGCCGACGAGCGCAACCCGGCGCCGCATGTCTGGTCGAAGAGCACCGTGCCGCCGGAGCACCAGATCCTCGGCCTCGGCCCGATCACAATGAGCGTGCCCGATCTGGCGCCGACCGAAATGGTGCTGACCCGCGTCATGAACATGCGCAAGGTCCGCGACTATCCGGTGAGCGCGATTTCGGCGGATACCGTCCATGTCTTCGAGATGGGCGAAGGCGGCCCCTCGGCCGAGCTGCATGTCGCGGTCGAGCCCGGCCTCGCCCCGGCCCGCGAAGGCGCCGGCGGCGTGCACCATGTCGCCTTCCGCACGCCGGACCATGCCGGCCTCGCGGCCTGGGCGGAGCGGGTGCGCGGCTTCCGCATCCCGTCCTCGGGCGAGGTCGAGCGCTTCTATTTCCGCTCCCTCTATTTCCGCGAGCCGGGCGGCGTCCTGTTCGAGATCGCGACCGACGTGCCCGGCTTCACGGCCGACGAGCCGCTGGAGACGCTCGGCGAACACCTGTCGCTGCCGCCCTTCCTCGAAGCGCGCCGCGCCTCGATCGAAAGCCGGCTGCAGCCGCTCGGCGACTGAGCGATAGCCTGTCAATGTGCGGCGGCCTGCGAGGCCGCCGCGTCCCTCCCCTCTTCCGGATGATCCGATCATGAGCCTCACCAGGACCAGCGCCGGCGCCCCGCATGGCGGCCGCCCCGTGCTCGCCGCCGGAGCGCCGCTCGAGACGGCGCGCGGCGCCGTCGTCATGCTGCATGGCCGCGGCGGCAGCGCCGCCGACATAATCTCGCTCGCCGCCTATTTCCGTGCCGGCGACATCGCCTTCCTGGCGCCCGAGGCGGCGGCCAATGTCTGGTATCCGCAGCGTTTCATGGAGCCTCGCGCCATCAATGAGCCGGCGCTCTCCTCGGCACTCGGGACCGTCGCGGCCCTCGCCGACGATCTCAACGCCGCCGGCATGAGTGACGACCGCATCGTGCTGCTCGGCTTCTCGCAGGGCGCCTGCCTCGCGCTCGAATCGGCCGCCCGTCGTCCGCGCCGCTATGGCGGCGTCGTCGCGTTGTCGGGCGGCTTGATCGGCGCCGACGCGGAACTCTGGCAGGGCGACGCGGCGCTTGCCGGCACGCCGGTGCTCCTCGGCTGCTCCGAACGCGACGCCCATATCCCGCTCGCCCGTGTCGAGACCTCCGCCGAGCGCTTCGAAAAGAGCGGCGCCCTTGTCACCAAGCGCATCTATCCCGGCACCGGCCATGGCGTGAACGACGACGAAGTCGGCCTCGTCCGCACCATGCTCACCGGCCTCGGCGCCGGCGGCTGAGGCTCTTTGGCCGGAGCGGACGCCGAGGCCTCGGCCGGAACCGGAGCGGCTGGCATGCGGCGATGAGCTGGCTGCCCCGGCGCGACATTCTCATTGGAGGGAAAGGCGGCGCGCCGCCTCCCCCTTCGATTGCCTGGGGAAGCCGCGCCGCAGCCCTTGCAAGAGCCGCCGCGTCCATGTATTCACCCCATCGCGCGAACGGCGCCACCGCGGAGAGGTGGCAGAGTGGTCGATTGCACCGCACTCGAAATGCGGCATACTCGCAAGGGTATCGGGAGTTCGAATCTCCCCCTCTCCGCCAAATTTCTTTTAGAATCAATGACTTAGCGGACGGTCGCTTGTGGGCGGCCTGGATATGTCATCCTCTTGCGGATCGGCTTGGCACAAGTTTGGCACAGGTCGACCGTCATGGCGTCTATTCGCAAGCGAGGTAACTCGTGGCACGTCCAGATTCGCAAAGTGGGTTTCCCCAGCCTCACGAAGACGTTCGAATCGAAGGATGACGCCGTTCGATGGTCAAGAGCTAGGGAGCATGAGCTCGATCGAGGAGTGGTTGACCCTTCGGCAAAGGCGCTGAAGAACATAGTCTTGGCCGATCTCCTCGATCGCTACCGAGAGACCGTGACCAGCGCCAAACGCAGTCCTGACAGAGAACGCTACAACATTGCGGCGTTGATGCGACAACCGATGTCGAGGCTGTCACTGGCGCAGTTGACCAGCGCTGTCCTCGCCGCATACCGAGATCATCGTCTAGCTCAGGTTCAGCCTGGAACAGTTCGAAGGGAGTTGGCAGTCCTCCGACACTGCCTAGAGGTCGCAAGGCGTGAATGGGGCATACCGCTCAATCGTAACCCTGTAACCCAGATCGCAATTCCATCGGCCGGCAGACCGAGACAACGTCGCCTTGAAGTAGACGACTTAACATCGTTCGCCAACGGGCTTGAAGACGCCCCTTGGTATCTTCGCCCTATCGTCGAACTTGCGATCGAAACCGGTATGCGCCGGGGCGAGCTGCTTATGCTGCGGTGGAGCAATATCGACCTGGATAGAGGCCTTGCGACGCTTCCGATCACAAAGAATGGCGATAGGCGGCACGTTCCGTTAAGTCCCCGAGCGATTTCCACATTGGTCGGATTGGAACGGCTGGGCGACGATGTCTTCCCGATTAAGCCAGGCACCGTTCGGCAGGCGTGGGATCGCTTCACCAAGCGGGAGGGCCTCGCCGACCTCCGCTTCCATGACCTTAGGCATGAGGCTATCAGCCGCTTCTTTGAACAGGGGCTATCAGTGCCCGAGGTAGCCTTGATTAGCGGCCATCGTGATACGAAGATGCTATTTCGATACACTCATCTCCGACCCGAGGATGTAGCCAAAAAGCTGGGACAATCCGCTGTATCAGCAACGGTCGATTTGACTATCAAATAATAACAGGTTCTAGAGAGTGTAATAATGTCAAATGGCTCGAACAAAGATAAGCGCAAAGCCCTTCCCGGCGTTTCGTTGCAAGAACTTGTCGATGCCGGGATAGTGGATGATTTCTATAATCTGCAGGATTCGGTTGATATGCCACCGCTTCGCCTGACCCGCCACTCTTATCTCCCCGACCTACCCAAGAGAACCGTGGAAACCAGCGAAGAAAACGACTTGGCGAAGACCGGGGAAAAGCTGAATGACAATCCCTGAGCCCGCCAGTTGCCGCAATTGCCGGTTCCTGTTCAATGGAATCGGCGTCGGACAGGGGTTGAGATGCTCTCACGATTCAAACCGTGGCATAGTTCTAGCGCCTGATGGCCCTCCGCCCTCGCAGACATTCCCCCTGCCCGTCATTCCGTCACGAGACTACGTATGTCCACATCACGAGAGAGAGTTAAGTTAGGAAACGATCATCTGGAACATTTGTATTATTAGGCAATATTAATCTCTTTCATTAGCTGAAATCAACGGCGGTTGCATTTAGAACATAGGCTCCACTCGCAATAAATCTACCTAGATCGACAAACAAAGCAATATTGATATTGACAAGCCATCGATTTTGTGATAAATGTAATGCTTGTCTTCAAGACATACTTTGTCGTCGATGCCCTGGCGATCTCGGCCGGTGCCCTCGTCGTGGCGACCTGGCGCGTCGCCCGGCGGCGGATCGCTGGGCGAACCGGTTGAGTGCAGATATTATGATGAAGGCCCTCCGCGTTTTTCGCGAGCAAGGCTTAGCCGGCCGCTGCCTAGGCATTAACGGTGGTTAGGCCGACAACGTTAATAGCTCTCGGATGCATTATCTTGGTACAGCCATCAGAAGCGTCGCTACCTCCTCTCGGATCTCCGGGAGCTAGAGAAAGCTGTCGAAGTTCGGCTGCATCTGCACTACGCGGTTGAGGCTCGACCGGACGTCAGGTGGCTAGTCCTTTATGAGCGCGACGAGCGAGGACCTCAACTGGCCACTCTCGGCTCGTGTGCTTCAAGGGAAATTCAACTCGATCTCCATCGACCATCGAGAGATAGGAGCCGAGATTCAGCTCGGCCGTGCCGGCGACATGATCGAAGCCGAGCGGGGCAGGTTCGCCGCCGAGGATCCAGGTTCGGAGATCGGCCGCCATGTCCGACCATGCGGCGATGAAGCCGTCCTCCTTCTCGTAGGTTTCGATCCGTTCCCCAGCCTTTGAATAGACCCGTAGCCGGTCCTCGCCAATCACGGAGACGGAGCCACGGCTGCCGGCTAGTATCATGGTCACGCTGTCGTTGAGATAATCGACGCCCGTCTCGACGGCCGCGCGGCCGCCGCCGGGAAACTGCATGAATACCATCGCGTGATCTTCCATGGCGTGGCCGAAGCCGCGCCGATCGGTGACCCGTGCCTGACCGAGGACCCATTGCGGCATGGAATCCTCATGGAAGAAGCGGAACATGTCCAACCAGTGCGAACCCCATTCGCTCAGGTCCCAGCCGTCGCCGATCGCCGCCGTGACCATGACGCGCTCGCCGATCTCGCCCGATGCATAGATGTCGCGGGCGCGCGCGAACGCCTTCAGGTAGCGTCGGAAATGCGGAACGATGATCTTCACGCCAGAATCCGCCACGAGCGCGCGGAGTTCGGCGAGTTCCGCCGGCGAGGCCACGAAGGGCTTCTCGCAGATGATGCCCTTCACGCCGGCGGCGATGCAGGCTTTGATCATGCCGAGATGCAGGCCGACATAGGTGCATAGGCTCACGACATCGGGACGCGCGGCGGCGAGCATCTCGTCTATGCCGCCATAGCCGGGCACGGCGAACTGCTCCTGGAAGGCGGCGAGGTTGCCGGGATTGATGTCGGCCGCCGCAGCGAGTTCGTAGCCCGGCGTGCGGCCATACATCTGCGCATGGACATAGCCGATGCGGAAGGACCCGGTGGTCGGACTTCCCTTGCCACGGGCCTGGCCGACGCCGACGATGGCGGAACGAAGCGTTGTGTTTGGCATGTCAGATCTCGCAGTTGCTGTCAGCGCGTGGAGGCGAAGGCGCGAAAGTCGCGCTCGATGGCTTCCGGATCGGGCCAGCCGTCATGCACGATCACCCGGTATCTGAGCCGGAGCGGTGCGCGCGCGGCCAGCCGCATCGGCTCGTCGCGGATCGGGCTGGGACTGATGTAGCCGAACTGGGCGGTGTCGAAATAGACGTAGCTCGGCGCCGGATGGCGCGGATTGCTGGGGTGATCGAGAATGGCGAGGCCGGCCGCGATGTCGGTGCCGCCGTCGGCGATGCCGGAGAGATCGATCCAGCGCGCCCGCTCGCCATTGGTCGCCTCGCCGGTCGAGCCGTTGCTGTTGATGGTCCTGAAATCCCTGAGCGACCGCGCTGCTCGCCAGCCGAGCCCAGCATAGCCGCCCCATGGCGTCTCCGGCGTCACGGGCGTCACGCCGAGCGTCACAGCCTCGTCGCCGACCGTGAAGTCATGCTCCCAGTCGATGCTGAAATCGCCGTAGGATTGCGGCGCGCAGAGACGGACGAGCCGCCGCTCCGTCATGACCTTGCGGCCGGTCGGGGCGACATAGTCGATCCAGGTGGTGACTTCGGCCTGCTGGGGACCGAAGGTCACCGTCTCGTTCCCGGCGACTTCGGTCCGGCCGTCGCTGACGCTCAGCAGGCGGCCGTCGATCTCCTTCGGCGCCTCCTCCCAGTAGTTGACGCCATTGATGTACTTCCAGGAGAACCAAAGCCCGCGATGCCAGACATGATCGGACGGCTGGAAAGCCGTGAGCGGCACGCCGGCAACCGTGCGCAGCGGGTGGATGTAGGGCTTGGCGCTGTCGCTGGTCGAGAAGCTATAGGTCGCGAGCGTCTCGCCTTCGCAGACGAGGCTCAGCTTCCGACGGGGATGATACTCCCAATGAAACTGCCGTGGCATGACTCTGTTCTCTGTGGGTGCGATTCGACCTCGGTTCAGACAGCCGCACCGCTGTCCGGATCGAAGAGGTGGATGTGATCCGGCGCGACGGCCAGGCGAAGGTTGTCGCCACGGGCAAGGACGGGCCGGCCGTGGTCGATCACCGTCATCGGCTGGCCGCCGCAACGGCCGAGGATGATGGTCTGGCTGCCGGTGCGCTCGATCGTATCGACGACCATCGCCATCGTGCCGTCCGTCGCCACCGCGAGATGCTCCGGGCGCAGCCCGATCTGTACCCGCTGCGCGGCCGACAGACGGCGACCGAGCGACAAGGGCCGTTCGAGGCCCTCCCAGGTCACGTGACCGCCATCCGCCGTGACGGCCCCCTCGATGAAGTTGATCGAGGGCGAGCCGATGAAGCCGGCCACGAATCGATTGGCGGGCCTGTCATAGAGCGCGAGCGGGGGCCCCTGCTGCTCGATGCGTCCGGCCTTGAGGACCACGATGTGATCGGCCATCGTCATGGCCTCGATCTGGTCATGCGTCACATAGATGGACGTCGCGCCGAGCCGCTCATGCAGGGCGCGGACTTCGCCGCGCATCTTGACCCGCAGTTCGGCATCGAGGTTCGACAACGGCTCGTCGAAGAGGAAGACCTTGGGATGACGGACGATGGCCCTGCCCATGGCGACACGCTGCCGCTGGCCGCCGGAGAGCTCGCGCGGGTATCGTCCAAGCAGGCCCGAAAGGTTGAGCGTCGCCGCAGCCTCGCGCACGGCAGCGGCGATCAAGTCCGCGCTGCGCCGCCGGAGCCGGAGCGAATAAGTCATGTTTCGCTCGACATCCATATGCGGGTAGAGCGCATAGGACTGGAACACCATCGCCACGTCGCGCCGGCGCGGCGGCACGTCGTTGACCCGTTCGCCGGCGATGCTGATCGTGCCGGACGAGATCTGCTCAAGCCCGGCGATCGAGCGCAGCAGGGTAGACTTGCCGCAGCCCGACGGGCCGATCAGGGCGACGAATGCGCCCTCGGGTATAGAGAGATCGATGTTCCTGAGGGCGTGATATTCGCCATAGTGCTTCTCGACGGCGCTGAGCTCGACCTGGTTCATGCTGCCGGTTCCTATTTGAGCGCACCGGCCGTCAGGCCGCTGATGATCCTGCGCTGCAGGAAGATGAAGACGATCAGGATCGGGGTGACGAGGATCGAGGCGAAGGTCATGATGCCGATCCAGTCCGTCTGCTGCGCGCCGATGAAGTTGCTGAGGCCGAGCGTGAGGGGCTGCAGCTCGATCTTCGCGATGAAGGAGCGCGAGTAGACATATTCGCCCATCGTCTGGATCGCGATCAGAACCGCCGTCACGACGATGCTGTTGCGGGCCAGCGGCAAGGCGATGTTGAAGAAGACGCCGACATTGGAGTTGCCATCGACGAGCGCCGCATCGCGCAGTTCACGCGGGATCTGCAGGAACGCGGTCCGGCAGATGACGATGAAGAAGGGCAGGCTCTTCGCCGCCACAGCGAGCACGACGGCGAAGCGGGGTGTATTGAGCAGGCCCGCCATGTTGAAGAGCACGAAGAGTGGCGTGACCATCAGCGACGCCGGCAGCGCCTGCAGCAGCAGGATCGTGAAGAGGATGAGATCCACGAAAAGGTTGCGGCGGAGCGCCAGCGCATAGGCCGTCCCCGTCCCCACCACCACCGTGATCGCGGTGACGCCGAGCGTGATGACGATGCTGTTGACGAAGTACCGAGCGACCGAGAACTTCTGGAAAACCTCGGCATGGTGGAACTGCGGTTCGCTAGGCCACAATGTCGGCGGATATTGGACGGCTTCCGTCAGCGTCTTGAAGCTCGTCGCATACATCCAGTAGATCGGAAACAGATAGAAGCCGAGCAGGGCGACGGCGATGAGCGTCGGGATGGTGCGTCGCATCATGGTCAGGCCGCCCGCTCGGAACGCGTCGCGGCGACATAGATCGACGCGATCACCACGACAACGAGCAGCATCAGCACCGAGACCGCGCTGCCGAGCCCGATTTGATAGCTCTGAAACGAGAGCTGCCAGGACCAGAACTGCGCCACGTTGGAGCTGTTCACGGGGCCTCCTGCCGTGAGCGCGGCGATCAGGTCGAACTGCTGCAGCGTCAGGATCGCGCCGAGCGCCACCAGCGCCAGCAGCGTGTCGCGCATGAGCGGCAGCGTGATCCCGCAGAAGCGCTGCACGGCATTCGCACCGTCGAGTTCGGCCGCCTCGTAGAGGTCGCGCGGGATGGCCGAGAGGCCGACGGAGATCAGCAGGAGATAGAAGGGAATGCCGAGCCATACATTGACGAAGGTGATGGTCAGCAGCGCCAGGCTCGGATCCGACAGCCAGTAGACGGGGCCGTCGATGATGTGCAGCGACCGAAGGAAGTAGTTTGCGATGCCCGTGTCGCCGGCCAGCATCCACTTCCACACTTGCCCGATTGCGTAGCCGGGGGTGATCC
>Ga0209930_1004238_pt1 | contig 13067 bp, 21 predicted proteins | sample ThiBiot_500_biof_2_FD_183948 | JGI IMG/M metagenome (GOLD analysis project Ga0209930, IMG submission 183948) | Wastewater bioreactor microbial communities from Cape Town, South Africa - Thiocy_cont_500_biof (SPAdes) | ecosystem: Engineered > Bioreactor > Thiocyanate-remediating >... | reverse complement strand
GGCCTGCGACGGTCGAGACGATCGTGGTGGCGAGGTTGATCGAGCGAGCGCAATGGCCTCCGTTCTCGACAAAGTAAAGGCTGCCGCCGAACACCACGCCTCCTTGAGGCTTGTTGATGCTGGTCGAGAGGGCCGAGCCTCCTGCAGGAGAGCTGGCTGCCGCACCAGTGCCGGCGAACGCTCGCGGCGCAGTGGTCGTGCCATCGAACGACGAGACGAAGATGAAGTTGTTGGTGGAGTCGGCGAAGAAGATCGTGTTGATCGACGAGAAGGCGATGCCATTGATGGTGCTGGTCGCGTTGGTGGTCGGAGGCACGGTCGACGATTGGGCGTAGTTGGCCGTGTATCTCGTGCTCGTGATCGTAATCTGCGTCAACACGAGCGAGACACTCGAGAGGAACACAATCGCAACGAGCACCAAGGAGGCAGCGGCCAGCGATGATGGCACTCGAGCAGCCATCGGGGTTTGGGGGCTAGACACGACTCGGTGTGCTTGGTGATGCAAGCAGTCGCGCGGGAAGTCCAACAAGCTGCATCAATCCAAATGAGAGGTCAACAACGGCAGCAATCTCTCGCTCGCTATGCAAGACATCAAGAAGAGGATGGCGCTTGGTTGCGATATGCGTCAGAGTGGTGATATGTATGAGGTACGCGCAGCGTGTGGCGATGTCTCCATCCTTCCCTTCGCGTCGCCGCCTTGTCTCTTGGTTGTCTTGGAGGCCCAAGACACGAGGACGACATTGAAGACAGGTGGGAGAAGCAGCGTAGAGGTGGCACGTACTCTGGCGAGGCCGGCAGTAGGTCGAGCGGGGATCGCACACGCAGCAGCGACACACGTGGCAGAGGCACTCGAGAGGAAGGGAGACGAGCGAGACGAACTAACGGATGTGAGCCTCCCGTCCTTTTCCTGCACATCGTGTGCGGCAACCTCCGCCGAGGAGCAGCGCAAACTTGTGCAAAAAGCAAGTGCTGCCAGCGCGTCCAACCTTGCCGCATCGGGCATACGGCGGAAAAGCACCCGCCGTCACCACGGAGAACTCGAGCGACAATAGGGTGCTTGAGTTCGCTGGCTCACACGAAGCAAGTTCGGAGGGGAAGGTCGAGCGTCCAACGCGACAGCCGAGAACCGCAACCGACCGACTTGTCGCCAGAGAGAGAGAATGCGCACATTCTCGATCTCAATGCGTGCCGCGAGAGTACACTAACGATGAAGATATCATCGATTGGAGACATCAATACCAATAACCAGATCGATAAACAGACAGACTTTGATAGATGGCAAGATGGAGACAGCCCCGTTGCGTTTGATTTTGACCACAACAACTAAGCACGAGGCCGCAAAAAGTCCCATACGACGACGGTCTTGTCGGCTGAGCCAGAGACGATCTTGGTGGGATCGAATGATACGCTCATGACGACCTCGGTGTGACCGGTCAAGGTCTGCATACACTCGCCCGAGTTGATGTCCCACACCTTGATGGAATCGTCGGCCGACGCCGACACGATGCGCCGTGAATCGAATTGCAACGACATGACCGTGTAGTCGTGACCGACGAGACGCTTGATGCACTCGCCGCTGTCGAGGTCCCACACAAAGATCATGCGGTCTCGAGCGCCGGTCACGAGGCGCTTTTGGCTCATGTCGAACTGCAAGCAATAGACCTACACGGATTGGGAACCCCGGCATTTGACGATGAGAAAGGTTCAGGCACGCAGGAACGCAGGCACGCAGGCAGGCAGAGAAGAAGGTGGGCATGTGCGTGCGTACCGCTTTCTCATGACCGGCGAGCTGACGAACCAAGGAGCCATTTCGCATATCGTACCAAAAGACGTCGTTCTCGCGCTTCAGTACCGCCATCAACACGTTGCCTTGGCATTGCAGGTTTCCCACTGCGCCAGTGGCAGGTATGCTGCCGGTGCACACGCCGGTGCGTACGTCAAAGATCTTGAAGGTCTTGTCGTCGCTGCCGCTCAGCATCTGGTTGGTATCGGGGTCGTACTGCGAGTGATGTGCCATCACATTTGTGCGAGCGGTACGTGAGCAACGCGAGTACCGTCACATCGATGATGCTCGAGCACCGCCGATGGTGGTCACGTACTTGCAAGCACTTGACGCCGCCAGCATGCGCCTCAAAGACGCGCACCACTTGGCCGGTGTTCATGTCCCACTGGCGAATCTTGCTGTCGGACGAGCCGGCCATAATGTGGCTGCCCTTGAATTGGCAGCACCAGACGGGCGAGAGGCCGTCGTGAGTGTTGGCGTCGCCCGGCAGCGTCTGGAGACAGTTGCCGGTCTGCGTGTTCCACACGCGCACCGTGCCGTCGTAGCTGCTGCTGACGAGCTTGTTGGTGTGCACGTCGACACACGTCACCCAGCCGCTGTGGCCACGAAGCTTCTGTGTCAGGTACTTGCCTCGCGTCCAGTTACGCTCCAGGAGGTGTTGGCCCTTGACTGCCTCCTTCCAGTCGAAGGCACAGTCGTACGAGCGCAGCGACACTGCACTCGCTGATCGATTAGACTTGCGCTCGAGTGGCCCCAGCAATTACGCAAGCGTGTAGCACCAACGTACCAACGCGACCCCATCGCATGGAATGGATATTGCACCACAGAGATGGGTCGTTGGTGATTCGCCGCCACTCGGTACAGACCTGCGCCGCTCGACAAAGCGATTGTACATCGAGGTAGCTGAAGATGAAGATGCGGAGCTCGTCCGGGAACATGGTATCGAACAGCGAGCGAAACACGACGCCTTGCTCGCCTCGTTGACCACTGTGTCTGTAGCATCGTGCATGTATGAGACGAGATTCATGCGAAGGTCTCGAATGTGGTCGCAGCAGCAGGCTCCGTACAATGCAACGCGGTTGCGGTCTCGAGGACTCAATGGCGGCGAGGTCGGACGAATGAGCGATGCATTATTGAGACCATCGGCTCCATGCCAAGCATCGCCGGCAGCATGGGACATTGGTAATTGCTCTTTGAGCTCGTTGTTGTCCCAGACTCCACAAATGGCATCGCTACCTGGTTGATAGAAGGTACCTGGAGCCACGATTCGATCAATCACTCAATCACTCAATCACTCACTGTCGATTCGATGGCTAGCACACCAACAATACCTTCGCCTTGCCGAGTGACGTTGCATTGTCCATGGTACCACGACATGCGCCTGTCGGTCGGATAGAGCTTGACGAGAGATTCGACGACATTGATGATGGGTCTACCACCACCACCATGATAGATGCAATGATGAGTGAGCGGTCAATTCGTAGCAAATAGCCAGGCAACCGCCATCATACCGCATCGCAGATTCGGTCTCGGGCGTGAACGTGATGACGATGCTCTTGGTGGGCGTGGGATTGGCCGAGGATCGCATAGGTGCGCGACGAGAGAACTTGGGTGACTTGCTCTTGCGTCGTACGTGTTGCGAGGTACTGCTGGAGGAGGAAGAAGAAGAGGTTGAGGTCGAAGGCGCAGGTACGCTGGTTGTCGAAGATGCCGTGGCGGGAGTCAGCTGAAATGGCGGCGGCATGGCAGCCGATGGGCTGGACGCTAAGGTCGCGTGCGCAGTGGCGACGAGCGAGCTGCCGGACGTCGAGGACGGCGGCATTGCGATCGGCGGAGTGGCGTGGCCATGCTTCTTGGCGAGACGACCCAGCTCACCACACGAGGCCGATGCACGACTGGTCTTGCTGCTCGAGTTTCGACGCTCGGACATGGGCGAGGGAGTGGCGGCGCTGTCGGAAGGTGAAGCACTGACGCTGCCGTTGGGAGTGGTCGAGCTGGCGGAGGTGGTAGTGGTGGTGGCTGCGAGCGGGAATGGCGTCAATGACGGTGATGGCGGGTACGGACGAGAGAGTAGCGTCGAGATGTGCTTGACGCTCGCAGCTTGTTGTGAGTACAACTGATACAACGAGTCGATGCCTTGTTGAAGCAACTCACATCGTTGCCGCAAGAGCTCATTCTCAGCCAAGAGTGCAGATTCGCTCCAACACGAGGTCGATGATGACGACGACGACGACGAGGATACACACGCCGTATTGACCACCGCCGTAGCAGAAGGCTTGGCCATCGGGAACACAATGGCTAAGAGAGATCAGCTTGTGGTATGCGTTGTTGGTTGTGTGTATGCGAGAGAGCGAATGAACGAATGGCTGAGTGAGATCAGCGAATGGAGAGGGAGGTGTATCTACAATCGTACCTCTATAGTACGAGAAACCCAAAATCAAAATCGCTCGTCGCGCGGCGGTGTGGTAAGGCGGCGGCTTTCGTGGCATGGATATTTAGCGGACCAGGACCGTGGCGGAGCCGTCACTCGCGGTCTCTCGTCGCGGTCCACGCTGAACGAGGGGCGCCAACCGCCATCGCGCGGGTTGGGATGTTATCGTCCGTGGTGCATATTCCTCTACCAATGGTCCCAGAGCAGCGGCCGAGGTCTTGACGCGCTCGTTCTGGGTAGCTCCCTCATAGTGCAGCGACTGTATATTCTTAGCTTTGTCAGACCCGGCACAGTGTGGCCTTGACTGGCGAGCAAAACCATGCAGCCGACACTCTCTCTCAATCTATCGATCGATCGATCTCTACTGATGCGACATGGTCTTTTTTTGCTGTGGCGCTGGCGCCGTGCTACTCACAGCGAATCGAGCGATCGAGATATCGACGAGAGAACAGTAATTGCGATTTCGATGTGCACCTGAGAACCAGCAGCACTCGGGTTGGTTTTACTGAATGGCACTACAGGAGGGCCCATTTCCTCAGTCGTTGTTGCTTGCTGCTTCGCTACTCGCTGCTGTTGTTGCTTGCTGCCCACTCATACCGTTCGGATCGATCGCTCGTTAGCCTCGTCGTTGTTGGTGTTGATCGATTGCGAGCAGGCCAGGAGCGAGTGGGCCCTATCGCTTTCATGGATAAATGCACCGAGATACGAACGGTATCGAGAGCGCGTGCGCGATATCGTGGCTGAGCGTGAGTAGCTGAACTCACTGTCGTGCGTGTGGCTGGCTGGCTGGTTGGTTGGTTGGTTGGTTGGTTAGTGCTTCTGTGGTGCTGAGGGATCAGGTAAGACGAGTATCATTCGACAGCTCGTGTATGATACGTTCTGGCAAGCATACGAACCAACGACTGGTACAACGCAACCTCGCTCCGTCAATCGATCCAGATCGATCTATCGCTCACTCACTCTCTCCAACGCGACGCCCTTGCATTGAGTAGCGGCTGAGACCTTTGTGTACTCGGTTCGTGTACTCGGCGACTCGTACAAGTTCGTGCTCCTCGATACACCGGGCAGCGAGCGCTCGGTCGAGAAGCGCACCTCATGGTTCCGCGAGTGCGCGGCCTTCGTGCTCGTGTTCTCGATCCACGACCGCGCGACCTTCCTCGAGGTCGAGCTCTTCCTGCAGCAGATACTCCTCGCATACCAAGGCAACAAGGCGCTCTCGATCCTCCCCATCATACTGCTCGGTAACCAGATCGATCGCGAGGAGGATCGTCAGGTCACGGTGGTCGAGGCGCACGCCTTCGCCAAGAAGCACGATCTGCAGTACTTTGAGTGCTCGGCTCGACTCAAGATCACGCTCAGCGACTTTATCGAACAGATCCCGGTCGTCGTCAATCGCAAGCATCACGCCGAACAAATGACTGCCACCGACAGTATCATCGACTTTTGGAAGCTCGCTCAGAATGCACGAGCGCTCTTTCGTGGCAAGGTATCGCTCGATCGCTCGCAACCACGCTCACAACGACATCATACCCGTCACTCTCTCACTCATTCGATCACCCAATCGGTTGATTGACTGCTCTCGCGTCTAGTCGCCGACTGAGAATCCTGCCAAGAGCCAAGCAGTCGAGATCTTACAAGGAGCTGCAAACCCATCCGATCTCGTATGTCACCAATCTCGATCGCCAATGCAGCGTACTCACCTGTCGTCTCAATAGCAAGGAGCAGTTGGAGGCACCTTCACTCACGAGAACAATGCGCTTGCCATTGCACAACTTGCTCTCCATGGCACGCCTGGCGACGGCGTCACGCGCTTGGACCTCGCCAATCGAGCTCTCAATCCCGCCATGCTGTCCAAAGTGCTGTGGCACACCTTTACGGCATTGCAGTACCTGAATCTCGAGAACAACGGTCTGCTCACGCTGCCACTCGAGATCGCCTTCAACTGCCCGGCTCTCGTCGATGTACAATTCGTTCAAGGCAACAAGCTCACCAAGATTCCGCCGCCATATCGCTCGGGTCCTTGGGAGAAGACCAAATCCTATCTCTTGACACAGGTATGCATATGTACACATGCACGCACACCTGCGTCGTCGTCGTTGCGAAATATGGTACCCTGTTGCTGTCGCTCACTCCACCAATCGCACAGGGTCCGAAACCGTTGAATACCTTCTGGCGCGAACGAAAGCTCGTCATTGTCGGTCAAGAAGGAGTCGGCAAGGTACTGTACACAAACTGACTTACGCTGGCTGGCTGGCGTTGTCTCACTTACTGACTGGCTGCCTGCCTGACTGGCTGTTTGTCGTATCGCACAGACCACATTACTCAAGTGCTTTGCTCAAAAGAGCAACCGTGTATCGTGTAAGGAGAATATCAGCACTCACGGTGTAAATATCCAACGTGGCGTGAGTCTCTCGACTGCCAAGGACATTTCGTTCAACTCTTGGGACTTTGGTGGGCAGCAAGTATTCTATCCAACCCATCAGGTATCTGGTCCATCCACTGCTGCCACTGTTATTGCGTTCGACTCATTCCCTGCTTCCTATTGTTGTTCGTAGTTCTTTTTGACTGGCAACTCCATCTTCATCGTGGCGTTCCACCTTGCTGAAATTGGAAGCTCGCGTCTCGAGTATTGGATGAACCAAATCCGTGCTACCGGCGCTCAGAACGGCATCAATCCACCGATTCTCATGGTCGGCACACACCTCGACGCCAAGTGCTGCACGCCCGAGTTCGTCGACGAGAAGTTGGCCGAGCTATCGAGCCACTATCCGAAGCGCCGCTTCAATGGCCTCGACGGCATCTACACCGTGAGTTGCAAGAAGGGCACCGGAGTCAAGGAGCTCAAGCAGCGCCTCGTGGACCTCGCGGGCTTCATGCCCATCATCACTCCCGTCACATGGATGCGCCTCAAGGACCGCATCATGTCGCTCGACACACAGTACATCACGTGGGCCGCGTGGCGTGACATGGCGCTCGACTTTGGCCTCCTGCCATCACGCTCTTCAGCGACACTGGCATTCTGCTCTACTACGACGATCAGCAATCGGGCCTCTCGGATCTGGTGATTCTCGACACCTCATGGCTCGCTGATGTCATGGCTGACTTGATCGGCTTCCGTTCCACCTGGGTCAAGGACGGCATTCTCGAGCATCGCAACGTACCGCACATCTTCAAGCGCTACCCACCGAGACTGCACGATCAGATCCTGGCGCTGCTGCTCAAGTTCTCGGTCCTCCATCCCATGAAGTCACCCGTCACACTGCTCGACTCTTCGTCATCACCGGCACTCACCACCCCTCCCGCCCTAGCACCCTCTCCACTCTCTACCGCCGCCGTCACCACCACCACCTCGAACGCCTCTTGTGATTCGTCTCCAGGACTCTCGACCTCCAATCCAGGCTCACCTACCTCCTCTCCACCACCGGTACCCAGTCGTACTCGCGTCAACAAGAGCGGCTCTTCGATCGTAGTGAGTGGCACCACGATAACGAGACCTAGCTCGGGCTCAAACGCCGCTATACAAAACCGGTCCTCGTCACCACACTGTTCCGTCACGTCGACTGCAACGACAACCACCACAACCACCACCACCGTCATCAATGCTGCTGGAGTTGCTACCACTACCACCTCTTCGACCTCGACCTCCTCCCCTGCTGGTGGCGCTGCTAGTACTCCAATTCGTCGCTCGGTGGAACCCGTTCCTGTTCGACCAAGTTCACCAATCTCGAGCAAAGAGCCGCCTGCCACCTATCTCGTACCGTCGTTGCTCTCGCCCGATCGACCGGAAGAGATTCTCGCCCAACACTGGTGGTCGGTTCCCGAGCGCTCGGAACGCGGCCGCGTATTCAAGTTCGGCTTCATGCCGCTGGGCTTCTTCGAGCGCATCATGGTGCGCGTCTTGCACATACCCGCCATCGAGATGCTGGCCATGTGGTCCACCGGCCTGCTGGCTCGCTTTCGAGGCGAGAACACGCTGCTCACCTACGACCCCAAGATCTACCACCTCTCGATTCGCGTGCGCTCCATCTCGGGCGACCCGCTGCAGCTCTTGACCGAGCTCGTGAGCGTCACCGAGTCGTTGCTCGAGTGCTACTATCCCAAGCTCAAGGACTCGACCAGTCGTTGGCTCAATTGCACCCATTGTACCACGCACGGCGTGCAGACGCCCTACCAGTTCCGCTTCGAGGAGTGCGTCGCCGCCATCACCTCCGACAATCCCTTCGTCTACTGCCATGGCATTCGCTCTCGCTCGGTTCGCGTCGACCAACTGGCGCCCGATATCGCCTTCGTCTCGTTCCCCAACATCGACGCCACCCAACTGCAGATCCAGCGCTTGCTCGGCGAGGGTGGCAGTGGCCAGGTCTACTTGGCCTTGTTCGCTTCGAGCCGCGTCGCCGTCAAGCGTCTACCATCCGATCCTCGTGCCTCCAGCGACCCGATCAAGCGTGCCAACAAGTTCCTCGAGTTCCAACGTGAAGCCACCATGATGCGGTACGACGACGACCACACGCCTATGCAAACGTACTTACTCACCAAGCGCGCTCTTCATCGTTGTCCAGATCGCTCCGACATCCCAACATTGTGAACTTCCTCGGCATCACGCTACAACCTCTCCAACTGGTCATTGAGTTCATTCCCAATGGTGACTTGCATCAGTTGCTCCGTCCTGATGCCCAAGTGGCCACCACACAAATCAACTCAATCGTGCGGGTATTGGATGAAGAACGCCTTCCATGGAAGCTACGCTATCGAATCGCCTTTGATGTTGCTCGAGCAATGCGGTATGCCTGAGACCCCTCGTCCTCCTACTACGTCTCGTGCTGATCGTCGATTCGTCTTGTCCTAGCTATTTGCAATCAATCACTCCTCCAGTGATCCATCGCGATCTCCGCAGCCCAAACATCTTTGTACGGAAACGAAATTGCTGTTCCTTCGATCCCCTTGGTATTGATGATGCTACTCGTCCTTCTTGTTGTTGCGGCAGATTGTATCGACCGATCCCGAAGCTCCCGTATGTGCCAAGGTCGCTGACTTTGGCTTGGCTGCGTACGTGGCCCCCGATGTTGCTGGACTGCTCGGCACTTGGCAGTGGCTGGCGCCCGAGGTGATCGACAGCCAGAGCACCATCTATGACGAACGCTCCGACGTGTACTCGTTCGGCATGGTGTGTTGGGAGCTCGTGACCGGCGACGCGCCATTCGACGAATTCTATCCAAACCCCGACTACGTCAATCAGTATGGCAAGCTGAACGAGCATCGACTCAAGAACGAGATCATCCACCATCACCTCCGCCCCACTATTCCTGACCAATGCCCCGAGGCGTTCGCTGTTCTGATCCGTGATTGCTGGACGGGCAACGCCGCCTCGCGTCCGAGCTTCCATTCGATCGTCAAGTGGCTTGCCGACCTCGGTGACTTTGGTGATACGCTCGAGAGCTCGTCGAGCGTTCGTCTCGTGAAATCGCTCTCCAAGCTCGGCGCTCCGCCAACACCGCCAGCTGAACGGCCGCATCGACGAATCTCGGCCGAGACCGAGGTCGCAAGCCGTTTGATTCCACTCCCCAAAACTGCCTACTGCTTCGTCAAGGCCTACGATCGTATCTGGGTCGGATGCTCCGATGGAACACTGGTCATCTTTCCTGCTGAGGTACCCACTGATCACTCAGCCCACTCACTCACTCTCTCACTCTCTCTCTCTCTCACTCACTGACTCTCGTTTGGTGATAGCCCGACTTCTCTCATGAGGTACAGCCATTGCATCGATTCAAGTATCATACCGATCGCATCTACTCGATGGTCTACGTGCAATCGAGCGACTCGATCTGGACCGGCTCTAGCGATGGAATGATTCAGGTTTGGGATGCCAAGGTACGCCTCGGTCACTCACTCACTCTCGCATACGTGCTCTCTCTCTCTCTCTCTTACACCCATCATACTACTGTCTGCAGACGATCGAGATGCGTAAAGAATGGCTTGCACATGATGCACAATCGTGTATGGTGAGATCACTTCTGGTGGTCTCGAACACGCGTGTCTGGAGTGCCAGTCCAGCCGAGGAAGCCATTCGCATTTGGGATCTTAGGGTGCGTGGCGTTCGATCGAGAGTCACCGAGAACCTCTCACTGACTGACTCGGAATCGTGTGACAGACTTACCAACTGATCTCTCGAGTCACTGTCGGGCCGGTGACTTGCATGGCACTCGTGAACAATCGCGTGTGGCTGGGCATCGAGAATCGCCTTGCCGTGTGCAGCTCGCAAACAGGCGAGAAGCTCGGCGAGTGGGACGTGCCACTGAACAACCTCGTCAATCACATGGAAACCATTCCTCTGTCGCGCGAGATTTGGGTGTGCTCCAAGTCGATTCTCGTGTGGCAAGCCAGTGCCGATTCGGTGGAGCTGGTCGACCAGCTGGAGGCGCATGGCAATCGAATCACGTGTGCCACGACGCTCGGGAGTCAAGTGTGGACCGGTGCCTACGACAACTCGGTCATTGCCTGGGACGCTACGGTAAGTACCGATGCTGCTGCCTCCTCGCTCCGCACGCACGCTCTCGTGCTCGCAGAGCCGCAAGCCACTATTCGAGTACCTCCTCGCCGAGAAGCAGGGACTGAGAAGCATCATCTCTGCCAACCGAACGATCTGGTGCGGCTTGCTCGATGGTAACATTTTGGTGCTCGAGCCGGGTCGCCCTCGCACTCGAGCCGCCACGCAGTGGGCGAGCCCGAGTTCGGCACCGAGTGCCTCTGCCAGCAACAACAGCAGCGGCAGTAGTAGCAACAAGCCCCTGCCACTCGCCGACAAGGAACGCAAGATCTCGCTTGCCTCGACGCGCAAGCGGCTGTTCTCAGGCCTGTTCCACTCGCACGCTCCTGTCGAGCAAGCCGATCCCGCAGTGCCGCTGACGCGTTCCGGTCGGAGGTCGTCGTCGTTCTCGGCTCTTGAGTTGGACTGCGATTCGCTGTCGCTCTCGGATGACAGTGACCACGAAGGCATCGAGGAGGCGGACGACGATGATCCAACAACACCCGTGCGGCCCACTACCGCCGGTGCCTCGGCACCAGCGTTGGCCGACTCGAGCGGACATGGCGAATCGCGAGCCGAGAAGCGTAACAGCCGCAACCGATCTCGGTCTTTCTTCTAGTGCTGTGCTGGTTGGTTGGTTGGTGGGTGCAAGATTCCACGCAACCACGAACCGACTCGAGTTGTACGTAATACGTGTGTGTGTACCTTACGAATGAGTGGATGAGTATCAAGTACAATCGGTTATCAATCTTTATCTATCTCTATCATTGATCAATGGCGAAGGTGTTGTGGAGGTGAGATTAACAGAGAGTCACGAAGAGAGCGAGAGAGAGAGAGAGAGAGAGAGAGAGAGAGAGAGATGCAAGGTACAGTGGCAAGATAACAAAGCACGAGTGAGTGAGTGAGTGAGTGGAGGGAGGGATAGCGATTGCTGCTACTACTGGCGACCCGATACATAGAACGAGGGAGATTGAGATCGAGATTGAGATTACGAGTGAGAGAGGGCAAGGGAGAGCGAGCGCGAACGAACGAGAGGCCGGGTTCAGCGCCAGAAGCGCAAGAACTGCGATGGTCGGATCTCGACGAAGAGCTCGTACTTCCAGAGCAGGTCAAGAAGCTTGAGGTAAGTCGGCTTGATGGTGCTGCGCTGGTGCTTGTAAAAGTACATGGTGAAGGCCATGGCGAGGCTGAAGAGCAACACCTCGCCTTGTGGCACCGGTGTCACGAGCTGGTGCTCCTTGGCACAGTTCCACATGCTCTTCCACACCTGCGGCACACACCAGAGCGCCATCTCGGGTCGGCGATTGGCGTGCTCGAACAACACCGAGAAGCCGCTCAAGAAGCCTCCGAGAGGCAGGTGCGACTTGTGCTCGCGCTCCATCCAGCGACGGCCAAAGCACCAAACGCGATGAACGATCGAGATGTAGCTCGCAAGGAAGGCCGACGACCAAAAGGCGCCCGAGAGCACTCGCTTGGCACTGTGGCAGATGGGATTGGTGAGCAAGCCAACGACAACAAGAGCACAATGGCTGCTGGCTCACACACGCGATGCGCTCCCAACATGGTCGTGGCGACTGGCGCATACCTCTCCAACGGGCGCTTGAAGCCGCCGAGCACCATTCCGACCATGTGGATCGGCAGATAGAAGCGCATGCCTTTCTTGAAGGCTCGCAACCACACGTGCCACCAAAAGCCCCAGCACGAGTGCTTGGGATGAATGATGGGGCAGAAGCCCTCGTACTGGCCGGGAGGCTCGTCGCTTGGCGGGAGACCGTTGGCGATGCGCTCTTGCTGGCACTTGTACATCGATCGATAGATTTCGAGTTTTTTCTGGTGGATCCAATGAATCAGCAATCGTGCAGCAAGATCATTGGATTGGATTGGATTGGATTGATGATTGGATTGATGATTGGATTGGATTGGATTGCTGATTGGATTGGATGATATGAAGCATTCAAGTGGCATCATTTGAACCCGAGAAGTGCTGCGCGTACCCAAGGAACCTTGCCAAAGTCGATGAGGAAGTTCTTGTACGAGTCGAAGAAGGTGTTGGGATAGAAGCCACACGCGAACAAGGTCCAGCACGCACACAGGCACGTCAACAGGACGTAGTACGATTGAGTGCCTCCAGGTACGTCGGGCACGTAGCCTTTCTTGACCATCACCGTGAAAACGAGGTGCAGCGCATTGGCACACGTGTAGAGCGCGATCGGTTGACGTCGGTCCTTGGTGTCGATCAAGAGCGCCACACCGACGAGACCGCCAGCGAGTACCGATGGAACGGGGTCGTTCTTTCGATTGTTTCGAAGCGAGCTCAATGCAGCTTCGGG
>Ga0209930_1004237_pt1 | contig 13071 bp, 13 predicted proteins | sample ThiBiot_500_biof_2_FD_183948 | JGI IMG/M metagenome (GOLD analysis project Ga0209930, IMG submission 183948) | Wastewater bioreactor microbial communities from Cape Town, South Africa - Thiocy_cont_500_biof (SPAdes) | ecosystem: Engineered > Bioreactor > Thiocyanate-remediating >... | reverse complement strand
ACCATCCAAGAAATTAAAAGTTGTCTTAAATTTCGAGAATTTAGCAAATGAAATTTTCTACGACATTTTCGAATATCTCGATGGATACGATATATTCAAAGCTTTTTCGAAACTCAATCATCGTTTTAAACGTCTTCTCAATATTTCTTCATTTCCGCTGAAATTTAAATTATCTTATCATTCAAACGAACAGATTTGTCGAGATTGTATTCTTCCAAATCGACATCGTCTAATAACATTAGATGTCTCAAATTACAAAATTATTAATTGGCTTTTTTCATCCATTCATGTTAATCAATCATTTAGTCAATTGCAATGTATTATTTTGAGGGGTATTTATATAGATAATCTTCCTCTGACTTTGTCTTTTCTCAAGTCATTACCACAACTTTCATCACTAATCATTAAACTTGTGAATAAGAAACATTATGATGTCAAAAGTATCCTTTCTTCTATTTTCCAATTGGTAAAGTTAAAAAATGTGATCGTGAGAGTATCAATGAGTACATATTTCGAAAAATCTACTGTGGATCTTCCAATATCTATTGATAAAAATTATAATATTGAAACAATGAAATTCGGTTTACCACTTAATCTAAATGAATTAACTGTATTAATTTCTCATGCACCCAATCTTCGACGATTAACCTGCAATCGCTTGACTCACGTTCGTGAGATATACGGGTTTACACAACGTTTAACTGAATCATATTTAACATATCTATCGATTGATGAATGCTTTCTTTCTATTGATAATTTACACAGATTTCTCCAGATAATCGGTAGTCAATTACGTGTTTTATGTTTAAAAGACTGTTCTCACTATTATGATTATATTCTTCCAAATGCATGGCAAAGTCTGATTGAAACTTATATGCCTAATTTAGTTCGATTTGAGTTTGGTATGCATGATAGTGTCAATGATGATGGATCGATTCCTTTACATCCTGAAATCATTAATTCCTATGTAAAACCATTTTGGACTAACAAGCAATGGATATTTCATTTAGAATTTGATTATAATGGATTTATTTGTTCAATCTATCCATATCAGTATAATTTATTTCAATAATTCCTATATCTTAATCTGCCTTTTTTTGTCTTCAGAAAACAATGGTATGATTTTCATGATGATAATCTAGTTATTTCGTCTATTCATCTTACTTTTCGTCCAGGTTCTTTTATTATGGAGGATGAATATTTTGAGAGTTCAACAAAATATTTTGCATCAATACAAATTACTTCTTTGAATATTAATGATGACTTTATTGATATTAAAAGGATCATTTATTTGCTCAAGTCTTTACCTAATCTGTCTTCGTTAGAAGTTTCATTGAAATCGTTCAAAAATCAAGTTCTTCAGTCGCTCAAACAAACTCAAGATTTTCTCTCCGTATCAATGAATAATAAAATAACCAAAGTCAAATTAATGGAATTTGCAGAAGACGAATTTATTCGATTTTGGATTGATCTTTGTCCGAACATGAACTATTTGGAAATCGATTGTCAAAATGAATCTGACATAGAACGCATTGTAAAATTGATTCGTAACTATTCATGTCAATTGAAATCTTTATGTTTTAACATATCAACAGTCGATGAGAAACCAACTAAACATTTACGTAAAATCATCGATCATTAAATCTGTCGAGATTGTTGAGAGTGAGTTTACAAATAAAAATAATTCCGAGCTATCGAATTCTACCTGTTTGGATGACCTACGTTCGCAACAACTCTAAGTCAAAATGTCCATTATTGTGGACGAAGTGGATAAACTTCTATGAGGTGATTTAATACAGGTAAACGCAAAATCTATCGATAAATGTTCTGGATCATGACATCATTCAATGTAACGGGTGAATATGAACAGTTCCAGAATACTTAAATATAAATTCAAGATAGAGTTGCTCTTTTGATTATGAAAGACGAAATGTGATACGCACGATGAACTTTTGGTATACCTTAAGTATTTACTCAATATTTAATGATCTTTATTTTTTATTTGTTCTCCTAGTCGCAACACCAGAAGGCGCAAGCAATAAGACAAGCAAATAATCCAATCATTGAATACTGTCCAATCAAAATGCCGAATATCGATTTGTACATAATTTCGTTACAATAAGTCTCATAGTTGGTTGAATTGTATTGAACTTGTGAATGGATAGGAAATGTCCATATACTACCCTAGAACATAAACAGCTATCTATATTGATACTGTCGTATCGAAATTTATTATCACTACCGTTATTAGCCATCCAAGAAAGAATAATAGTACTAACATGACAATGCACATGTAAAAACCTTTTGCATAGTGCTTACACGATTCACCGCGACAGCAACAACAGGTTAAAATAAACTATAAACAAACGTATGAATTTGTAATGAAAGCTATAACTTCTTACGATAAACATTAGTATACCACCAGTTGCTAAACCAACAGCGCCAAAGACTATTAACCATGTTGGAATCCATGTTTGAATTGGACAATCATGGCGATAACTCATTCCAACAGTTAATGTACCGCCAGGTATTAATAACAGCAAGCAAAGCAATATGAAAATCCCTGTATTGCGTTTACTTGAACAACATGAGCATTCTTCTGTTTCATATTCAAATGTACTAGCTGATAACTTATGATACATCTCGTATTGAACATCTATTTATCAAAAATATTTTACAAAAAAAAAACATATATTTCTTCATATTCTTAAATAATAAGCTTAGATTTTATAATCTAGTAAAAATGCTTACGTGAGCTAACAGATGTTGCTGATTCATATCCAACAGCTGGGTGCCCTTGAGAAATATAAGCTACTGGTGCATTTTTTTGAGGATAATAATTCGATGTTCCATGAAACATCTGTATGTTTTGTTGATCATTTGCTGTCGCTGTGTACTTTACAATTGGCGAAGTCGCGTAGTATGATTGATGCATCACTACAAATAATAAATAGTAGTTAAATTATCCATGGAGAATCACACTCTTTCTGCGGGATTAAAATGAAAAACACGATCGCATTTATGTTCTAGACTCCATAGCAATGCATGATCAATGTCGCCTTTTGTCTCCCAATAAACATTTCTATTGAACGTCAGACTAATAAGTAACTCACCTGATGGTGCTTGATTTTGTTTATCATCAATATCGTCTTTACCACTAATTTCAACTAAATGAACAGTACATGAACCATCTGATCGTTTTAATGGATCATCTTTAACACGAAATTGTGTTCCCATTTTCAAAATGATCTCATTTTCATCTGCATATTGAGCATAACCTGCAATCTTTTTTCCATTAATGACTTCGATTAAAAATAAAGTCGAGCTTTTCTCATTACTAAGAAACTGTTCAATAACACGAAGGGATGATGAACAAGAACTAACACCCCACCATGTAAATATTTGATTTTTAGTAAAAGTTTTTCCTATATCAAGTGAAACGCCTCTCCAAACTGATTCTCTGACTGTTGGCAAACGATCCAAGGCTGTATCAAATAATTTTAAGTAGGGAAACCAAATTATCAGTCCTTGTCGATTTTCTGATCTCAATGCTGCATTTAAAACTAGATAAAGAGAAGTTTCTCCCCATTCCATTGAGTAAATATAAATCGAAGCTGCTTGATCTTTTGATAATCCATGATCACCTGGATAGTTACAATATTGTTTAGCAATTTGAACATAACGAGATAATTCTTTAATTTTTGATTCGATCGGTTGAAGAGCCCTATCAATTGAAACAAGTTGCTCACTGTAAAAACCATAAACAGGTGGAAGCCGTTTGAATGAACAATCAACAGCAGCAAAACGATTCATGATAAATTGAAATATGATAACATATTTTTGAAGGTATTTATTTGTTTTGTTGTCTTCTCACATTTCGAAACCTTTAACTCATGAATAGTGACTTTTCATCTCACCTTGGAAAAAAAAGATAAAGTTTCGTTTTTCGGCGAAAATTTTCTTCTCATACTAAACATTTCAATATGTAGTGAGTCCGTCACGTTTATACAGGTCGAGTATGTATATTTTGAATGTGTTTATTTTTCTGAATAAATTACATTGATTTTTGTTAGAATGAATTAGAAGAAAAGTTTTGGTTTATTAGATTGAGAATTTAAATGTTTTTGTTTTGATTGATATTGGAATTGAATACTAACAGACAAGAATGAATTTACTTTTCGTTTAACCGCATTTTCCATTAAATCCTATGTATCCGTATTTAATGCATACGAACCAGGCCTTTTTCAAGCAACATCGATGACTTGTACCACCAGAACCACCACCGATCAATAATGCACTTCCACCGCCTCGTTTTCTGCTAAAAGTTGAAGTAATTCACGTGCTGACAATACAGGTTCATCCATGTCCATATCTTCGATCGAAGAATCATCAGGAACTGCAGGTTTGGCGACGATTAGTGCAGCACATAGCACAAGTAAGACAAAAGCGACGATAATATCGATTTTCATAATGTAATAGAATGCATAACTATTAACGATAACACTAACGCTTTTTATACGGCAAATCGATGAGAAGTTCTATGGATGATTTTGTTTTTTCTTTCGAAGATAGATGATGAATATAAACATATTTATGTCTAAGGGTGAAGGTTAAAAAATACGCCAAATAAGAACGATGATTTCAAAATCACAATGTCATTTCATGCATATGTAGTTACGACCAGTAATCCTCAATTTCAGAAGAACGAAAAAAACACTAATTCATCAAGGTGAATGTATGTGTGTAACTTTAAAAAGAAAAGGTAAACGAAAAAGTACGTCGTTATCGATGTTGCCAAGGCCTCTCAAAGACAAAAAAACACACTTTTTGTTGGTTGTCTTCTGCGCAAATATAAGATATAAAAAAAGAATTTTTACTCGCAGTGGGGAAAAAAGTAACTAACGCGCACAATGAAGATTTCTGTGCGAACGTTCGAAGGAAGAACAATAGATCTTAATGTTGAATATACCGACACGGTTTTAAATGTGAAAACACAAATTCAAAATAAAGAACGTATTCGTACAGATCTGCAACGACTCGTATTCTCCAACCAATCTCTCGAAAATAATCGATCCTTGTCCAGCTATGGAATTAATAACGACGCAGTTCTTCATTTAGTTTTGAGTAACTATAACATGTTCAGATCAACAGTGTGCGTTTTTTTTATTATTGATTTTTAGAATCAGCTCAAAATACGAACATTGTTGCTGGAGGTTATGGACAAGGAAGTAATACAAATGAGTTGAATTTTCCGTATGGTTTATGTGTCGATGACAATCAGACACTAATTATTGCTGATTGGGGCAATCATCGTATCGTTCAATGGAAAATAAACGATGTCAATGGCGAAGTTATAGCTGGTGGTAATGGACAATTGAATCGTCCCACTGATGTCATCATTGATAACGAAACAAACAGTATCATTATAAGTGATCGAGGAAATCGACGAGTAGTGAAATGGTCTCGACAGAATAATGCTGGTCAAGGCGAAGTACTTCTTGAAAATATTGCTTGTTGGGGTTTAGCTTTAGACGATCAAAGAAATCTTTATGTTTCTGATACTGAAAAACACGAAGTACGACGATACCGAATTGGAGAACAAAATGGTGGCACTTTAGTAGCTGGTGGCAATGGACGAGGCATTGGTTTTCATCAACTCAACGAGCCGACTTACATTTTTGTTGATCAACAAAAAACAGTCTACGTGTCAGATACAAAAAATTCTCGTGTAATGAAATGGATCGAAGACGCAACGGAAGGAGTTCGAATGCTCAAATGTTTTTCTCGTGGTTTATATGTCGATTCATCGGGAGCAGTGTTCATAGCAGACTATGGTAATCATCGGCTTGTACGTTGGTCGGAAGAACTCGAAGAAAGCACAGTTATTTCGAGTAGAAATATCGAAGCCGATGATACAAATCAAGTTTATCATCCTTGGGGCATATCTGCAGATCGACATGGTCAAATTTTTGTTTCGGATCATTTAAATCATCGAGTACAACGCTTTTCTCTCCAGCCAATTGCTCCTTAAAATTTTTAGTTGATTTGAGCAAATAAATAGTTTCTCTTTTTTTTATTTTAGATTTTAAATTTTCAATAAAACAATTGAAATGGTGTCTATTATGGATACTTTAGTGGAGAATGTGATTACGTGTGGCGTTTGTTTGAAACATTTCGATGAACCTCGCATGCTATCATGCTCGCATACTTTCTGTTTGCTCTGCATTCAACAGATGGCTTTGGAGAATAATGGACGAATGCAATGTCCGAAGAATGATGGAACTACGGTTGAACAAAATGAAATCAATGGACTGCCAATGAATGAAGATTTACGCAAACTTGTGCAAGACATTGGCAAGTTTCGAGTTTTGTTTAACAGTTAAGTCAAGAATTTTCACTTTTTGTTCTCTAGATCATCCTGTTGCAAATGTTCCTAAATGTTATCGATGTGAAAATGCAAATGCTGAACACTGGTGTGACGGTGATTGCAAGCATAGTTTTTGTAGTCGATGTTGGGATATTATTCATGAAGCAGGTCAATATCGAAATCATCGAAAAATATCTGTCAAAGACAAACCACTTGAAATGCCTGCTTGTAAAGATCATAGTCCTGAAGATGAGAAAGGTAAATATTGGTGTGAAGGCTGTGAAAAGGAGATTTGCGGCAATTGCCAACAATTAAAACATGACGGTCATAAAGTAGTTATAATAACGGATATTATCAATGATATTGAACAACAAGTCAGTTTCTTTGTTGTTGATATTAACTGTTGAGATTTGTTTTTTTTGCAGCAAGAAAATGGCTTGCAAAATGTTCAACTATGTTTGAACTATCGAACAGATCGAGCGGAAAAGTCGATGAATGAAATCGAAAATGAGAGTAGAAGTAATCAAGAAAAAGTGACTACAACTATGGCAACACTTCGACAACTGATTAACGATCAAGAACAGGTTTTGTTAGAGAGAATTAAGACTGAGGAAAAGAATGCAAGGAAATCATTTGAGCAATATAAAAGAAATCTTCAACAAGAACAACAAGGTTTAATAAAAGAGATATGTAATGTCGTGGATATTCGAAGAGATAAACAACCGAAAAAATTATTGGAAGCTAAACAAACATTTCAGCAGTATATAAAGGATATGGATACAAGGTTAATCGACCTGAAACCGTTGACTAGGAAAAAATATCAGATTACTGGTTTTGACAAAGTGAATGAATTGCAAACAGCAATTCAAAATTTAAAAGTGACCGAACAACCGAAACATGTCAATGATGTACTGCAACAACGTATCAATAGCACTACGGATAGATCAAAACTTAGTTTGGTTGGTTTACAACTGAACGATATGGACATGGAAATTGTGGCAAATGAAATGGCGATTAATAGGGTAAACAAAGAGAAACAAAAGTTCTTTTTATTTATTTGTACTGTAGGCACTGAAAACATTGGAACTGTATAGTAATCAAATTGGAGATCTTGGCGCACAATATCTAGCTGATGCACTTCGAGAAAACAATGTACTGGGTGATTTTTTAATGTAATGTGCGTTTGATTTTTTATTTATATAGACGGTGACTAATCTACAACTACATGGAAATCAAATTGGAAATGATGGATTGGAACATTTTGCTGATGCACTTCGAACGAACAAAGTAAGTTATGGACCTATTATGAATTATTATTTATTTTTCTTTTATACGTAGACTTTGGATAAATTGGCTTTGTATAACAATAATATAACAAATGAAATAGCTCAAGATATTGCCGATGGACTTAAACTTAATCAGGTGAGTTGCTTTTTCCCTTGAGTGTGACGCTAATAGTTTTCTTTTTTGAATTATAGAAAATGGAAAAACAAATTCGAGAAGTCAATGTAATACCACGTCCCACATATACTAATCCCGCGCTTCAACAACGTATCGCTAATAATGGAAATAATGCTGGACTAGACTTGAGAAATTCAAATTACACTGATGACGATATGCTGATCGTAGCTGATATGTTGAAAAATAATACGGTAAGCTACTTTTGATATTTTTCAATATAAGCGTAATCCATATAATTCATTGAAACATCTATTGAGTTTATTCCAGACCGAGTTACATCATGTTCATTAGTAGTTTAGTTTGAAAGCATTGAAAGTTAACCCTCCTGTTTCCTCTATTTTTTTGTAAATAGTTGCCAAACTGTATGTAATGGAAAATCAAATTGAAGATAATGGGACCATTTTTTAGCAAACTAGCTAAATTAGATAAAGTAGATTATATCGAAAAGCAACTTGTTTTTCTAGATTTCGCATCTATCCGTACAAAAGTATATCATGCTTCTTGAATTAAAAACTAATTACCTTCACTTGTCTGATAAAACCAGAGATTATACTCGATAGATTTACTTCTATGGATAAAGTTGTCCATTTTAAAACATACATATACTAGTACAGAAAAGTAATAGTTGACGGATGAGTCTATTTATTATCTTATAGAAGCTTATATATTGTTCTTCAAACGAATAAAATCGGTGCTCTCGAAGCACGATATTTAACCGATGCATTGAAAAGAATAAAGTAGGTAAAGTTTCAAATCGATTTTATTAATCAAATTATCAATGTTAGGGAGGTTTTTTTCTATCAACGACAGATATCAACATTTTCTTTTTGTATCGTCTAGAAATTTTTTAAAATTAATTAAATAAAACAATTCAATATTTAGCGGAAAATTAGTCTTTTCGCGTGTAGATGTTACGTCATATGATGTTTTCTCCTGCTACATGTAGCAATTAAATCTCTTTGTTCGAAATGATCCCGCCAAATAGTAACTCATCTCTATCATTAACTAATATATTCGATTTAGACGTTACAACAACTAATACTTTATAATAACAAAATCGGAGACGATGGAGCAAAACATCTGGCTGAAAGTCTTAAAGTCAATAAAGTGAGATATTATTTTAATTATATTTTGAGATCCATTTACTTCAATAATACAGATTTTACGTTATAAAATAGCGATTTCATCGAAATCTTCCCTTTATTCAATCTTTAAGCAGACAACGATAGTTAGAACGAAAACTACTGTTTTTTCATGTAGGTATTGAGCAGTTTGAATTTAAATACAAATCAAATTAGTGATAACGGTACACAGTATCTGGCAGATGCTTTAAAATTAAACACAGTAAGCCACTGTCTATTTCAAATGTGTTTTTATTGTAATTAGCAAGAATGCAAATGCTAGAATATTTCATCTAATAGATAAGTTGAGAGTTTTTGCGAATCAATACAATAAATCTTGATGAATACTTGCGCTTTATTAGCCGTAGCCTTTTTGATTCTTGTAGGCGTTAGTAGTATTGTATTTGAATAACAATCAAATCCGAGATAAAAGAATCTACTTTTTGAGTGAACCCTCAAAGTGAATTTTTACATCCAATAGTAATAGCAAAATCTTAATTCACGGATCTTTCTACTATTTATTATCTTATAGGCACTTACGTATCTGAATATTCAAGCGAATAAAATCGGAGATCTCGGGGCACAATATCTAGCCGATGCATTGAAAGAGAATAAAGTGAGTGAAGTTTTGTATTGATTTTATTCGTCGAATTATCATCAATGTCAGAGAAGATTTTTTCTGAAATAGATAGATGCGAACATTTTCTTTATGTGATAGCTTCCCTGTTAGAATGAGTCTATGAAAATCCAAATACATCTCTGAAATTAATTCAAATCTTTCATTTAGACGTTACAAGATTTGCGTCTTCACATTAACAAAATTGGAGATGAAGGGGCAAAATATCTAGCTGAAAGTCTTAAAGTCAATAAAGTGAGAGACATATCTTTTCTAAATTTCGTGGCATATATTTACAACATAGATAGAACTGATAATGTAGTACAGCTAATTACGGTGATCAGTAGGAATGAAGATAGTTTACTATCCCATTAAATAGATAGATTGGAAGTTAATGTAAACTCATAAATCAGCTTTTTTCTTAATTATTGTAGACGCTGACAGTGTTGTATTTGAATAATAATCAAATCGGAGATCAAGGAGCACAGCAGTTAGGTGATGCTTTAAAAACAAATCAAGTGAGTAGACAAAGAAAAGACACTGCAGCTTTTATTATGAGATTAAGATTTTCTTGAATAAGCATCGTGGAATAGTTAAACATTTTAGTTTCTTTTCGATAATTGACTTTTGAAAAGAGAGAGAGAGAGAGAGAGAGAGAGAGAGAGAGAGAGAGAGAGAGAGAACGTAAAATTTATCAAATATAATTATTTATTTTTGCTTTTTTTATGAAGAAATTACAAGAGTTGTACTTATATCAGAATCAAATTGGAGATCAAGGAGCACAATATTTAGCTGATGCACTAAAAGTGAATCAAGTAAGTTGATTTTTGAAAAGTCTGATTAGTAATTGAGTGATTTAAAGGAATTAATAATTCATAGTAGTGATAGATAGTCTTCAAGATAGTTTGGCACAATAAGTTGCTTAGTATTAATCAGATTTGTTTTTTTTCAACATAGTCACTTACACGTTTGGAGATCTATACTAATAAAATTGGAGATATCGGAGCACAACATTTGGCAGAAGGACTAAAACTAAATAAAGTAAGTATTATACATGTTTCGAAATCTCTTGAAGAAATAGTTGAGCATGTAGTAATTAATTCTATTGAGCTAAAATCGATTGATTAGCATGTGTATAAATACAATAAACTACTAATAATCGTCTTCGTTTTTTTACAATAGTCGCTGACTTATTTGCGTTTGGAAAATAATAAAATTGGCGACCAAGGAGCACAAAAGATAGCTGACGCGTTGAAAGTCAATCAAGTGAGTTAAGCTTTTAGTAAACCTTCTCTCTTTCAATTACCAGATTGCTTGATATCTTCGATTAAGATAATATCTATAGAACATGAGACTTTAAATGAATATAAACATAGTGGCTCGTATCAACTCTTTTTTACTACAAATGAGTTTGAACTTTGAGTATGTGCTCTATAGAGAATAAATTAGATAAATCTTATATGATAATGACTGTATGTGTGTAATATATTTTGTTAAGATTCGTAAGTTGCGTCAATTCATTCTATATGAATGATAGTCTATGATTTTTTTTCACCTTTCTATGTAGAAATTGCAGCAGCTGTATTTAGAACAGAATCAAATTGGAGATCAAGGAGCACAATATTTAGCTGACGCATTAAAAGTTAATCAAGTAAGCTCTCGCATGATCATATAATTACGTCAGAATTCCATCTAAACGCACGCTGAATATTCGAATAGACTAGACTAGAATATTTCTTGTAGAACTTTGAAAACACATTACTGACTTTTTCGTTTAGACGCTTACTACCCTATCTGTTGGCAGTCAAATCACAGATAATGGAGCACGTATTTTCGCAGATGTACTCAAAGTGAACAGAGTAAGACAATACTACCGAAGGACGTATGTTTAGAGATAGGAAAATTGTAGAGTTATTCAGTGATAAAGAATAACAGAGAAATGATGTAATTTCTACTGCCATAAATGAAAAATTAGAATAGGGCTGTTACATAGTTCTTGTAGGTGATGTTCCAAGTTTTTTTCTATCTAGGTATTAACCACTTTGAGTTTGTATCAAAATCAGATTGGAGATCAAGGAGCACAATATTTAGCCGATGCATTGAAAGTTAATCAAGTGAGTTATTTCTCCAAGTAATCTTTTGAGAATTCTAAAGTAAAATTTTGAATTAAAAATAACAATAACTACAATCATGAGACTTATATGGGAATTCGAATTTTTATTTTAAAAGCTAAAGTAAAGATCTGTTTAAAATTTGACGTATAGAATACTTCACAAAAGTAAAAATATTCTTTGATTATATTGCCATAAGATCAGTGAGTGACCATATATATATACGAGTTCTTTTTTTATGTAATAGATATTCAGTCCGATTTTAAGAAATATTTGACCAAACAATTATCTCGACATAAATAGTTTTAATTTTAATTGCCATTGAAAGTCAATCAAGTAAACTGACATATTCATTTGATATGTTTAGTATTCTGCACTTTTTTTCGTTATAAATGTTGTTTACTTTGAGCATAGGTTTTAAGAAAGAAAGATCGAAAATTAAACCGCTGAGATAGTCTATTCTATTAAGATTTATAGTTTGAGTCCCTTCAGTCGGTATAGATGATAATTCATCTTTTATGGCGATTTTTTTTCACTTTCTTTATATAGAACCTACAACAGTTGTACTTAACTCAGAATCAAATTGGAGATCAAGGAGCACAATATTTAGCTGATGCATTGAAAACTAATCAAGTAAGCTCTCACATTAATCATACGGTTATGCTTCACTTCTGTTCGCGTCTCCATAAGGAAATAATTTCGTTTTATGAAAGTTTCAATTCATACGATATTGACTTTTTTTTTCGTCTAGAGAAATGAAAATCGTAGGCAGTTATTCAATGAATAATAGATCATTTAGGAGAACAAAACATTTACAAATAAGAATTTACCATAGTTTAGTTTTTTATTAGCATATATGAACGATCTATAAAATCCTCTAACTTTTCTTATCTAGATATTGACTTACTTGAGTCTCTATCAGAATCAAATCGGAGATAGTGGAGCTCAACATTTAGCGGAAGCACTAAAAGTTAATAAAGTAAGATACATTTTGTGAGAATAATTCTTTAAAATTAAGCTAGAAATGAGAATAAGTATACAATTGAGTAAATCAAAACGAGAAATTCTTCAAAATTCAGTCGCAATTTTGACATTTCTTCAATAGGCACTTCAAAATTTACAACTTCATAATAATAAAATCGGTGATAACGGCGCACAATACTTAGCTGAAGGACTGAAAACAAATAATGTAAGTTTCGTTTTGAGTTCATCATCGAAAGCGTTTCTTACAAAGGTATCTGAATAGTGACGAATAAGTTCTTTCGCGTGATTAGAAGAAAGTTAATGTTAGTTTCCGTCTGATATTATGATTACAGTAAAACCTCCTATAGTGAACAGCAATCAATTAACAAAATGTTTTATGATTAATACGATCAAAGATGCGATATGTGATTG
>Ga0209930_1004235_pt1 | contig 13094 bp, 5 predicted proteins | sample ThiBiot_500_biof_2_FD_183948 | JGI IMG/M metagenome (GOLD analysis project Ga0209930, IMG submission 183948) | Wastewater bioreactor microbial communities from Cape Town, South Africa - Thiocy_cont_500_biof (SPAdes) | ecosystem: Engineered > Bioreactor > Thiocyanate-remediating >... | reverse complement strand
GCTCATGAACCAATTGTAGATATTGTTTATAATAGTTTAGTTGATAATACTAATATAACATCAAATGGTTTATTTATTGTTCCAAAAGATGGTATTTATACTTTTTCAGTATCAATAAATTATAGTTATCCAGCATTAACTAATACAAGTTTAAATTCAAGTTCAGATGCACCATATTATACATTAAGTAAAATTACAGGTAGTCCAGGTTCATATATTATTGATCCAACACAATTAGCCACAGGATATTTACCACTAATGAACTATAATAGCACTTCATTAGATAATTTTTCACAAATTTCAAATGGAACTGTAACAATTAATACTATATTAAAATTAACAGAAGGAACTCAAATTGGATTAGTTTATAATAATTTATATAGTGATGATGAGGATGCCACTAGAATTGAAAGCAATGTAGAAATAAATAATGGTTATTTCAATGTTGTTAGAGTTGCATAAATTATTGAGTTTAAATATAAATAACAATTTGTTATTTAATAATATTTTTTTATAATATATTATCATAAATTTATTATTATTATTATATATTATAAATATAAATATTACTATAAATATTATAAATATTATTATAATAAATATTATAATAAATATTATAAATATTATTATAAATATTATTATAAATATTATATTTATAAATATTATTACAAATATTATTATATATTATTATAAATATTATATTTATAAATATTATTACAAATATTATTATATATATTATAAATGACGATATTTTCCAATTATATAATTAATTATTTAAAATATTAAATACGTAATAATAATTTTATAATATAATTTTAATTTAAAAAATATAATATTTAATTATTTATAAATATATTATATATTTGATAATTATTTGTAATTTATATTTTAATAATTATTATATTTATATTTACAAATAATTATAATAATACATTAACATAATTTATTATATAAATATATTTATTTTTTAAATAATAATATAATAGATTATTAAATATATTAATTATTTAAAAATGATTTTAGTGACAAAGTTTTTTGATTTATATACTCGAGAAAAATAATAATATATATACAAAAGAGAACCACATAATCACATTGATGATTTATTTATTTAACGACAGTTATTAAAAAATATAAAATTATAGTTTTATTGTGATGATACTTTAACAAAATATAAAAAATTATTGTCAAATATTGAAAATGTTTGGTTAAAGATATTTTAATATTTAATCTACAATTATATAAATATGTAAAATAAATTAATGAATGTAGTTTATGTCAATCATATTTTAATGATAAAAATATATGCGGCTATATTCTATAATAGTTAATTAAACATTTTATTTATTAAAGTTAACTATATGGGAATATAAAAATGAAAATTGTTTTTCATGGATTGACTTTGGTTGTATGTATTATACATGTATTAAAAATATTTTAATGAAGATTTAATATCACCTATAAGAATAAAATTAGATTTTGTTTAAAAAGTGAATTATATTTACAAGATAAAGTTTCAGGAATATTTTTTGGTGGATGTTCTAAAAAATTATTAAATTTATATGATTTTGTAAATAAAATATTCATTGATTTTATTAATTCTAATAGATTAATATTTGAGGAACATATTTTATGATATTATATTTCTATAAATTATAATGATTGTCAATTATTTTATGATTCAAATAGTGATGCATTATTAAACATAAGAAAAATTAAATTTAATAAACATGGTATATATCCAATTTTTTTTTAAAAACATTCAGAAATAGAAATAATAGATGAAATTGATGAAATTCCAAAAGAATTACAACATTTAAAACATTTAAAGATTCTTAATCTTTAATTTTAAAATATTTATTAGTTTAAATAATCAATAATTATTTAAATTATATATGTATAAAATAAGTTAATATAATTAATAATTATAAATAAAATAATATTAATCAATATATTTTTTAATAATTATGAAATTTAATCATATTATTTAAAATATTAAAAATTATAATTAAATAAATAATTTAAATATATTTTAAACTATTTTAAAATATTAAATAATAATTTATATTTTAAATATATTAAATATTAATAATATATAATTTATTAAATTATAATTAAATTTAACAAATTTAGAATTATAAATTAACTTTAATAATTGATATTAATTATAATATAATTAATATTTTAGTTTTTAGATAAAAAATATTTACAATATAAAGGAACGATGAAGGGAGATTATAATACGACATATAATGGTTATTATTATTATGGTTCAGTTAATTCACAAAATCCAGAAAGTATATTATATTTAATTAAAGGAAAAAATGCTCAAGTGGGTGATTATTTATTAATAATGGATCAAGATAATGATGATAATGTGGTTTTAAGAAAATTAACAAGTATTGAAGATTCAATATATAATTTCACAACAATAAATATTGATGAATTTATATTTTATGCAGTTAAGATGATTTCAGAATCTTCATTTGATGAAAAAATCTTATATGTTAATATTTTATCAGATCCAAAAATTATTATTGCTGAAAATTATAATGATGGTATTTTTGATAAAACAAAAACAAGATTTGATGGTGATATTAGTCAACCTTCTGAAAATGAAACTTTATATTTAAATATAAGCGAAACCAGTGATACCACAATTTTAAAATTAAATTATATTGATGTTAATACATTTATACCAGTAATTACAGGTTTATCACAATTTCAATTCATAGTAGAAGGAACACCATATAATGATAAGTATATATCATTAATAAAATTAAATTCTCAACAGTCTGAAGTTACTCAAATTAATTTTGATTCACCTTATCAAGGTTATTATAAAGATTATATGATATATACTGATAGTGGATCAATTATTAATACAATTAAAGAATTAAAAGAAAATAGAGAGGTAATTAAGGGTGATATGTTATTATTTAAAAATAAAAATAAAGTTAGGCTTTTTTTTGTGTAAATTCAGTAGAATATATTACCACATATACTGTTTATATTGATGAACATATATTATATAATGATTTATCAAATTTACAAATATTAGAAATAAATAATAATAATGTGCAATATTATGATAATTTTGAACAAAATGAATTATTATTTAATGGAGCATATGGTAATAAATTAATTCCAGAGGTTAATAAAAATCAAGATGAAGAATATTATTTATCATTAAATTATTTATATACAAATATTAATATTAACAATAACAATGAAAATGCTGAGTGGATAAAAACTTATAAGATTTTAAATAAATTTAATTATAATGATAATATATTATCTATTAATTATAATGATAATATTTCACCATTAATATTAAAATTAATTTCTATATATACTACTAAACTTAAATATAGTAAATATCAAGGTTATTATTTAGGTATTATTATAGATGATGATATATATTATTATTTGTATAATCTTCAACAAACTAAAATGGATTTTATAAATATAAATGATACGTTATTGTTTACTTATGGAACTAGCGTTTCATCTTCAAAAGTTAACGTTGAATTAAATAATTTACAAATAATTAATTTAAATTACATAAATAATTGTTTTTTATATAATTTCAATAATAATATTAAATCTCGATATATTTTAAATGATAGGTCAATTGAAATTAATTACACAATTGATTCAAACAATTTTACATTATCTGGAAAAATTGGAAATAATAATATTCCAAATACCCCTAATGATGGAGATTTATATTTAGAATTATCAGATTCAAATATATATCAATATGTTAGTAATTATGGTTGGAATGTATTAAGAACTAATAATAATCATGTTTATTTTACTGATAATTCACAAACATATTCTATATTTACAACAGTAAATGATGTGGTTTCAATATATAAATATGTAAATAATCCAACAAATTATAATTATACATATAATGGATATTATTCATCTACAGAATATGAATCACCAAAATATTATACTATATTAAATAATGTAAAGTTATCAACCCCAAATATTGGTGATTATTTATTATTAAAAAATACAAATTCTTCTGGAACAACAATAATATTAGTTAAATATATTAACAATGAAGTTGATACTGTCAATCCAAATAATAATAATTTTATAAATATTGATATAAAAGATAAATTTTTATTTTTTAGCGTCAAAAGCAGTGATTTTGACGATAATAAAATATTATATATTAATAATATAATAGTTAATATAGCAAATTATACTGGAAATGAAAATGGAAGTTTTGAAAATATTGAAAATTCAAATTTTAATGGAATAATCGGAATTATTGATCCATTAACAAATTCAATTGATCCTTCAGATAATGGGACTATTTATTTATATAAAAATTCAGAACTAGATTCTAATATATTATTTATGTATTATGATACTGGTTCAGAAAATGAATGGATACAAGTATTTACTGGATTATCTTGGTTTTCTTATGAAGTGATTAATAATGATTTAAGTGATGAAGAAAATATAGTAAAAGACAGATATATAATATATATAGAAACCGAAAATACTCAATCATTTGTTAAAGAAATAATATATAATACAGAAGAATATACTGGATATCAAGGATTTTATGTTGATTCTATAGAAGATATAACTTATGAAAAAATTAGCGAAGCTATAAAATTACAAAAAAGAGGTAGAAATGTTATAATTGGAGATACATTATTAACAAAAAATTCAGAAGATAAATATACAATATATATAATTACAAGTATTGATAATGGTGGTGATTTTAAATCAACAACATTATCGTCTAATTATTTACAATATTATGATTTATCAAATTTATCAATATTTAATGTTAATGATTCAATTTTATATAAAATAAATGGATATTTTGATCAAGATACTATTAAATTTATTGGTGGATATGGTAATTTAGATGTTCCTGAATCATCATTAAATAATATTTTATATTATTTATCATATAAATCTAAAAGAATATATTTTAATTCAAGTTATGGCTCACAATCAGCTGATTGGATAGAAATATTTATGTCATTATATAAATTTACATACACTGATGATATTTCAGGAAATAACCAAATTATTTCTTATACAAGATATGATAATTTAAATGTAGTTTCTATTAACACATATATTGATGGTAATGATTATCATGGATATATTTCATCTACTCACATATCTGAATTATCTGAAACTATTCAACAACAATTAATAATTGTAGATAATCTTCAAGATGTTAAAAACACTTTACCAAATAGTAATATTGTTTTAATTAATGATGTTTTATTATTCTCTAACGATGATAATATAAATTTTATTTCTAAAATAATAATAGAAGATGATATATTATCTATATATGTTGATAGTGCAAATAATATAACATTTTTTTATAATACAAGCGAAGGTATTAAATCGACATTGGTTTTAACAAATTCATTGACTGATGTATCAAAAACAAATATTACAAATAATAATGTATTAAATGGTGTTATATTTGATGAACCACCACCATATTCATTTATAGGTGATGATGGTGATTTATATTTAAGATTAAATAATAATGGAACACCATTACATTTATATCAATATGTTAATAATAATGGATGGTATCCATTAATGACAAATAATAAAAACATGATATTTAGTAATGGATATTATAAATATAGTGTCATAACAGTAGATGATATAGCAACATTAAAACTTATGCAAGAACCAATAAAGCCAAATTATCAAGGATATTATTATACTACATCACTTAGCGAACCAACAAATGAAACATTGACATCTATAATATCTAATTTATCTAATAATGTTGTTTTTGTTGGTGATTGTTTATTATCTAAAAATAGTTATAATGAAATGGTAATGTATACTATTATTGATGTAGATTTTAATGGAAATATACTAAATAAAAATATTGAGGAAATTAGTGGAGAAATATTATTTTATTGTAGTGTATCATCGTTTGAAATATATTCAAAAAAAATATTATATGTGACTAATAATGGTGTAGATTTAACTACAAATTTAGATTCAGATTTTTCAGATAATAATACAGTATTAAAGGGTTGGATAGGTGATAATGATTTTCCACCAAATAATTTACCTAATCTTAAATTAAATGATTTTTATTTAAACACTAACAACTCAAAATTATATAAATATTTTTATTATGGTAATGTATATTCATGGATGGAATGTATAACATGTTTATATGATTATAATTATATAAATTTAGAAAATAATGATACTATACATATACATATTAATATATCAACTGGAGTTAATTATTATTCAAATACATCAGGTTATAAATATATGTATGATGGAAATTATCAAGGTTATTATATAGGTAGTATATATGTTGATAATCCAACAGACAATTATATTTTACAGGATTTAGAAAATATTAAAAAAGATAAGGCTAAAATTGGTGATTTTTGTTTATATTATTATAATTATAGTAGTAGTTTTGTATTAAAAAGATTAACATTATTAGAACCAGTTTGTTTTTATGATGTAGAATTACCAAACTCTTTTGCATATTATGATTCATTAAATTCAAAAATTTTAATTATTAATAATATAATTGAGAATAATATTGATAATAGTAATTCATTTGATAGTTCAAGTAATCATTTTAATGGTTATAAACAATCATTACAAAGTATTCTTGATGATCCAAATATTCATTATAATGAAAATAAATTATTTGATATTGATGATAATTTAATATATCAAGATTTTGGAAATAGCGTTACTGGTAGTAAATGGATTAGAGTATTTTTATGTTTATATAAAATTGATTATAGTGTAAATCCAGATTATGTATATTTTATACAATATAGTTATAATGGTGGTGAGATATTATATAATTTTATGATGAATCTATCAACAGATCCAAAAACACCAAATTCTATATTATTTACTGATGTTAATGTTTATGATCAAATTGATTTATTAAATTTACCTTCTGATGCTGTAACAGGTGATACATTATATCTTAAAAATGATGTAGGTAAAGGTTTAATTGTTCAATATATAGATGAAAATGTTGGTTGGATATATTATCCATCTACACCAGTAATGAATATTACATTTAATACTGGATTGACAAAATATTTATATAATTCATATACAAATGATTACTTTTTATCTGATGAACCTAATTTTTCTGGAATAATAGTTAATGAAATGCCTGATGATGATGATGATGATTATAAATTTGGTGATATAATATTATTAATGGATGGTAACGATGATAGTGGTAAAGTTTATGAATTATCATATTCTAATTTATCATATGATGATTATGAATGGAAATTATTATGTGATGAACAATCATATTTTAATGTTAATGTTAATAATGTTATATATAATTATATAGTTAATAATATAGGAGAAAATGCATATTATGTTGAAAAAGCAAAGTCAAATTATTTTGTTGGTCTTGTTATTACTGATTTGTCAACATTCGTAGGTATTAATAACGAATATTATTCATTAAATATAGGTAATTATTATGTGGTAAATGATAGATTATATAAATTTGGAAATATTTGTTATTTTAATAATGGATTATTAGATATTGTTTTAAGAGATAATGAATCTTATGAAATTTATAATAAATTTGATGGTGATTTAATTGATAATAATTCACCAGATAAAACTTATGTATTTAATAGTCAATATTATGGATTAAAAGAATATTCTGGTTTTTCTACTAAAGTTTCTGATATTGAAGATGAACCATTATCTGGTTATAAAAATGATACTTTTATATTAACCCACATTAATGCATTAGAAATTGGTTCAAATGTTAAATTATATTTAAAACAAACATCAACATATAAAAATATTCAATTATTGAGCAAAACATTTTTTAAGAATATAACAAATGGTAAATTATATATAATTAACAAATCAGAAAATGATGAACATATTGGTATTATTGATGATATTGTAGTTTCAGGAATAAAATTAAATGATGCAATTGTTTCAAAATATATTAATAATGATTTTAGTCAAACAAGTAAAAGTGTTAATTTATTTAGATCTATAACTAGAGCTTTTAAACAAACAGTTACCGAAGATGATTTAGAATATGTTAAATTTATAAATCAACCACCAATTAATTCTAAACTTATTACTGATAAATATAATAATAAAAATATATTAGTAGTTAAAGATGATGATTTAATTTGGAGATTCCAAACAATTTATATTAATCCTGGGGATAATATTTCTGTTGAATTTGAATATTCTGAACAAGGTATTATTTATACTTTATCATATATTATTTCAAGAGAACAAATTATTAATGTTACAGTTGCATCATCTCTATTTTCTGGAGATATTAATTTAAATAATGATGATGATGGTGATCATATCCAAAATGAATATCTTTTAACAAACTTAAAAAATAATGATGGTGATGATATTATAAATATGTCATATAATGAATTGATTGGTAATTCAAACATAAATGCTGATGGATTATTTATCACACCTAAAACTGGTGTTTATAATTTCTCAATATCAATTAATTATAGTTATGAAGCACTCACAGATACTAGTCTTAATACAAGTGCTGATGCACCATACTATACATTAAGTGAAATTACTGGTTCATCAGGTTCATATATTATAAACCCTACTCAATTAGCTACAGGGTATTTATCATTAATGAATTATAATGGAACAACATTAAATAATTTTTCACAAATTACAAATGGAACAGTTAATATTAACACTATATTAAAATTAACAGAAGGAATGCAAGTTGGTATAGTTTACAATAATTTATATAGTGATGATATAAATGATACAAGAATTCAAAGCAATTTAACAATTAATAATGGATATTTTAATGTTGTTCGTGTTGCATAAATTAAATATATATAATAATTAAATAACAATGTTATTTAAATATATAATTAAATATATTAATAATTAAATAAAAATAATAATTAAATATAAATAATAAATATAAATAATAATAATAATAATTAAAATATATAATTATATATAATAATTATAAATAATAATTATAATTAATATAAATAATAACGATAATATAATAAATATAATTAAATATAATTTAATAATATAAAGCAAATGCTTTTAGTAACAGGGTTTTTTGATTTATATATAAGAGAAAATAATAATATTTATAAAAGAGATTCTAAAACATATATTGATAATTTTATTAATTTGACATCAATTATTAAAAATTATAAAATTATTGTTTATTTAGACAATACATTAATTAGTTATAATAATATATTATCAAAAATTAAAAATGTTGAGATTAAATATATTTCTATAAATAATTTACCATTATATAAATATTTAAAAAAAATTTATGAATGTAATTTATGTCAACCTTATTTTAATATTAATAAATATACACCATTATATTCGATAATTGTTAATTCAAAATTTTATTTATTAAAATTAGCTATAGAAGAATATAAAAATGAATCTTGTTTTTCATGGATTGATTTTGGTTGTATGTATTATAATTACTTACGTAAATATTTTAATGAAAATGATATAGAACCACCAATTAAATATAAAATTCGATTATGTATAAAAGATGAATTATATTCCAATGATAAAAATATTGAATATTATTTTAATAATACTCCCAAGGTTTCGGGTGTATTTTTTAGTGGTTATTCTGAACAATTATTAGATTTATACAATTTTGTAAATAAAATTTATTTATACTTTATTAATACAAAAAGATTAATATTTGAGGAACATATTTTAGGATATTATGCATCAATAAATTATAATAATTGTCAAATAATATTTGGTTCAAATTTTGAAGCTTTACTAAATATTAAAAAAATAAAAAATAATAATAGTGATACATATATTATTTTTTTAAAAACTTTTAGAAATAGAAATAATAGAGATCCTGAAATAAATGAAATTCCAGAAGGATTAAAACATTTAACATTTATGAATAATTTTAAATATTAATAAAATTAACATTATTTTAATGAATTTTTTTGATTTATATAAATTATAAAATAACAATAAATAATTAAAATTCAAATACATATATTAATAATTTTATATATTTAGTATCAGTTATTAAAACAATTATTAAAAAAATTATTAAAACAGTTATTTAAAAAATTATTAAAACAATTATTAAAACAATTATTAAAACAATTATTAAAACAGTTATTAAAACAATTATTAAAACAGTTATTAAAAATATAAAATTATTTTTTTATTTAAATGATATTAAAAATTATGTTAATATATTATCAAATATTAAAAATATTATAATTAAATATATTTCTATAAATTATTTACCATTATATAAATATTTATAAAAACTTAATAAATTATGTGGTTATTATTTTAAGAACACAAATATAATCATTATATTACATTATAATAAACTCCAATGTATCAAAGATGCAAGGAATTTGTGAAACAAATTTAAATTTTTAATTAATATTAACTATTTATAAATATAATTTTATTAAAAATCACGTTTTCTTGGATTGATTTTATTTTATTAAATATATATATATTAAATATTTTAATGAAAAAATTAATATCATATATATAAAATAAAATTATATTTTATATAAAGATAAATTATATTTATATTATAAATGTATTGAATATTATTTAATAATTCTTCTAAAATTTCAAAATATTTTTGATCGTTATTCTAAAATTATTAAATTTACACGATTTTGTTAATAAAATATTCATTAATTTTATTAATTCTAATAGATTAATATTTTAAAAACATATTTAGGATATTATATTTTTATAAATTATTATTGTCAATTATTTTTTTTGGTTTTAATAGTTATATATTAATAAATAAAATAAATTATATTTAATATAAACTATATAAATAAAAATAATAAAGAGATTAAAATTTATGATATTACAAAAGAATTAATTATACGGAATTCATAAAATAATTTAATATTTGATAAATAATTATTTATAATATAATTTATATTATAATATAGTTATGAATAATTAAATAAATATATTAATTATTAAAAGCTAATATGATTTTGGTGACTGGATTTTTTGATTTATATACAAGAGAAAATAATAATAGATATATTAAAAATGCAAATACTTATATTAATAATTTTATATATTTAGTATCAGTTATTAAAAAATATAAAATTATTGTTTATTTAGATGATTCATTAAAAAATTATGATTATATATTATCAAATATTGAAAATATTATAATTAAATATATTTCCATAAATGATTTACCTTTATATAAATATGAAAAACAAGTTAGTAAATGTAATTTATGTCAATCATATTTTAATGATAAAAAATATACACCGTTATATTCAATAATAGTAAACTCCAAATTTTATTTATTAAAATTAGCTATTGATGAATATAAAAATGAAAATTGTTTTTCATGGATTGATTTTGGTTGTATGCATTATTCATATATTAAAGAATGTTTTAATGAAGAAGATATGGATGAACCTATTAAAAATAAAATTAGGTTTTGTGTAAAAAGTGAATTATATTCACAAGATAAAGATATTGAATATTATTTTGACAATATTCCTAAAGTTTCAGGAGTATTTTTTGGAGGTTGTTCTAAAAAATTATTATATTTATATAATTTTGTAAATAAAATATATTTAGATTTTATTAATTCTAATAGATTAATATTTGAGGAACATATTTTAGGATATTATATTTCTAAAAATTATGATGATTGTCAATTATTTTTTGGATCATCATGTGATGGTTTAATCAATTTTAAACAAGTAAAAAATAATAAACATGGTATATATCCAATTTTCTTGAAAACTTTCAGAAATAGAAATAATAGAGACCCTGAAATTGATGAAATTCCAAAAGAATTACAGCATTTAAAATCTTTAAAAATTCTTAACCTTTAATATTTATATTAAAAGCTAAATGTTACTCGTTACTGGCTTTTTTAATTTAAATAAATTACAAAATAATAATAAAGTAAATGTAGAATCATATATTAATGATTTTATATATTTAACATCTGTTATTAACAAATATAAAATTATTGTTTATTTAGATAACACATTATCTAATTATAAAAATTTATTATTAAATATAAATAATATTATTGTAAAAGATATTTCTCTAAATGATTTACCATTATATCAATATTTAGATAAAATAAAAAAATGTAAATTATGTCAAACATATTTTGATAATTTAAAATTTACACCATTATATTCTATAATAATTAATTCCAAAATTTATTTATTAAAATTAGCTATAAATGAATATAAAGATGAAAATTGTTTTTCGTGGATAGATTTTGGATGTATGAAATATTCATATATTAAAAAACATTTTAATGAAAATGATATGAATCTTCCAAATAAAAATGAGATTCGATTTTGTATAAAAGATGAATTATATTCTCATGATAAAGATATTGAATATTATTTTAATAATAATCCCAAAGTTTCAGGAATATTTTTTGGAGGATGTTCTAAAAAATTATTAGATTTATATGATTTTTCATATAAAATATATTTAAATTTTATTAATTCTAATAGAATAATATTTGAAGAACATATAATGTCTTACTATATTTCTAAAAATTATGATAATTGTCAATTATTTTTTGGTTTTAATAGTGATGCATTAATAAATATAAAAGAAATTAGATTTAATAAACATGGTATATATCCAATTTTCTTAAAAACATTTAGAAATAGAAATAATAGAGATCCTGAAATTGATGAAATACCAAAAGAATTACAACATTTAAAACATTTAAAGATTCTTAATCTTTAATATTATATCATATATATATATAATTATTTATTAATTTAATAAATATTAATCTTAAATATAATTATTTATTAATTTAATAAATATTAATCTTAAATATAATTATTTATTAATTTAATAAATATTAATCTTAAATATAATTATTTATTAATTTAATAAATATTAATCTTAAATATAATTATTTATTAATTTAATAAATATTAATCTTAAATATAATTATTTATTAATTTAATAAATATTAATCTTAAATATAATTATTTATTAATTTAATAAATATTAATCTTAAATATAATTATTTA
>Ga0209930_1004231_pt1 | contig 13103 bp, 14 predicted proteins | sample ThiBiot_500_biof_2_FD_183948 | JGI IMG/M metagenome (GOLD analysis project Ga0209930, IMG submission 183948) | Wastewater bioreactor microbial communities from Cape Town, South Africa - Thiocy_cont_500_biof (SPAdes) | ecosystem: Engineered > Bioreactor > Thiocyanate-remediating >... | reverse complement strand
CCAGGCTCCCTTACGGTGCGCTATTCACCAAGGGGTCGACGGCCCCACCCGCCCGATCGCCGGGGGTGGCCACCCCCGGCGATCACCCCATCCTCCAATCAGATCGGGCAACCTTCAACATACAAGGGGGCGGGGGTCGGTTGGCCTGCGAGGAAGCGCGTCGGTAACCCCTATAGCCGCCCATCCCCAGCCCCTTCCTTCACCAAGGAGGGGAGAAGAGGGGGCCGGGGGCGGGAGAAACCACGGCGCGCGCTTTCTCCCTTCCGCTGACGCCTCAGCCGGTGCAAAGGCGCGAGCGTGGACAAGGGCTTGGGAGTGAGCGGAGTGCCGCGCGAGGGCGGCCGCATCGCGCGCATCGTCGCGCCTTTGTATCATCGCATCCTCGATCGGATCGACGCCGGGCTCGCGGTCGGCGCGATCGACACCGTGTTGCCGGACGGGACGCGGCGGTTGCTCGGTGGGCGCGGCGGGGCGCCGGTGGCGACCGTCGCGATCCACCGCTGGCGCGCGCTGCGGCGGCTCGCATTCGCCGGATCGATCGGCTGGTATGAGGGCTGGGCGGCGGGCGACTGGTCGAGCCCCGATCCGGTGCCGATCTTCGATCTGTTCATGCGCAACCGCGCCACCTTGGGCGATGTCGGGCGCGCCAAGGGGCTCGCCCGGATCGCAGCGCGGCTGTTCCACGCCGCGCGCCGCAACGATCGCCGCGGCGCGAAGCGCAACATCACCGCGCATTACGACCTCGGCAACGATTTCTACGCCGAATGGCTCGACCCGACCCTGACCTATTCGAGCGCGATCTTCGCCCCCGGCGACACGCTGGAGCAGGCGCAGCGCCGCAAGCTCGCCGCGATCCTCGCGCGCACCGGTGCCGGCGCTGGCGATCGCGTGCTCGAGATCGGCTGCGGCTGGGGCAGCTTCGCGCTGACGGCGGCGCAAGCTGGGGCGAGCGTCCACGCGATCACGCTGTCGGCCGAGCAGAAGGCGGTGGTCGAACAGCGCACCGCGGGCTTGCCGGTCGAGGTGTCGCTGGTCGATTATCGCGACGTCACGGGCACTTACGATGCCGTCGCGAGCATCGAGATGGTCGAGGCGGTGGGGCAGGAATATTGGCCCGATTATCTCGCCGCGATCGCCCGCGCGCTGAGACCGGGCGGCCGTGCCGCGATCCAGCTGATCGCGATCGCCGACGATGTGTGGGATGCCTATGCGCGCAACACCGATTTCATCCAGCGCTATATCTTCCCCGGCGGGCTGCTGATCTCCGAAAGCCGGTTCCGTGCGCTGGCCGAGGCGCAGGGGCTGGACTGGCGCGATCGCACCGGCTTCGGCGCCGATTATGCCGAAACGCTGCGGCAATGGCGCGTGCGCTTCGACGCCGCGGTGGCGGAAGCGCGGCTGCCCGCGCGGTTTGACCAGAATTTCGTCGACTTGTGGCGCTATTATCTGATGTATTGCGAGGGAGGATTCCGCGGGGGCGGAATCGATGTCGCACAAGTGACATTGGTGAAGGGGGAAAAGGGATGCGCTGGACCGGTCTGATCGCGGCGACGTTGCTGGCGGGCGCGGCGCCGGGTGCTGTTGGCGCGCAATCGCTGCCGGCGCCGCAGCAGCATCAGCCGCAGCAGGCAGTCGAGGGCGGCGTCCCGCTCACCGCGGAAAATCGCGCGCATGTCGAGCGCGCCGCGGCGGAGGTGCTGTTCTGGAACCAGGAGCAGCGCGACCAGAATTTCCCGCACATGGAAAAACTCTTCCCCGGCCATGTCGTGCACGCGGCGAAGAAGCCGCTCGCGCTGCCGCCGGGGCCGCCGTTGCCGATCGCGGCGGCGACGGTCGATGCCTTCATCAAGGCGCAGAATGTCGCGGGGCTGATCGTGCTCCAGCAGGGCGCGGTGCGGCTCGAGCGCTATGCGCGCGGGCTCGACCGCGACGGGCGCTGGACGAGCTTCTCCGTCGCCAAATCCTTCACCTCGACTTTGGTCGGCGCGGCGATCCGCGACGGCTATATCAAATCGGTCGACGAGCCGGTGACGCGCTACATCCCCGATCTCGCGGGCAGCGCCTATGACGGGGTGACGATCGCGCAACTCCTCACGATGACCTCCGGGGTCAAGTGGAACGAGGATTATACCGATCCCAAATCCGATGTGGTGCGGATGTTCTCGACCCCGGCGCCGGCCGGGGTGGATCCGACCGTCGCTTATATGCGCACCCTGCCGCGCGAGGCCGCGCCGGGGAGCAAATGGGTCTATAAGACCGGCGAGACCAATCTGATCGGGGTGCTGGTCGGCAATGCGATCAAGCAGCCGCTCGCCAATTATCTCACCGAGAAGGTGTGGCAGCGCTACGGCATGAGCAGCGACGCCTTCTGGATGACCGACCCGGCGGGGCATGAGATCGGCGGCTGCTGCATCTCGGTCTCGCTGCGCGATTATGCGCGGATGGGGCAATTGGCGATGGAGGAGGGGCACGGCATCGTCGCCCCCGAATGGTTCGCCGAGGCGAGCAAGCCCCACGCCGATACCGGGCGCGGGCCGGGGTTCGGCTATGGCTATCAATGGTGGACCTATCCCGAGGGCCGATTCGGCGCGGTCGGGGTGTTCGGGCAGAGCATCACGATCGATCGCGCGAGCAAGACGGTGGTGGTGATCCTCAGCGCCTGGCCCAAGGCGACCGATCCGGAACTGTCGCGCCAGCGGCTGGCGTTCCTCGGGGAGTTGTTCAAGGCCGCCAAGGGGCCGCTGGTGCAGGTGCCGCACCGGCGGCATTGAGCGCGTTGCGCAAAAGGGGGATACCTCTCCCCGTTCGGGCTGAGCCTGTCGAAGCCCTGCACTTTTCTTCGGAAGAGGAAGTGCAGCCCTTCGACAAGCTCAGGGCGAACGGAAGTTTTTCACCCCGGTGTCCTTAAACGGGCGACCAGTCGAGCGTATCCTCGCCCTCGTCGTCCTCGCTGACCTTGCCGTGTTCCGGCCCGATCGCCTCGATCAGCCGGTCGAGCGCCCAGTCGACGCCGATCCCGCTCGCGCCCGAGATCGGGATCACCGGCGCGCCGCTCGCTTCCTCCAGCTCGCCGGAGAGCGCGGCGATCAGTTCGTCGTCGAGCGTGTCGATCTTGTTGAGCGCCACCACCACCGGCTTTTCGTCGAGCCCCGCGCCATAGGCTTCGAGCTCGTCGCGCACGATGCGATAGCTGTTCGCCACGTCGGGATCGTTGGCATCGACCAGGTGGAGCAGCACGCGGCAGCGCTCGATATGCCCGAGGAAGCGATCGCCGATCCCCGCGCCCTCGGCCGCGCCCTCGATCAGCCCCGGAATGTCGGCGATGACGAATTCGCGCTGCTTGTGCCGCACCACGCCGAGCTGCGGCCGGGTGGTGGTGAAGGCATAGGCGCCGACCTTGGCCTGCGCGTTGGTCACCGCGTTGATGAAGGTCGATTTGCCCGCATTGGGCAGCCCGACCAGCCCGGCATCGGCGAGCAGCTTGAGCCGCAGCCACACCCACGCCTCGGACGAGGGCCAGCCGGTGCCGTGCTGGCGCGGCGCGCGGTTGGTCGAGGTCTTGTAGCTGGCGTTGCCGCGCCCGCCGTCGCCGCCGCGCAGGAACATCTCGCGCTGGCCGACCTCGACCATATCGAGCAGCAGCGTCCGCTCCTCGTCGTCCGCGAGGATCTGCGTGCCGACCGGCACCTTGATCACCAGATCCTCGCCGCCCGCGCCGGTGCGGTTCGAGCCCGAACCGCCTTGCCCGCGCGGCGCGCGGAAATGCTGGGTGTAGCGGAAATCGATCAGCGTATTGAGCCCGGCGACCGCCTCGAACACGATGTCGCCGCCCTTGCCGCCGTTGCCGCCGTCGGGCCCGCCATATTCGATGAACTTTTCGCGGCGGAAGCTCACCGCGCCGGGGCCGCCGGCGCCCGAGCGGACGAAAATCTTGGCCTGGTCGAGAAAATGCACGTCAGTTGATCCGGTCGTGAAGCAGCATCTCGCGCGCAAGGTGGCGCGCGCGATCGCGGGGAAGGCCGAGCGCGCGGGTAAGCGGCGCGCCGAACAGCGCGTCGCCCAGCGCCATCAGCACCAGTTGCAGGGTTTCGTCGGCGATCGGGCGCTCGTCCTTGGAATGATCGGCGGCAAGCTCGTCGACCAGATCGTGGATCGCCTGAAAGATCGGGTCGAGCGCGTCCTCGTTGCCGGTCAGGATCATCCAGCTCGCCAGCGCGCCGGCACCGCCGGTGTCGAACGCGTCGAAGGCGAGCCCGACGATCTCGGCCGGCTCCTGATCGGTATCGCGCTGGCGCAATACCGCCTCGCGGATCGTGCCGCTGATGAAGTCGGCCATCCTGACGATCAGCGCCTGGCGCAACCCGTCCGCCGAGCCGAAATGGTGGAGCAGATTGGCGTGGGTCCGCCCGATCCGCGCCGCGACCGCCTTGAGCGTCACCGCCTGCGGGCCGACCTCGACGAGCAGATCGCGCGCCGCTTCGAGCGCGGCCTCGCGCGATTCCTCGGGGCTCAGCCGCTTGCGCGCGGGGAGGGGGGTGACGGACATATGACGGCTCTCGGCGCTTTGCAGGGGAAATACAATCGTGGAGTTGGTCCCGCGGGGCGGGGGAGCGGTTTAACGAGGGTGGCGGAGTCGCCGGGGTCTTCGTGTCCCCGCGCAGGCGGGGACACGGGTTCAGGCCGCGATCGGCAGCGACCTCATGTCCGCACCATTGTCGTCGAGATCGAGCGCCAGCACCGCGCAATCGACATTGCCGCGATGCGCGACCGAATAATGCGGCTCGCGGCGCACCTCGCGGAAGCCCAGCTTGGTCAGCACCTTGCGCGAGGCGAGATTGTCGAGGTGATGGCTCGCCTCGATCCGCTTCAGCCGCAGCGCGTGGCGCGCCTGCTCGATCACGATCCGTCCCGCCTCGGTGGCATAGCCGCGGCCCCAGGCGTTCGGCGTCAGCCAATAGCCCAGTTCGTGCACCTGCTCGCCGCGATGCAGCCCGATACTGCCGATCAGCCGCGGGTAATCGCCGTCATGCGCGAGGATCGCGAAGCGCGGCTCGGTCGCGCCACGCGGCAGCGACAGGAATGCTTCCGCATCGTCGAGCGCATAGGGCCACGGCATCCGCGCCAGCTTCTTGGCGACCGCCTCATGCGCGATCGTCGCCGTCAGCGTCGCGGCATCCTCCGGCCACCACGGCCGTAACGTCAATCTACTCGTCCGCGCGAACATCGTCGCTCTCCTCACCTGTTCGCGCCGCTAGCCCGTGTTGATGACGGGAAAACGACACAAGTGGTTGAATGGGAGCACGAAAAAAGGGAGCCGGGGCGGACCCGTCTCCCTTGTCTGGCTGGTTCCGATGCGCGGAACCCGGGTCGCCCTGGTGGGCAACCCGGCTGGTTACCCGATGTTATTCGGCCGCTTGCGCCATAATCTCGACCGAGCAGAATTTGCGGCCAAGCTTGCCGTCGTGGAATACGACGCGGCCATCGACGAGCGCGAACAGGGTATGGTCCTTGCCCATGCCCACGTTGCGGCCCGGATAGAATTTGGTCCCGCGCTGGCGCACGAGGATGTTGCCGGCGACGGCTTCCTGCCCGCCGAACTTCTTCACGCCGAGGCGACGACCGGCCGAATCACGACCGTTACGCGACGAACCGCCTGCCTTCTTATGTGCCATTGCGATCTACTCCTTACGCTTCGGCGGCCTGGGCGGCATCGCCCTCGGGCTTCGCGGCGGCCTTCTTCGCAGCCTTCTTCTCGGCGGCGCCGATCGAGACGATCTTGAGGATCGTGTGCTGCTGACGATGGCCGTTGCGGCGACGATAATTGTGACGGCGACGCTTCTTGAAGACGATGACCTTCTCGCCCTTCGCCTGCGCCACGATCTCCGCGGCGACGGTGAGGCCGCTGGTCGGCTTCAGCTCGGCGCCTTCGCCTGCGAGCAGCACGTCGCCGAGCGTGACCGTCGATCCGGCATCGCCCTCGATCTTCTCGACGACGATCTTGTCTCCGGCGGCGACGCGATATTGCTTGCCGCCCGTGCGCACGACTGCGAACATGGCCCTCATCACTTTCCAAATGCAATTGCCCGAACGGGCGTGCCCGTCGGGAGAAGCGGCGCGGTTAAGCTAGCGCGGTGATTCTGTCAACCGGTGTGGCGGGTTGGAAAATACGCTGGCAGCGCATTTTTGTGGAGCCGGCAATCTCGCACGGGACTCGACATCCGATAATCTCGGGTGAGGTGGATTCTGCTTCCGCCGTCACCCCGGCCTTGGGCCGGGGTCCATTGTGCCGCACGCTCCACGGCCAGAGCCTCTTGCTCCGCGCTTGCCTCCCGATGGACCCGGCTCAAGGCCGGGGTGACGAAAGCTGAGCCTAGTGCCGGTGTTCGCGGCGCAGATTGTAGCGCCCGTCGGCGAAGTCGGTGAACAGCCCGGCGATCGCGGGGTGGTCGATCGGCTCGTCGCTGTCGTCGGGGACCAGATTCTGCTGGCTGACATAAGCGACATAGGTCGATTCGGCGTTTTCCGCGAGCAGGTGGTAGAAGGGCTGGTCCTTGCGCGGCCGGATCTTCTCCGGGATCGCCTCATACCATTCGTCGCTGTTGTTGAAGACCGGATCGACGTCGAACACCACGCCGCGGAAATCGAACATGCGGTGGCGCACCACGTCGCCGATCGCGAATCGCGCATGGGCGATCGGCGGGGCGATGGCGGCGGGGGGCGTAGGGGACGAGGCGGCCTTGATACTCATGAGGCTAATCTAGTGTGTCCGGCGGAAGGGGCAATGGGCGGCTTGCGCGGTCGAAACAATGCCGCTAGAGGCCCGCCCTCGATCGCCCCGCCGGCGCCGCCAAGCGCCACCAGCGGACGACCTCGCGGAGAGGTGCCAGAGTGGTCGATTGGGACGGTCTCGAAAACCGTTGTGCCTTTACGGGTACCGTGGGTTCGAATCCCACCCTCTCCGCCACTTAAGTCCCTGAACGGGCACCGCGTTTACGCCGGGCTTTCCGAGAAGCGTTTGTAGCAGCCGGGTCTTCGATCCAATGATACGCACCTCGCCTTCCGCGACCTCAACCCGCTGGGCGAGCGCGCGCAAATGGTCGCGGCGATATCCACCGCCTTCAAGCCGGATGCGCTGGCGGGCAGTCTCGGCGAACCGCTCGATCATTGCGGGTGTGACGGCCTTGCTACCCGAACTGTCTAGCATTGCCTGTGCCCGCTCAGCATCGGCCTTAGCTTGGTCACGAACGGCCTTGAGGCCGTCGATGCGGTCCTTGAGCGCCGGGTCATTGATATCAGTCACCCCGGCCTCGATCGCGTCGTAAAGCCGCTTGAGGCGCAGTTCTGATTCGGCAGCGCGCTTGTTGAGTTCGGCGATATGCTCCCGGCGACGTTCGCCCTGCTCCTGCCGGCGATCGAGAACGGCGGCGAGGATGGTTTCCAACCGCTCGGGGCGTAACAGCCGCTCCTCAAGGTGCTTGACGACGAGATCGTCCAGCTTCTCCATCGGCACCGCCATGCCGGTGCAGGCGGTTGGCCCCTGCCTCGCCTTGGTCGAGCAGGCGTAATAGCGGTAGCGCCCGCCCTTGCCCGTACGGATGGTCATGGCCCCGCCACACTTGGCGCAATGGATCAGGCCGGTAAGCATGGTCGGCCCGCTGATGACGCGGGATGGCATCACCTTGGGGTTGCGGGCCTTGAGCAGCGCCTGCACCGCCTCGAACGTCTCGGGGTCGATAATCGGCGGGACCACAACCGTGACGATCTCGGCGACGGGCTTGAGCGTCTTGGTCTTGGTGCGTTTGTTGAACTCATGCTCACCCATGTAGGTGCGCCGGGTCAGGATGCGGTGAACCTGCCCGATGCCCCACCGGCCGCCGTCGCGGGTGAAGATACGACGGCTATTGAGGTAGGAGACGATGTTCTTGACGCCCATCTGGCCGGTGGTGCCGTCGCCCTCCAGCGCGAGGCGATAGATCAGCCGAACCGTGTCGGCATGGAGCGGGTCGATTTCCAGCTTCTTCTTGACCTTGGCACCGCGCGTCTCGGCCGCGATCGTCCGATAACCGATCGGCGGCAACGAGCCGTTCCAGAACCCTTGCCGGGCATTCTCCTTCAAGGCCCGGATAACGTGCTTGGCGTTTTCCTTGGACTGATATTCATCGAACAGCGCCATGATCTGCCGCATCATGACGTGCATCGGATCGTCGCCCATCTCCTGCGTGATCGAGACGAGCTTCACCCCGTTTTTCGCCAGCTTGCGGACGTAGAACTCAAGCTCGAAGTGATCGCGGAAGAAGCGCGAGAAGCTGTGAACCACGACGACATCGAACGGGGCAGGCTTTGACGTGCCCGCCTCGATCATCCGCTGGAACTCGGGGCGGCGGTCGTTGGTGGCGGACGCGCCCGGCTCCACGAAGGTTTCGACCAGCGAAAGCCCGCGCGACTCGCAATAGGCTTCGCCCTGTCGCCGCTGATCGGGGATCGAGACATCATGCTCGGCCTGTCGCGCGGTCGAGACGCGCAGATAGAGGGCGGCGCGAAGCGGGACCGTCATGGCGGACTCCTCAGTATCGAGTCATTGGTCGGGGCCAAGCATCTCATCGAACAGGTCGCGGAACCAGCGCTCAAATATGGCGACTTCCGCCTCGGTAATGGGCACGGGGTCGGGCCAGTTATCGCTGACCGTCCATGCGGAGAGGTCAAGCTTGGGCGGCCTGCCCAAGCGGCAGGGAAAGCCGAGCAGCGCCGAAAGCTGCTCGGATGCGGTCGGCGCACGTAGGTCGCGGGGCCGTGGCATTGGGCGATTATCCCGCGCGAGTCGTCCATCGCGAATAGCCCTTTCCTTCGCCAGCCTTTCCGTCGCAGCCGGGCGATGAAAAAGAAGAAATGGACAAGGCTAGCGTTGAATCGGCTAGGTGCGAGGCTGGCGGCTACCATCTCAACCACCCCATCAGGCGTGGTTTTGCGGCTGGCCCGATCTGTCGTAGCCAATCCTCGAAGCTGAGCGTGCCCTTGCGATACAGGTATGCTTTGTAGGTCGAGAACAGCCGGCGCTCGGCCATCAGGATATCTGTCGTGGGCTTAAATATGAGGCTATCTTCGGTTGAGCGATTATCGAGTACCGTCTGGGCGATGCGGGTGACCGAATAGGTCATCATTTCCTTGATTTCCTCTGTCTGCAGCCCAAGCGATGCAGCGATTTCTCGGTACGGCCTCCCGCTGTCTCGGATTGTTAAAAAGACGGCTCTCGCAAGCGTCGGCAGGGCTTCGAGCGCGACGTTGTAGGCGGCAAGTTTGGTCTCGTAGTCCTCATCCATGACGCTGCTCCCTTATGATCCGGGCTCGCCGTTGGGGGTGGCCGGTCACGAGACGCACGCGATCCAGCAGCGCGAGTAGGAGAGTCTCGATTTCCTTGGGGGCGAAGCCTCGGTCGCTTGGGGACGGACCGAACAGGTGGGGCTCGTTCCATTTGTTGTAGGGCGACAAGACATCGGCCAGCCGCGCCATCTCCGGGCATTCGTGACCCAGCCCGGTTGCATTGGCGTAAGCGAGCGATTTGGCGACGCGCAGGCCGATATGGCGTGCGCACCACGCGTCGGGGAAACCCACATCGAGCAGATGCGATGAGAGGCCGAGCTGGGCGGTGATGCCCGCGCGATAGAGGAAGTCGCGGTGATCCATTCCCGAGTGGGGCGAGCCGGTGGGAAAGAATTCCTCCGCGCGGCGATAGCGCGCCCGGCTCAGGTCGCGGCCACTGGGAGTCCGCGTCAATGTGATGGGATCGTCGTCATAGGCGCGCTGAACGCGCGTCAGCGCGGTGCGCCAGGTCGGCGCGGTCGCGCCGGCTGTGACCGCGGTGAGTGCGCCGAGCAGCGCCCGGCGCGATGTGGTGGGGGCAAGGGACGCCATATGCACCTCCGTTCCGCATCCTTGCGGTTTGACGGAAGTGACGGGTGGATGCGGTATGCTCCCGAACTCCCGCGCACTGGGCGCGAGAGCCGCCGGGGCTGGTAACATGCTTGTCACATGCGCCGCCGCCTTTAACCCGAAGGTCTGGACATACGCGATGGCACCCCGGAAACCGAAGGCTTCCGAGCGAGCTGACAAGCGGGATTACCAGTCCCGGCGCCGCCCTTTGCGCAGCGCAATCCTAATGTAGCAGACCGGATTCCCAGCGCCAAGCTGTCGCAAGATCTGGTCCCAACCGTCTGGCGGCACGGTGATGCACCCATTCCGGTTCTTTCTCCGACGGTATTCGTGTCTGCCGTTGAAATCGGGAGAATTCCGTGGGTGCCAGACGCATTTTGTGCTGAAATCCGCGAAATTTTTGAGGAAACGCCAGACGGCTTTGCCTCGCGCCAGACGAAATTATATCAATCTTACAATCACATAAGGGGCGCTGACTGGCGCCCCTTTTATCTCGCCATGGTAATTGACTGCCTCACTAGAGACCGGAATTTTGCCCCGCTCGTCATCGCTATCTGACATTAACTGCGAGTACTGCTTCGGCGCTCAGCGGCCTCGGCGGGATGTGAGAGCTGGATAATTGGGGGCGGCAGCGTATCGTGAGCGCGCGAACGCTAAGGGTGCCCGGAAGCCCTCGGCCGAGCGGTGTCGATCCTCGAGGGGCCGCCGTAGCGCCGTGATATTTGCCAATTCGACTAAGAAGATAAAGCTTCTCTCGATGAACGGCTCACCGCGAACTTTTTGTCGCGCTCTGCCTTCCGTTTGCTGGTCACCGGGAAATCGAAGGGCTCGCGGGCGATGCTGCTGAGTTCAGAAACTCCTAGCATTCGCTGGTGGCTGGTCGCGGGGGTCTCTGCGCGGATCGCGGCATATTCACCGAGATAGCGGCGGATGCTTTCGCTAATTTTGATGTCGAGGTTTGAGAAAACCTGCGTATCGTTGCAGAACCAGTAGTGCTTTCCCCAGCCGTCGACCATTCCGTCGACCCTCTTCAACGTGTTTGAAAGAGAGCATGCTCGATCGAAAGGTTGGCCGTGCTGAATACCGCGCATCGCTTTAAGGCTTTCCTCAAAAGCCGATTGTATCGAACGCAGTATCTTGCTTTGAGCCTTCGTGCCGGGTCGAACCGCTCCCGGAGAAATATTTATACCGAGGAAATCAAACCCAGCATCAATTGATATTCCGCCCTTCGAGCTTTTTTCTGGAGAGAGCTCCATTCCGAGCTCTTTGAGCAAACCTTCGGCTTTTCGTAGGCGCGAAGTTGCGGCAGCCTTTGACGGCGCAAGAATGATAAAATCATCGATATACCGGATACACCGACAGTCACCTTCGTTCATCACTTGGTCAAAGTCGGCAAGAATGATGTTTCCGAGGAGTGGCGAAAGGGAGTTGCCCTGAGCAACGCCGATATCTTCGATAGGGAAATCAACCGCCTTGTCCCTGAGCTGTGCCATATTGGACAACTCAACGTCGATGGCCTGCCGAAACAATGCAATGAGCTCGTCATCGTCGACTACAGTCGCGATAATCTTCGTTACGGCTTCCTTCGAGATTCGCGTAAAGAATGATCTGATATCTGCACTAGCGACAAATTTTGCGCCGACGCCTATCTCGGCGAGGACCGCCTTGATCGCTGCCGGTACCGCCGAAACCGATTCGGCGCGACCGAGACCGTCTTTCTTAGATCCGCGTTCACCCCTGATGCCGCCGAAACTGTAAGATGTCCGAATAAATGGCTTCAGTGCAGGGACTTCAAGCAATACGTTGAGAATCGCTCTCTGAACGATACGACTCTCGACCGACGCGAGCACGACCGGCCTGAACTTCCCAGTCTTTTTTCCTTGGTCGTCGAGCTTGGGGATGGGGATGCCCTTAGCGAGATCGAACTTGAAGGAATTGTGTCCGAGACGAGATTTGATCGATCGCAAGTTGGTCGGCGCGTCTTCGGCGAAGACTTCCAACTCGAGTCGAACTTCCTCGGATTTCGACGCGCGTCCGTTTCGCCGGATCACGCTCCATGCGCGCTCCAAGTTTTTTAAGTTTCGGACTGCTTTGATAAGGTCAGATGCCACGCGTCTTTGGGGTCCTGTCGATTAACCTCACCCGCCTGACGGAGCGCTGAACTCAGCAGCGGAACCTTTCGGCCCTTGCCGCTCAATCGGGGTGACGACTTGCGCCGTCGCCTCGCCGTAGCAGGTTCGCTCGCTCTCGACGGTTATCCCGCCAGCCGCGCTTCCTGCCAGAGACCAACGCGAACAGGATAGGAACAAATTCGTCGCGGCGTCAACCGATATTGGCGTTCGAAATCGAGACAAGCCGTTAGGCCGCTACGCGTGCTGATCTCGCGCTGTGGCGGATCGAGGTCCGCTAGCGCCCCCCATTCTACGCCGTTGCGACTGATACTTGCGCAGTCTGAAAGGCGCTGCTTACAACTGGCCCGAGGAACGAGGCAGGGTAGCGCAGCGCATGGCTAGATTGCAGATGCAGGTCGAAACGGCGCACCCGATCCTTTTCTTAGCCGATGCCGCGCCTGTCGTTTCGATCCCGCCAGACACTGGCGCGTCATTCGTCACCGCAACTCATGACTGTCTGGCTTTCTGGGTCTTGGCCTCCGTAGATGGCGCTTCGCTTGTCACGGTTTCGGACGAAGCCTGCGAAGCTGGTGGAGCACCATTATTCGACGGGACCATTGATGCCCCGAGCGGTATCGTCACCTTGATGGACAGCAGCACGTTCCGCTACCTTAATGTACCCGTTTTCAGCGGACGGCTCAGCGTTCGCGTTTGGGCGGAGGACGATCAAAACCCAGAGTGGGTTTGGCTTCAGCTCGGTACGATCCGGCAGATTTAATCGCGGCCATTGAACGGCGGCTAACTGTTTCCTGTCATCGAATGCGGATCGAGAACTAACCATCCAGCCCAAGCCAGTTAGAACCGATTTGAGGGAATCCTTAGCCGCCGGGCAGAAGTCGCCGCAATTCCCGCCGCTGGTGACGCAAAAAGCGCAGCCTAAAACATGGGATAATCGCGGCGCGATTCGCCCTCCGTTGAAGTTCCGGCGTACAAGCTGGCGAGGTGGTTGCTCCCCGATAAGATGGAGAAACGGGCTCACGATTGACACCGGGCCCAAGCATCGAA
>Ga0209930_1004229_pt1 | contig 13106 bp, 7 predicted proteins | sample ThiBiot_500_biof_2_FD_183948 | JGI IMG/M metagenome (GOLD analysis project Ga0209930, IMG submission 183948) | Wastewater bioreactor microbial communities from Cape Town, South Africa - Thiocy_cont_500_biof (SPAdes) | ecosystem: Engineered > Bioreactor > Thiocyanate-remediating >... | reverse complement strand
TTCGAAATTAATCGAATGGTTCAATCGAATTGCTGCATTCGGTCACGGTACAAGTGAAGAAATGAGCTCTGAAGAAGCATTCAAGATAGCAAAACATGCCGAACCGTTAGAACCGACATATTTAGAAAAGAAATCAAATTTTGGATGTTATCCTGGTCAACGAGTACAAGTTACACCTGATGATATGGGCAAAATATCGGTCGAAGGAACATTCGTTGCTGCAGATGATTATGAAATTGTAGTTCGTCTTTCGAATGAAAAGATGGGCAATATCAATGTTCACTTTCCTCGTGTTGGATTCGATCTTATTCCTTTAAAATAAATATTTTTTTATTCGCATGATTTTAGCCATTAAAAGATATTGATGAATAAAAAATATATAAAAGAAAGTTATTTTTGTTTTCTTCTTTTAAAATCTAGTTTGTTGAATCTCATTTTCTAGCAATGCAATTATCGTATCTTTAGAACTCTTCTTTGCAGCCTTAGAATGCCGTATCGAACGACGATGTTCGATCTGCATTGAAACTCGTTTTCCACGAAATTTCTTCGTCACATCTGTCGCTGGCCATCCTTGCCATATTGTTCCTTCATCTGTCGTATCACCACTTATAATCAACGTATGTTCCAATAATGTCGAATCATCTTCCATACTTGCACCGGATAGGAGACGACTTTGCGATCTAAGAACACATCGTTTGCCAATAACTAACGGATTCAAAGTGAATCGACCTTTTGAATTCAAATGGCAAATAACTGATGCATCATCAATACAACTGTCATCACCTATGGTGACTAAATCTGATTCAGTCATCATAGGATCACCACCGTTCGGATACAGACAAACATTTCGACCAATATGACAGCCCAAACGACGATAGTAGAAACAGAGATATGCTGAACCACATAATCGATCTAAAATATTTTGTCGAAAATGTTGAATGACGATGTGCAATTGCCATCGTTGACAGTAGGATGATTGATCCCAATTATATTGACCTGGTTGACGTCGACCAAATAATAACCATTTGACACGAATATCAATAAATAATGCTAATAGTGCTATTGATGTATAGAAAACCGAAAGAAAACCAACAAGTAGAAAATATGTATATACACCGGATTTAATAGTTGAGGATGTCGATGATTCTGGTAATCGTCTGAATACAATGGCCATCAATTGAATACTGATAACAATTGGTGCAGACCAAAAAATCGATCGAAAAATATTTATAGTCATATTGTAAATGACATGTAGCCATAATGGAATAACCCAATAGCCAGTTTTTTCACGTTTGTAGAACGCTCTACCAAATGGTGTTATCGTATCTGTTGACTTTTGTTCTTCGTCTTGACTCCACAGTATTGCATTACCATCCTTAGATCCAATCCATACTGAATTGGCTGGATATGTTGTACCTTCCTTTCCAAGACTGCCACTGCCCATAACTGTATTTCTTTCGACAGTAACACCAGGCAATAGAACACATCGATCAGCAATCATCGAGCCACTTTTAATTGTAATTCGTTTACTACACGTCTTGTCACCATTTGAACATAAAAAATACGAACGTGAACCGAAAACAACATCATCTTCAATAGTTAAAAGATCGTATTCGTACGTATTTAAACCAGATCCAGGCCAATATACACGTTTTCCAATGCGAGCACCAAGAAGACGATAGATAATACTGACTAGTTCATAGTGTGTGCCTATTAAATGCGTAATACCATGTAAATCACGACCGGGTAATAGTTCTTTCATTAGCCAATGTTTCAAAAGATGAAATTCTCGTGCAATTTTCGTTTTAAATTTATTATTTTGTTCATGGAATTTACCAATAAATATTCGTTTAACAATGATACAACCAGCTACATAGATAAATGGATGCATGATATCACGTGCTACGGCAGCTACTAAATGAAATCCAACACGTTTTCCATCGGCAAAAAAGTATATGACCGATATAAACTCATTGAGTTCTATAGGCGAATCGGTTTGATCAATGAGAAGATAGATTGCACCAATCCATGGTATATACGATAGAATTGAAACAGCTAGTATTACTGGCCAACCGAACAGAAGTTTGAAAATAAAATTAACAGTTTTTGGTTTCGATATAGTTGAACTTTGTTCTGTGTTGGCTGTCGGATTCATTTCGTATGAAGAGGACAATGGACCGACTTGTACACCATCGGATACGGTTGCACCTGGAGATAATCGAGCGTTTGTACCAATAGAACAATTGTTACCGATTTGAATTGGAGCTAATACCATATAACCAGTGCTGAGTGTAAATGCACTGAGTACACATCGTTGGATTTTGACATTCGATTTTATTTTAATCAAATCGAATTCTCTTATTTCAGCATTTGGATCAATTGTTACATTTTTACCAATCTTAGCGCCCATTAATCTTAGAAAGAAAATACGTAATTTATCATTCGATCCAAAAACACCAAAACCAAAGATTTTTATCGTTTGATCAACAAACCACCATCGAAGATAGTAGTGTCCCCAAAGTGGATAATGTCCACGTCGATACCTTCCAATAACGATCCATTTCACCATTAAACTAGTTCCAGGAAGGACAAATAAATTCAATGCTAATCGTGCTAAAACTATTGCAACAATCACTGAAACTACCTGTAACCATTGGTCAGGTCGGGTCCAATATCGTCTCATCAGAATTAGAAAAAAAACAAATAAATACCAATGCAGTGCGATACAAACAGGCTTTAATAGAAGCAATCCTAATGACTGAACAAACAGTGCACTAAATCTTGTTTGACTTTTTGATTTGACATCAGCATTCAATTGATAGACTTCTCTACGGTCTTTATTTTGTGCTTGCTGTTGACCTTCGAGTTTTTTAGCAATGTGTGCATCTTGTTCTTCAATTAATTCACGAAGTGATCCTATTGTTCTATGTACATAAATTTTCATTATTGCTAAGCTAACACCCATTTCTTTACGAATTCTATTGAATAGAAGTCCAGCTTTCAATGAATTACCACCGACTTGAAAAAAGTCTGTTTCAGAATTTAATGAACTTTTCATATCATCGTCTATATCCAAAACATCACAGAATATTTTTATTAGAGCCACTTCCAGTGCATTATTCGATTGTTGTTTGACTGCTGTTGGATTATTCGATGCAAGTAATTGTAGATTGACATTATTGTTATTATCTCTTGGAATTTCTTCGACGATAATAATATCTTTCGGCCGAAGATAATCATGTAAATGCGACTCGAGATATTCCCATATGGCTTCTTTTGCTAATAATTCACTAGTTACAACGTAGGCAGTTGATGCTACTAATTCAAAATCGACAATCAATGGATGTGAATTGAAAGTCGTGTAAACTTGTTCGGTATCCAACGATACATTTTGACATGGAATCAACGATTTATTTGGTGCTGTCGTTGGCGGTGCTGTTGCTTCATACAAACGACTATGTATTGGATCTGAATCTTTGAGTTCTTTCAATTGTAGACGTTCGGCTAGACCGATACGTATTGGTTTATTCATTCGATTTTTAGGTAAATCATTCATATATACAATTAATTGTGGCCATTTCGATGGATGTAATAGATTACCAAGAAATTTCTGCAATTCAACTAAACCAATACGTGATACAGGATCACGTGGAACCAGCACGAGACCAATAGTTTCTTGTAGAACATCATGTGGAACTGAGAATACCATTGCTTGACGAACACGAGAATTTTGAATGATAGCTTCCTCGATTTCCGATGGTGATATAATCTCACCACCACGATTGATGACTTCTTTTGAACGGCCAGTAATATACAAAAATTGATCGTCATCTAAATAACCCATATCACCCGTATCGAACCAACCATCTTCAGTAAATGTCAAACTATTTGGTACATTTTCATAACCATCGAATAATGGTGGACCACGAACACAAATTCGTCCAGTTTGATTCGATTGTGTTAATAGTTGTTTATTATCATCGAATATTTGTATTTCAGGACCGCATGCCGTTCCCGAAGTACCACGTCGATTGAGTTTATAATCAACAGATGGACATGAAATAGGCATGCATTCAGTCATACCGTAACACGGAAGAATAACAGTCGTAAATGCTTTCTGTAATTGTTCAGCCATTGATGGAAGAAGACCACCACCTGCATTACAAATCATACGTAGATGACTGTTCGTATTACTTCCCGATGCTTCTCGAAGTTCTTTGATTTGTAATATAGCAGAATGCATTGTTGGTACGGCATAGTACCATGAGACCGGACATTTAGGTGTTTGTAAAATATCCCAAAATAAATTTGGATCGAATGCACTACAAAGAATAACACTACCACCGGTGAGTAATGGTGCCAATAGATTTCGTACAATACCACCAACATGAAATAGAGGCATCATATTCAAATTACAATCCGTTGGAGTCAATCGCCATGAATGTGCAACGCATAGAGCACCAACCATTAATGTTTTCAGAGTGTATGGAACAGTTTTCTTTTGGCCCGTTGTACCGGATGTTTGTAGAAGAAGAGAAATATCTTGTGGACCATTTAATACACTTTTCGATGATGAATGAATTGCGACACCTGCATCCGATACCAATTCTAATTTCAATGTATCAGCTGTTTTGTTTATTTTTAGTATCATGATCATTGATTTAAGTTGTTCGATATTAACAAGATCTGTATCAACTATCAATGCTTTGACTTTAAGTATTTCGATATCATGTTTAATTTCATCGATTGTACTTGATGAATTCATTGGCACACATGTACAATAAGAACAAGTAGCCACAAGACAGAGACCCAATTCTTTACCATTCGGTAGGATAACACCGACACGATCATTACATTGAATATTGAATTCACCTAAATTAAATTGATTTGTAATGAAATGTTTAATATCTTTATGTGTGTAAAGAACAGATAAAGTAGTTGAATAGATTGCCGGACAATTTTCATCATCTTTTCCAGGTAACAGCTGTAATATGGATTCGAATTGTAGTTCATTGAAAATAAAACTACCTAATGATTGTTTTTCCGAATATTCATTTTTTAATTTTGATAATAATCGGGAAACGATCGTTGTTTCCATTACAACATATAATCGGAATATATTTTTTTCCGAAGAAAAATTTCTAATTTATATATTTATATATATATAACATATTCATATATTTATTGTACTATTTACGAATTTATTTATCCAGATATTTGTTGTACTATTTTTCGATTTATTTATTTAGAGATTTATTTCAGCTGCATATGCGCTTCCATATCTATTTCATTATATCTCAATTTCACAGGATGTACTTTTCTTCGACTGTAAGCATTTACTGAAATCGGAGATGTATGATTATAACATGCAGATGCCATGCTCGTTCTGCATGTTTTATCAGACTCCTAATATTACATTTTGAAAAATACTCTTCTGAATTCATGTACTTATTTTCACAGGTACTTTTTCGTTTTCGATGATATACTGAGTACAGCCTAGGTGCAAATATACTACTGTATTTACTGTTTAAGTTTTATTGGTGATGGTATTTTACGATTAAAAACGACATTTTAACTTTTTCTTTTTGATGATAACAGATAAGGATAAAAGCAAAAGCATATCGTTTTATGTAAAAAAGATGTGCTAACACACAACTATGATATATACTTCTATAGGTAGATAGAAGAAAAAGTATACATCAATGGCGCAACAACGCACAACTGAGCAAATTGAAGAAGCACGTGGTGAGAAACCGACATATGCATACACATAATATATGTATCTTCAATCTCTTAAAAAATAAAATTTAGAACAAGCTCGTGATGATCCTATGATACGAAATATTCGGATCGTAGATGCAGTGTCAATCGATTCGAGATCAATAACAACAAATTTCAACAATAATATTGAAAACAATCTCAGTCCTATCGTGGGTTATGCTAATATGCGTTTACTGCCTCTTGCCAAGGCGTGCGTTCCACTGGTTGGCATTGTTTATAACATATCACGCTTCGTTGAAATAGCAATAAATGAAACACCAGAAGTGCCACCCGATGGATTAACCATTGATGAAAGCGCTGCCATTCGACTTTATACAATGCAATGGCCAAATCCTCATTCAAGTCTTTATTCAATGGTTAATTCTACTCTCATAATGCCAGATCGTACTGCACTTAAACCATATTTTAAATATCTCAAAGTGCTTTTGACTGCTCTGGTTAAATTACAATGCGTGTCACAACAGACTGTTTGGCGAGGTATTACCAAAAATTTAAGTGCAGATTATCCGACAGGCAAAGATGTAACGTGGTGGCGGTTTTCATCATGCACAACTAGTATGCCTGTGCTAGAGAACAATGTCTATTTGGGTAATACAGGTCCTCGAACACTCTTTTCCATCGAAACTATTAATGGTCGATCGATACGTGCTCATTCGCATTTCGATACCGAGAATGAAGTCCTTCTTTTACCTGGTACTCGCATGATCGTTCAATCACAATTGAATCCGGCGCCTGATCTGCACATCATTCATTTGAAACAGATTATACCAAAAGAAACACTTCTTGAACCGCCCTTCAAAGGTATTTCGAATATCTTCAAGTCATGTTTTTCTTTTCTATTTTAAAATTTAGGTGCACAACTTTATCCGAAAATAAAGTTAGAATTTGTCGTCGCTATATTCAATTATTTTTGCAATAGAAACGAATTTCTATTTTTAGACGACATTGGCGCCAGAAGAGGAGAATTATCATTCCAATTACTATATTTCTTACGGCATGTATTGCAGCAGCTATTGCGTACGTTGTTTATCTACTCCAGCCGAGTAACACAAGTAGGAGCGTGCAGCTAGATCGAAATATATACGTTTGAATATTTCTTAGCATCTATATGCAATAACCCGTTCATAAATGCCACAATCTATTCAACTGGTAGTTCACCGAATTCAATAGCATATGGACATTATATAAATCGGAAAAATCAAAGTGTATCAATTCTAGCCGTGGCGAATAAGGTGCAACAGACTGTTAGTCTGCTGTATGGAGAAGAAAATGGCAAATTTCACGATAAATATATCTACACGACTGGACATTATCCATCTTCCGTGATTTCAGGTGATTTCAACAACGACAATAGATTAGATCTCGTAGTGGTCAACACCAATGACGACAATATTACTATGTTCTTGAACGAAGGTAATGATATATTTTCAAAACAATTCTCCTATGCAACTGGCGGTAGTCCATCTTCTATCATATCAAAAGATTTCAACAACGATAACGAATTAGATTTGGTAGTAACCAACAACGATGACGATAATATCAGTGTATTACTTGGAAATGGAGATGGAACGTTTCAGACTCAACGCACTTATAATGTTGGTGCTAATCCGACGTCGGTTACATCAGATGATTTCAATAATGATCGAAATTTGGATCTGGCAGTTGTTAATGCTGAGGATAATACTATGAGTATACTACTTGGTAATGGAGATGGTACTTTTCAACAACAGAATATCTATGAAACTGGTTATTATCCAACATTGGTAATATCCGGTGATTTCAATAATGATAATTATGTGGATCTTGTAGTGACTGCATATAGAGGAATTACATTCAGTATATTCTTTGGAAATGGTAATGGTACCTTTCGAAATCAATTAAAATATGTAATAGATAGTAGAGCATGGTCTCTGACATCAGGTGATTTCAACAATGATAATAAATTAGATATTGCCGTGGCAAATACACATGAAAATACGGTTAGTATACTATTGAACAATGGAGATGAAACTTTTCAAAATGGTATTAAATATGCGACTGGTAGTGATCCACACTATTTGTTATCAGGTGATCTGAACAATGATAATCGATTAGATTTGATGGTAATCAATGTTGCTGATAGTACCTTTAATGTGTTACTAGGCAATGGAGATGGATATTTTCGAACGCAACCTACATATGCGACTGGCACAGATCCACATTGTCTCACATTCGGTGATTTTAATAACGATAATCAGATAGATATTGCAGTGACAAGTGTCGGCGATAATACTCTTAATGTGTTGCTCAATAATGGTTACGGACATTTTCAAATGCAACCTATGTATACGACTGGTCATTATCCAGTTTCTGTAATATTTAGTGATTTCAACAACGATCATAAATTAGATCTAGCTATAGCCAATGGTGATGATAATACTATCAGTATACTGCTTGCCAATCAATATGGAACATTTAACAATCAGAGTACATATGCAAGTGGGAATTATCCACATGATGTCATCTCCAATGATTTCAATAATGATACGAAATTAGATGTGATAGTCGTAAATGCTTTTGAAAATACGATCAGTGTATTACTTGGCAATGGAGACGGAACCTTTCAAAATCAAAGCACCTACGAAACTGGCAACTATCCAGTCTCGGTAGTTTCTGGGTATTTCAACAATGATTTCATATTGGATTTGGCTGTTATCAACTATCAGGACCATAATGTCAGTATATTACTTGGAAAAGGAAATGGAATGTTTCAAAATCAAACTACATATCGAACTGGTACTTCTCCGTATTCTATCGTAGCAGCTGATTTCAATAATGATAGGAAACAAGATCTAGCAATAGCCAATTCTGATAATAACACTGTGAGTATCTTACTTGGTAATGGAAATGGTACATTTCAAAGTGAAATACGATATGACACTGGACGTCATCCAAATTTTATAATATCAGGTGATTTTAACAATGACGCGAAATTAGATATCGTCGTAGCTAATTCGAAAGACAATACAATTAGTGTGCTATTGGGCAAAGGTGATGGAACATTTGAAAGTCAAATCAAACGTAACACAGCGACACTACCCGTATCCATTATATCAGGTGACTTTAACAATGATATGAAATTGGATATAGCAGTCACTAATTTAGGTTCTAATGATGTATCTGTTTTCTTGAATGAATGCAAGTAATTTGGCAAAAACTTAAATTTTAGTGAACAATTGAAAAAAAAAGTTTTATTACTTCATTTCGAATAGATGCCTAGACAATATACTGAATATTATATATAAAAGTACCCATATTGATAAGAAAACTTTCGAATTATATCTGTTCAAGATAACAATTGCCAATCATATCGAAATGCTTTTCTATTTGCTATGGTAGTTGAAACTACTCTAGCACGACTAGTCATTCTGATGTTTTTCAAAGTCCACAAACCAGAAATGTTTTTATAACAATATAATAACTAATAAACACGAGATATGATCCCGAATGAGCAAAGCAAGCAAAGTAATTTGGAAGAAGCTCTTCGATGCCTGCCAGAATTAATGCATGAATATGAAATAGAAGCCAAAACAAATCGCCACTAGACAAACAGATGATAGCAAGTCGAAAAGTACTGTGCCATACATTGACAATATTGTCACCAAATGAAAATGTGCAAGGTACAATTGACGATAGAATAAATAGAAAACACCTGGTATCATTAGCAGCAAAGTAAAGTGAACATGGGCTTTCGCGTAGATTCTTTCTGATAAATATGGTAAAGCTAATGGTTGAATCTGTCTAACCTAAAAATATCAATACTGAACCACCGAAACGATATGAATTCATTTCTATGACGGTAAATCAAAAATTTGGTTTTATATTTCATTCAAGCAAAAGCCGTATTAAAATACAATTAAAAAAATAAGTCGGATTATCAGTTTCAGTAAAAAAAACCTATGATTTCTCTGGTTCTAAGCCAATCTTTTTTCTTTGTGCAGCTCTTCGAATAAGATAAAAATGATATCGAATTAATCTGTAGATCATTTCGACAAATTCCATCAACGATAGAAAACTAATACCAATCCAAAGACCTGTCTGACCACCAATATTTGAAAGAACATCAACAAATCCCATTGTTGCTGTTTGTGTATAGTTTTCAACTAAAGTCGACTCACTCAGAAGATCTAATGAAAGATAACTTGCTTTAACATGTGTTTGCCATTCAGTATTCCAATCAGATGGTAGAGGCATTGAAGAATTTTCAACAAAACTTCTAATAAAATCCATTAACCAATCCGGAGGTGCTGTCGAAATTGATGATTTAAAAGAAAAACTTGTTATCGAGCATTGTTGTGCACAAGCAGTACAATATTCATTAATAATCGATGGTGTTACTTCAAATTCCACGATTGCTGGTCCAAAACACGTATTGGTTCCATTACATAACGGGGCAGTAATGATTTCATCTGTACCCTCAAGAACAATGGAACGAGCATTCCATTGTGTAGGACTAACACATCCACATTTCGTGTACACATATGTTTGTTGACAAATGATATAACAAATATCTTCTGAATAAGCATAATCAGCTCCATCATAGTTATCAAACATATTTTTCATTGAAAGAGGAATATCATTTGTACATGTTGAATAGGGTGACGACAGTGAGTAGACACTTTTCTTTGTATATGTCAATCGATGTTTGAAACCAGGTGCTAATGTCATACCAGCTCTTTCAATAGTAGGTAGTTGAGTATTATCATGAACCATAGCCATCATAGCTACGCCTAAATACAAGAAGTAATAATTTCGTACGAACGAATTCACTGATATTTAACTTACCTTCGTTTACGTAAGATGTGTACAAATGATCATATAAATAAAGACGTAATGACAGTACTCCAAGTCCACTATTTGAATAACTATATAGCAAAGTATTAGTTTTCGTTTTTGCATTAAATGTATAACAACGACCGTATGATGCTGAATAAAATGAAGTAAAATCGTTGGCTGTACATGCCATACCTGCATAGGTACAACTAATAAGCATAGACTGAAGTGAAAATAAAAATGGATCTAAAGATTGACCAGTATTGATTAATTCTGGTAATAAAATTCGTAAGAATATAACTAAATTCATAGCACTATTGACTGAATTTGTTATGTTCGAAACATTTGTTGAAGCCGTATATAAACTTTTTAATATGTCACTACGTAAACCACCACCATTACAAAATGTAAACGCAGGAAAAAATTGTGAACGTTCACTTTTTAATTCAACACTCGTCTGCGTTGGATATGCAAAATATGCACGAATAGCTTCGACAATAAAATATAACATAATACCGAGAAAGGCCAGAAAAGCAACTGTCCAAAATATACGATTGTGAATACTTTCACTTCGAGCAATACCCGGAATACCATGAGTGGATGTGTTCAAACTGAATTCTCGAATAATCGAACGACGTCGTCGAAGTTTGATCTCTTTTTCTGGTTTTGGATTGACCGGAAAGATGGAAGCGAGTTGCAGGACTGTATTTTTATTTGAATCAAGATCGGCTTCCATTATCAGACTCAACTGTTCTATAAGCAATAAATAATATTCGATTCTATGATTTATATATGTACATGGTAACTGAATTTTTGTCCATGGAATACTTATAATCAAGAGCGTGATGTCGAGTATTTAATTTATGCGTTCTGACGTTGTTATTAGCTTGTCAATTAACTAAGTAAATATGCTGACGTATTTGTTCGTACTTTTTTTTGGAAGGGAGTGAGTAAGATTTGACATCATGATTTGCATTTGATTTATTTGTAGCATTGACAACCAGACTATGATTTTATTATTTTATTCACCGGTGAAAAAATTCAGCTTTTATATCAGAAAACTCGCGGGTCAATTCATTTCGAAATATTTTTGGAATAACTAATTTTGTGTACAGACCTATACCGATACAGTATTGCATATTATATATGAAAGTACCTATTTTAATAAGAAACTTATGGGAACCTTTCAAAATCAAACTACATATCGAACTGGTACTTCTCCGTATTCTATCGTAGCAGCTGATTTCAATAATGATATGAAATTAGATTTATTAGTCACTTATTTAGGTTCTAATGATGTATCTGTGTTCTTGAATGAATGCAAGTAGTTAATCAAAATGAAAATCCTTTTTTTCTTCTTCTTACATTTGTTCTCTGTTATCTTTATCTTGAATACAAAAGATCCTATCCTATGTGTTTTTTCACCATATAAATAATGATACAAGATAACGAGGAGAAACGAAAAGAGAAAAAATTGTAATATCATAGTATATACTTTTAAAATTTGAAAACACTAGAAAATAACAATATAAGATGTCAGTACAGCGCACGACTGAAGAAATGAATGAAACAACTTCTTTCGCATATGGTTCAAATAATTATTCTACGACAGAAATAACTCGAATCGTAGAAACAATATCTTCACCAGAAGATCTGACTATAATGAGTATCATTATGAATACCGAAGCCAACATTAGTTCTATTACGGGATATGCTAATGTACCTTTATTACCTCTTTCAAAGGCATGTGCGCCACTTGTTGGTATCATTCACGATATATTGTCTTTGGTTCAAACAGCAATAAATGAAACACCAGAAGTGCCACCCGACGGATTAACCATCGATGAAAGCGCTGCCATTCGACTTTATACAATGCAATGGCCGAATCCTCATTCAAGTCTTTACAAAATGCTCAATTGTGCTTTCAAGATGGGCAATCGTAATGAACTTCAACCATATTTTAAATATCTCAAACTATTTTTGACTGCTCTGGTTAAATTACAATTCGTGCCACCACAGACTGTTTGGCGAGGTGTAACCAGTGATTTAAGTGGAGCTTTTCCAACCGATAAAGTTGTAACATGGTGGAGATTTTCATCATGCACAACTAGAATGCCTGTGTTAGAAAACGATAATTTTTTGGGTAACACAGGTCCTCGAACACTCTTTTCCATCGAAACTATTAATGGCCGATCGATACGTGCTCATTCGCATTTCGCCACCGAAGATGAAATTCTTCTTTTACCTGGCACTCGCATGATCGTTCAATCACAATTGAATCCGGCGCCTGATCTACACATCATTCACTTGAAACAGATTATACCAAAAGAAACACTTCTTGAACTTCCCTTCAAAGGTATTTCGAATATCTTCAACCATGGTTTTATTTTCTGTTTTAAAATTTAGGTGCACCACTTTATCCCAAAGAAAAGTAAGTACAACCAAATTCTTATTTAACTAAACTTTTAACGAAGCTCTCTGCTATATTTTCAAAACTCAGACAGCACTGGTAT
>Ga0209930_1004223_pt1 | contig 13126 bp, 12 predicted proteins | sample ThiBiot_500_biof_2_FD_183948 | JGI IMG/M metagenome (GOLD analysis project Ga0209930, IMG submission 183948) | Wastewater bioreactor microbial communities from Cape Town, South Africa - Thiocy_cont_500_biof (SPAdes) | ecosystem: Engineered > Bioreactor > Thiocyanate-remediating >... | reverse complement strand
CGCTGCCATTTGATTTAAGTCATGCATGCTCATGGTGATGGGCTGTCCAGGCGGCATGGTCAATACGTAGGCGGTTTCTGCGACGTTATCGACGACGCTGGAATTTGCCGAATCTTCTTCTCGGAGCTCCGCGCGCGCCCGCCTTGAGCGCCGCAAAATTCCCGCGCGAGGCGGGCGTCAGCATTTCAAATCGCAGCGCCCCGGCGGACGGGATGGCTTCCAGCAAGCGCACCTCGACCGTGTCTCCGAGGCGATAACCGGCGCCCGTGCGCGCGCCCACCAGCGCGTGAGAGGCTTCAATGTGATGATAATAATCGTCGCCGAGGCTCGAGATGGGGATGTATCCGTCCGCGCCGGTGTCTTTCAGACGCACGAACAGGCCGGAGCGCGTCACGCCCGAGATGCGCGCTGGGAACGTCGCGCCGATGCGATCGGCGAGGTGAGCGGCGATGAGACGGTCGGTCGTTTCGCGCTCCGCCGACATGGCGCGTCGCTCCGTGTCGGAGATCGCCTTGGCGACGCTTGCGAGGTGCGGGATTTCTTCGTCCGTCAGTCCATCCGGTCCAAGATCCAACGCGCGGATCAGCGCGCGGTGAACGATGAGGTCGGCGTAACGGCGGATAGGTGACGTGAAGTGCGCGTAGCGCACGAGGTTCAGACCGAAGTGGCCGATGTTCTTCGGCGTGTATTCCGCCTGCGATTGCGAACGCAGGATCACCTCGCTGATGAGGTCCGGAACCGGCAGGTTTTTTGCCTGTTCGAGAACTTTGTTGAAGGCTTCGGGCCTCAGAGCGCCCGCGTGCGGAACCTTCATGTCGAGCGTTTCGAGGAAGTCGCGCAGGCCTTTCAGCTTCTCGGCGCTCGGTGCATCATGCACGCGATAGACGAGCGGCAGGCGCTTTTCTTCGAGCGTCTCGGCGGCCGCGACGTTCGCCTGGATCATGAATTCTTCGATGAGGCGGTGCGCGTCGAGGCGTTCCGGCGTGACGACGCGTGCGACGCGGCCTTTGTCATCGAGAACAATCCGGCGCTCCGGCAGATCGAGATCGAGAGGCCCGCGCTTGTCGCGTGCGATGGCAACGGCGCGATACGCAACCCAGAGCGGCTTCAGAGCGCGCTCCATCAGCGGTTCGCATTTTTCCGAAGGCTGCCCGTCGATCGCCGCCTGCGCTTCCTGATACGAGAGCTTGGCAGCCGAACGCATCATCGCGCGAACGAACTTGTGACGACGCTTCTCGCCGTGACGATCGAACACCAGATGCACGGCGAGGCAGGCGCGCTCTTCGCCTTCGCGCAGTGAGCAGAGGTCGTTCGAAATCTTTTCCGGCAGCATCGGCACGACGCGATCCGGGAAGTAGACCGAGTTGCCGCGCAGTTGCGCTTCGCGATCGATCTTCGAGCCGGGACGGATGTAATGCGCGACGTCGGCGATCGCGACGGTCACGATAAAGCCGCCCTCGTTCTTCGGATCGCTGTCGAACTCGGCGTGCACGGCGTCGTCGTGATCGCGCGCGTCGACGGGGTCGATCGTCAGAAGCGGGACTGCACGCAGGTCTTCGCGGCGATCCATCGTCGGGGCGGAAAGCGTTTCGCATTCCTTCAGCACGCTTTCCGGAAAGTCCTCCGGAATGCCATGGGCGTGGATGGCGATCAGGGAAATCTGGCGCTGGTCGTCGGGATTGCCGAGGCTTTCGACGATTTCCGCACGCGGTGTCGCAAAGCGGCCGCGCCGGACGAGTTCGAAGCGCACGAGATCGCCGTCGCTAGCTTCGCCCATGTCGTCGGGCAGGATCGGCCAGCTCTTCAGCTCCTTGCGGTCGATCGGCTCGATCGTTCCGCCGCCACGCTTAGACGCGCGGAAGATGCCGAGCAGGCGGCGTTTCTCTTTCGGCAGTTTCTTGATCGGCGTCGCTTCAAAGATCGCGCCGCCGCCGGTTGCGCGGGGAAGTCTGGTGAGCTTCGCCAGAACGCGGTCGCCGATGCCGATGTCGTTATCCGCCGAGCGCGCCGAAAGCGAAAGGCGCACGGTGGGGCGCTTGCCCTCGTCTTCGTCCCATTGCAGCGGCTTGGCGATCAGATCGCCGTCGTCGTCGCGTCCGGTGACTTCGAGCGTCGTGACGGGCGGCAGCTTGCCCTTTTCCTTGAGATGCTTCTTGTCGCCGGTGAGCGTGCCATCGGCGGCCATCTCGGCGAGGATGCGCTTCAGCGCGATGCGCGCGCCGCCCGAGACGCCGAATGCGCGCGCGATCTCGCGCTTGCCCGCCTTGCCTTGGGCAGAGTTCAGGAATTCGAGGATCTGTTCTTTGCTCGGCAGACCGCGATCGGTGGCAACGCGCGCTGCGCCCTGCGGTTTGCCGCGCGGTGTCTTCCCTCGTAGCTTCTGCTTCAGGCTTTGGCCTTTGCGAGTTTTTTAGCGGCGGGTTTGGCTGCTGACTTCTTGGCCGGAGCCGCTTTCTTCGCCGCTGCCGGTTTTGCAGTCCGTTTTGCGGCGGGGGCTGCTTCGTTCTTGGCGGGCTTTGCAGCCTTCGCGGTTTTCGGCTTGGCGGAGGAACGCGATGCTTTCGATTTCTTTCCGCCACCGTTGGCGATGCGCTCGGCGATGAGCGCCACGGCTTCATCCATCGTCAGCGCAGAAGGGTCCTTGCCGCGCGGCACGGTGGCGTTGACTTTATTGTGCGTGACGTAAGGACCGTAGCGGCCTTCGAGCACCTGCACGGGGCCGCCTTCGCTCGGATGCGCGCCGAGGTCTTTCAGGACCTTGGGAGCATTCCGCTGGAAGCGGCTTTTGCCGCCGCCCGCGCGCTTTTCGGCAAGCAGCGTCACGGCGTGATTGATGCCGATCGTGAAGACGTCTTCGACGTTGCCGAGATTGACGTAGGTTTTGGCGCCGTCGTGCTCGTGCAGGATGAACGGCCCGAAGCGGCCAAGGCTCGCGGTGATCATACCGCCTTCGGTCGGATGCACGCCAACGTCGCGCGGCAGCGAGAGAAGCTGCATCGCCTTTTCGAAGTCGAGCGTCGCGGCGTCGATGCCCTTCGGAATGCTCGAGCGTTTCGGCTTCTCGTCGCCTGCGGCCTCGCCGAGCTGGATGTAAGGACCGAAGCGGCCGGTGCGCAGCGTGACGGCGATGCCATCGTCATTATATCCGAGCACTTTGCCGTCGAGCGCCGCCTCGCCATTGTTGGCGCTTTGGGAAAGTTGGCGCGTGTAGTTGCATTCCGGATAGTTGCCGCAACCGATGAAGGCGCCGTATTTGCCTGAAATCTTGAGGCTGAGCCGGCCCTGATTGCACTTCGGGCATAGGCGCGGATCGCTGCCGTCGCCCTTGTCGGGGAAGACGTGCGGCCCGAGCATTTCGTTCAGGGCTTCGAGAACGTCGCCGACGCGCAGATCCTTGATCTCGCCAACCGAGGCAATGAACTGCCGCCAGAAATCGCGCAGCACTTCTTTATAGGCCAGCTCGTTGTTGGAGATGAGGTCGAGCTTTTCTTCCAGCTCCGCCGTGAAATCGTATTCGACGTAGCGCTTGAAGAAGCTCTCGAGGAACGCGATGACGAGGCGGCCCTTGTCCTCGGGAACGAGGCGTTTCTTCTCGATGCGGACATAGTCGCGGTCGACGAGCACGGCCATCGTCGAGGCATAAGTGGAAGGCCGGCCGATGCCGAGTTCTTCCATGCGCTTGACGAGCGTCGCCTCGGAAAAGCGCGGCGGCGGCTGCGTGAAGTGCTGGTCCGCGCTGATTTCCTTGTCTTTCAGATGATCGCCCTCGGCGAGCGCCGGCAGGCGGCGATCCTCGTCTTCGCCTTCCGGGTCGTCCTTGCCCTTCTCGATGTAGCGGAAGCGGTCGTCGCGGCCTTCCTCGTAGACTTTGAGGAAGCCGTCGAACAGCAGCACCGAGCCGTTGGCGCGCAGGCCGTAATTCTTGCCGTCGCTGCCTTTGGCCTCGATCTCGACGGCGGTCTGTTCCATGTCGGCGGGGGCCATCTGGCTCGCGATCGCGCGCTTCCAGATCAGGTCGTAAAGCGCCGCCTGATCCTTTTCGAGGTACTTGCGAACCTGATCGGGTTTGCGGCGCGGATCGGTCGGACGAATGGCTTCGTGCGCTTCCTGCGCATTTTTCGCTTTCGTTTTGTATTCGCGCGCGAACGGCGTGTACTGCTTGCCGTATTCGGCCGAGATGACGTCGCGGATCTGGCTCACGGCTTCAGGGACGATCTGAACGCCGTCGGTTCGCATATAAGTAATGAGGCCGACCGTCTCGCCGCCGATGTCGACGCCTTCATAAAGGCGCTGCGCGATCTGCATCGTTTGCTTGGCGGAAAAGCCGAGCTTGCGCGACGCGTCCATCTGCAGGGTCGAGGTCGTGAACGGCGGATAGGGGTTGCGCTTTGCCGCCTTCTTCTCGATCGACGCGACGCGGAAATCGCGGCCTTCAAGGGCGGCTTTGATCGCGGTCGCGGATGCTTCGTCCTTGATGTCGAGCTTTTTGAGCGCGGTGCCTTCAATGGCAACGAGGCGCGTCTTGACGTCGTCGCCCCTGCTCGTCGTCAGCAGTGCTTCGATCGTCCAGTATTCGTCGGTCTTGAAGGCTTCGATCTCGGCCTCGCGATCGCAGACGAGACGGAGCGCCACCGACTGCACGCGGCCCGCCGAGCGTGCGCCCGGCAGTTTGCGCCAGAGAACCGGCGACAGCGTGAAGCCGACGAGATAGTCGAGCGCGCGACGGGCGAGGTATGCTTCGACGAGCGGTTCGTCGATCTTGCGCGGCTCTTTCAGCGCGGCGAGGATCGACTGCTTGGTGATGGCGTTGAAGGCGACGCGTTCGACCTCGGTGCCCTTTTTCAGCGCCTTCTTATTATTGAGGATCTCCAGGATGTGCCAGGAGATCGCCTCGCCTTCGCGATCAGGGTCGGTCGCGAGGATCAGCTTGTCGGCGTTCTTGAGCGCGTCGGCGATCTCGCGCATGATCTTCTGGGACTTGCTATCGACTTCCCATTGCATCGCGAAATCGTGGTCCGGCTCCACCGAGCCATCCTTCGCAGGAAGGTCACGGACGTGCCCGTAGGACGCAATGACTTTGTAGCCAGACCCCAAATACTTGTTGATCGTCTTGGCCTTAGCGGCGGATTCGACGATAACGACGTTCATGTGGTGTTTTCGCTCCTGGCCCGTCTGGCCTCCGAGCCAGGTCGAGAATCTGCCGCTTACATCGGTGTCCGTGCGGCGGGCGGGGAACATGGTTGATCGCCGCAGCGGTGTCAAATACCGACGATTGCTACCTGAGATAATTTAGCATGCTTGTTGCAACCTATAGAGGAATGAGGTAACTAACGTTCATTACGCTGACGATGCTCAACGTGAGGAAATGGGAATGGCCGAGGCTCAAGCGCGCGCTTTAGCGCCCGACCTGGAAAGGCGAGAGCGCCTTGAATACCTTGCGGATCTCCTGAGCGAGCTCAAGACGCTCGCTGAACGCGAACGTTGCGAGAAGCTACCGGAGCTGATCGCACAGTCCCGAGAAGAGGCGATTGCTGAATCGCTTAAGGGCTAAATTTCTTAACTATAATTTCCGCCGAAGACCTCGGTCAGGGGGCTTTCAACGACACGAGACTAAGTCCGTGACGTTCGATGCGGCCTGCAAGATCGAGTTCCAAAAGCGCTATTTGCACGCTCTGAATGGCGAGCCCGGTGCCGCGTGCGATGGCATCGACCGCGATTGGTGCGGGACTTAGGGCTGCGAGGACGGCGCTTATATCTGCTGGTCCATCGGGTTTACGGCGCACGGCGACGGTCGGCGAAATTGGATGGGGGTACGTGCGGGGCGCTTCTGACGCCGACGCGAAGTCCGTTTCACCAGTCTCGCGAAATGCCTGCTGACCAATAATCGGCTGTAGCGTTTCAATGACGTCTTCGGCGTCGGTGACGAGCGTGGCGCCCTGTTTGATAAGACGATTGGTGCCTTCCGCGCGCGGGTCGAGCGGGTGACCCGGCACAGAAAAAACTTCGCGGCCGAGATCGTTGGCGTAGCGGGCTGTCGTCAGGGTTCCGGAGCGCAACGCCGCTTCGACGATGACGACGCCATAAGAGAGTCCGGCGATGAAGCGGTTCCGTCTTGGGAAATCCTTTTCGCGCGGATTGAAGCCCGGCGGGCGGTCTGTGAGAAGGCACCCCTGCTCGCCGATGACACGTTGCAGGTCGGCATGTTCGCGCGGGTAGATCCAATCCAGTCCGCCGGCCAGGACGGCGATCGTGCCGGACGCGAGCGAGGCTTCGTGCGCGGCGCGGTCGATGCCGCGCGCGAGGCCGGATACCACGACGAGGCCGGACTTTCCCAAGTCATGCGCGAAGCGCTGGGCGAGTTGGGTGCCCGCGGCCGAGCATTGGCGTGATCCGACGATCGCGACGGCCGGCTTATTCAAAAGCTCGAGGCGGCCTTTCACATAGAGCATCGGCGGCGGCGCATCGATGCGCGCGAGCATGGCGGGATAGCCCGGCTCGATCGTAAACAAGGAAATAGCGCCGCAGCGGCGGGCGTTTTCGAGTTCTCGCTCGGCGTCGGCCGTCGGGCAAACGCGAACGGGACGGCCGAAGCCGCCGCGCCGCGACAACTCCGGCAATGCGTCAAGCGCGTTCTGCGCGCCGCCGAAATGATTGATCAGTTCGCGAAACGTAACTGGCCCGACGTTCTCGGACCGGATCAAGCGCAGACAGGCAAGCCGTTCGGCGTCCGAAAGCGCGGCTATCGGCAATGGCGCGGGACTGAAAAGCTCGGATTGCTCAGGCTTTGGCACCGATCTTCGGCTCCTCGCCCGCCAGAAGCCTGCGGATGTTTGCGCGGTGCTTGATCAGGATGATCGCGCCCATCAGCGCCGACGCGACGGCAATTTGCTCGTAGCCCATCAGGAACGCCGCGACCGGAACGGCGACGGTCGCGACGAGGGCCGAAAGCGACGAAATTCGCGTGGTCGCCGCGACGGCAAGCCAGACGATCGCGAAGACCGCCGCCAGTTGCCACGCCAGCGCGACCAGCACGCCAAGGAACGTCGCGACGCCCTTTCCGCCTTTGAATTTCAGCCAGACCGGAAAGATGTGTCCGAGCAGCGCTCCGAAGCCCGCGACGGTCGCGGCTGTCGGTCCGAACGCGGCGTGCGCGATCAGCACGGCGGCTGCGCCTTTGGCAGCATCGAGAAGGAGCGTCGCGGCGGCGAGACCTTTGCGGCCGGTGCGCAGCACGTTGGTCGCGCCGATATTTCCCGATCCGATCTGACGAACGTCGCCGAGCCCGGCAAGACGCGTCAGTAGCAGGCCGAATGGAATGGAGCCCAAAGCGTATCCGACGCCGAATGCGAGCAGCAGCGTGGGGAGGGACGAGGGGTCCATGTTCGAAGCGAATTCCGTTGAATTGCCGAAAGGCTCAGGTGCGTTCGACGCCAGCGTATTCGTAGACGGTTTCTCCGGCAACAACCGTTCTGAGCACGCGACCCTGCATCTTGGCTTCGTCGAACGGCGTGTTCTTGGAGCGCGAGCGCAGCAGGTCCTTGTTGACGACCCACGGTTCGCCGGGATCGAACAGCACGAGATCGGCGATCGCGCCCTTTGCAAGACGGCCGCTGTGCAGCCCAAGGAGGCGCGCCGGATTGATGGTCAGAGCCTTCAGCATCGCGGGAAGCGTGACGTCGCCGGAATGCACTAGGCGCAATGCCGCCGAGAGTAGCGTTTCAAGCCCGACGGCGCCGTCGGCCGCTTCCGCGAAGGGGCGCCGCTTGGTGTCGGCATCCTGCGGATCGTGGCTCGACACGATCACGTCGATGTCGCCGTTCGCGAGCCCCTGCACCATCGCCGCGCGGTCTTCTTCGCGGCGGAGCGGCGGGCGGACTTTAAAGAAGGTGCGATAGGGGCCGATGTCGTTTTCGTTGAGCGTCAGGTGATTGATCGAGACGCCGCACGTGACGGGCAGTTTTTTCGCCTTCGCTGCCTTCACGACGTCGAGGCTTTCCTGGCAGCTGATCGTCGCGGCGTGATAGCGGCCTCCGGTCATTTCGACGAGGCGCACGTCGCGTTCGAGGGTGATCGTCTCGGCGATCTTGGAGATGCCCGGAAGTCCGAGGCGCGAGGCGACTTCGCCGGAATTCATTGCGCCGCTGCCCGAGAGATAGGGGTCTTCGGTGTGGTGCACGACGAGGGCGTTGAAGTCTTTGGCGTAGCTCAGCACGTTGCGCATCACGCGCGTATTCACGACGCTCGACTTGCCGTTGGAGAATGCGATCGCTCCGGCCCGTTTCAGGAGGCCGATCTCGGTCATCTCTTCGCCTTTGAGGCCCTTCGTCATCGCCGCCATCGTGTGGACGTGGACGAGGGCGTTGTCGCGGGCGCGGCGCTGGATGAAGTCGACGAGCGAGACTTGGTCAATCACCGGATTGGTGTCGGGCATGACGACAATGGTCGTGACGCCACCGGCAGCAGCGGCGTGGCTGGCGGTCTTCAGTGTTTCGCGGTGCTCGTAACCCGGTTCGCCGGTGAAGACCTGCGCGTCGATCAGGCCGGGCGCCAGAACATGACCTTTGCAATCGATGACCGTTGCGCCTTCGGGCGCGTTGCGGCGCAGGTGGCTGCCGAGGTCGGCGATGATGCCGTCCTTGACGAGCAGGCCGCCGGGCTCGTCACGGCTGGATGCGGGGTCGAGCAGGCGCGCGTTGATGAAAACGGTTGCCGGCCCGGCGCTCTTCGGTTTCTCAATGATTTTGCTTGCTGCCTTGCTCATCAGGCGACGTCCTTGAAGCTTGGCAGATGCGCCGAGAGCGCTTCGAGCACGGCCATACGCACGGCAACCCCCATTTCGACCTGTTCGCGAATGACGCTGCGGGAATGATCGGCGACGGTGGATGCGATCTCGACGCCGCGATTCATCGGGCCGGGATGCATCACGAGCGCGTCGGGCTTGGCGCGCGCGAGCTTTTCGTGATCGAGCCCGAAGAAGTGGAAGAACTCGCGGCTGGAGGGAACGTAGGACGCGTCCATGCGCTCGCGCTGCAGGCGCAGCATCATGACGACGTCGACGCCGTCGATGCCTTTCCACATGTCGGTGTAAACCTCGGTCCCGAGCCTTTCGGGCGACGAAGGAAGAAGCGTTGAGGGTGCGACGAGGCGCACCTGCGCGCCGAGCGCGTTCAGGACATTGATATTGGAGCGTGCCACGCGCGAATGCAGGATGTCGCCGCAGATCGCGACGGTCAGGCCGGCGACGCGGCCCTTGGCGCGGCGGATCGTCAGTGCGTCGAGCAGGGCCTGGGTCGGATGTTGGTGGGCGCCGTCGCCGGCGTTGATGACCGAGCAATCGACCTTTTGCGACAACAGCTCGACCGCGCCAGCGGCGTGATGGCGGACGACGATGATGTCGGGGCGCATCGCGTTGAGCGTCACCGCCGTATCGACCAGCGTTTCGCCTTTGGTGACCGACGAGGTCGCGACGTTCATGTTCATCACGTCGGCGCCGAGACGCTTGCCCGCCATTTCGAAGGAGGCCTGCGTTCTGGTCGAGGATTCAAAGAAGAGATTGATCAGCGTGCGCCCGTCGAGGACGTCGCGCTTCTTGCCGTTCTGCCGGATGTGATCGGCCGCCTTGTCGGCAAGATCGAGCACAAAATTGATCTCATTCGCCGACAGCCCCTCGCAGGTCAGCAAATGGCGGCGCGGAAAAACTTTCAGCGCATTCGAGTTCGGTTTTGATGTCATTAAAGCCGTGTCTATAGGCGGAGTCTGGCGTGCCCGCAAGCGCGGCGCGTGGGAGTAGTGGAAATCCCTTAACGGCCGGTAGACGGTTCTGTGAAGAGAAAGTTCGCGAGGCGTTTCAGCGCTGGCGTCCGAGACGGTCAAGGGCGCTTTGCAGGATAATCGTAGCCGCGAGCTTATCGATGACCTCGCCACGGCGTTTGCGGCTCTGGTCGGCGTCGATCAGCATGCGCTCTGCCTCCGCCGTGGTCAGACGCTCGTCCCACAGCAGGATCGGCAGGGGGCTCAGCTTGTTGAGATTGCGCGCCAGGGCCCGCGTCGCTTGCGCGCGGGGACCTTCGGTGCCGTCGAGGTTGCGGGGCAAGCCGAGAACCAGGCCGGTGACGGCGTGCTCGGTGGCGAGCGCCAGAAGGCGTGCGGCGTCAGCTGTGAACTTCGTCCGCCGGATGGTTTCGAGCGCCGAGGCGATGGTACGCGTCACGTCCGAAAGCGCGAGCCCGAGCGTCTTCGTGCCGCCGTCGATGCCGATCAGGCGGCCCGACGCGGTCGCAGCCGCAATAAATTCCTGTGGGTCTTCGGTCGTGCGGCCGGGTATTTCCGGGGAAGCCGGCTGGCTCATGCGGGTCGCCATTCGCTCTGAATTGATGCTTGCCAAGGAAGTAGCAGCGCCGCGCGCCCAGCGACACCGCAAATGCAAGCGGAAACAAGACGTTTGGTCCCAGTCGCGGCGTCGCCGTGCAAGAACGCGCCGGGCAGGTTGCCTCGGAGGCACCGGGACGGGTAAGAGAGCAGCGAAGACCTTTCTCCGAGCTTTTCGAAGGAATTCCAAATGCAGGTCGACGAAGCGACCGTTCGCCGGATCGCGCGCCTCGCCCGGATCCGGATCAGCGATGCTGAGGCCAAGGGCCTGGAAAAAGAACTTTCCGGCATTCTCGATTGGGCGCAGCAACTCGACGAGGTCGATACCTCTGCGGTCGAGCCGATGACGCGCGTCGTCGCCCAGGAATTGGCGATGCGTGACGACGTGGTCAACGACGGCGAAATCGCCGACGCGGTGACGGCCAACGCGCCGCTGACCGAAGATCATTATTTCGTCGTTCCGAAAATCGTGGAGTAGCGAATGCTTCGCAGCGCAGTTCTGGCGGCTGGGCTCTGTCTGATTTCGACGGCGGGCTATTGCGCCGATGAAAAGACTTCGGGCGCGTTCGTCGGCGAAGGCATCTACTCGCCGACGACCGGATGCAAGAAGCTCAAGGACATCGAGAGCGGCAAGGCGACGCCCAACATCGCGACGTATCCTTTGACGCTCACGCAAGAGGGCACGCGCAGCTGGGAAGGCGGCTGTAAATTTGAATCGATCCGCGAGACTTCGGCGAACACCTTCGAAACGAAGATGCAATGCTCCGAGGGTGCCGAGGAGTACGAGGAAACGGTGACGTTCACGCGTCTCGATGCCGACCGCATCAAGGTTGCCAGCGACGGCGAGGCTCTCGTTTACGAACGCTGCAAAGGACTGAAAGGGACTGTTGAGTGACGGATCTCACGAAACTGACGATGGCCGAGGCTCGCGATGGCCTCAAGAACAAGTCCTTTTCTGCCCTGGAATTGACGGACGCATTTCTCGCGGCGATCGATACCGCGAACCCGGCGATCAATGCTTATGTTCTGCAAACGCCGGAGCATGCGCGTGCTCAGGCCAAGGACAGCGACAAGCGGATCGCGGCCGGACAGGCGCGATCGCTCGAAGGGCTTCCGATCGGCAACAAGGATCTGTTCTGCACGAAGGGCATCCGGACGACCGCGTGCTCGAAGATCCTCGACGATTTCAAGCCGCCGTATGAATCGACGGTCGGTCAGAATCTTTGGGATGCCGGGGCGATCATGCTCGGCAAGCTCAATAACGACGAGTTCGCGATGGGTTCGTCGAACGAGACGAGCGCCTTCGGTAACGTCGTCAGTCCGTGGCGCCGCAAAGGCGCGGACGGCAAGATTTCGGAAGACAAGCTGGTGCCGGGCGGTTCGTCCGGCGGATCGTCGGCGGCGGTTGCGGCCGATCTCTGTCTCGCTGCGACGGCAACCGACACAGGCGGGTCGATCCGGCAGCCTGCGGCGCTGACCGGCACGGTTGGCATGAAACCGACGTACGGCCGCTGCTCGCGCTGGGGCATCGTCGCGTTTGCGTCGTCGCTCGATCAGGCTGGGCCGATCTCGAAAACCGTCCGCGACAGTGCGATCATGCTGCGCGCGATGGCGAGCCACGATCCGAAGGATACGACGTCGGTCGATGCGCCGGTTCCCGATTACGAAGCGGCGGTCGGCAAAGGCGTCAAGGGCCTGCGCATCGGCATTCCGAAGGAGTATCGGGTCGACGGCATGTCGGCGGAAATTCAGAAGCTCTGGGACGAGGGCATCGCGTGGCTGAAGGCGGCCGGTGCCACGATCCATGAAATCTCGCTGCCGCACACGAAGTACGCGCTGCCCGCCTATTACATCGTCGCGCCGGCGGAGTGTTCTTCGAACCTCGCGCGCTACGACGGCATGCGCTACGGCCTTCGCGTCAGCGGCGACAATCTGACGGACACGTATGAGAAAACGCGCGCGGCCGGGTTCGGCAAGGAAGTGCGCCGCCGTATCCTGATCGGCACCTACGTGCTGTCGGCGGGATATTACGACGCGTACTATCTCAAGGCGCAGAAGGTGCGCACGCTGATCAAGCGAGATTTCGATCTCGCCTGGGACAAGGTCGATGTCGTGTTGACGCCGACGACGCCGTCGCCCGCATTCGCGTTCGGCGAAAAGTCGGGCGATCCGCTGGCGATGTATCTCGAGGATATTTTTACCGTGACGGTGAACATGGCGGGGCTTCCCGGCATGTCGGTCCCGGCCGGGCTTTCCTCGCAGGGAACGCCTCTCGGGCTGCAGCTCATCGGCAAGCCGTTCGATGAGGAAACGCTGTTCCGGACGGCGCAGGTGATTGAGGATTCGGCAGGCCGGTTCGCGGTGCCTGCCAAATGGTGGATGAAGGGTTAGACGATGGATCCGAAACGGCCGTGGGAATGCGCAGACATGTCCCAAGTGCGCAGCGAGATCGACCGCATCGATGCGGCGCTCGTCGACCTCATTGCCGAGCGCTACGGCTACGTCGATCGCGCCTGGCAGCTTAAAATGACGACGCAGGAAGGCGCTGTCGTTCAGTGGCGCATCCAGCAGGTCATCGATCGCGTGAAGGCGCGTGCGAGCGAGAAGAACATGCCGCCGGAAATGGTCGACATGGTCGGCGCGCAATGGCGCAACATGATCGGCTGGTTCGTGCAGTACGAGGAAGAGAAGCTTCGGCAGGCGCAGGACGCCAAAGTGAAAAGCGGAGACAACGGCAGTGCCTGACTTCGAACAGACC
>Ga0209930_1004222_pt1 | contig 13127 bp, 8 predicted proteins | sample ThiBiot_500_biof_2_FD_183948 | JGI IMG/M metagenome (GOLD analysis project Ga0209930, IMG submission 183948) | Wastewater bioreactor microbial communities from Cape Town, South Africa - Thiocy_cont_500_biof (SPAdes) | ecosystem: Engineered > Bioreactor > Thiocyanate-remediating >... | reverse complement strand
TTCTTCTCAGTTCTCGACGACATCTATTTATATGTCCCTCATTTTGGTTCATCTTATATATTCGAGGAGGATAATGTACAAGAGAAAGAGAATAACGACGACTAGTCGTTTTATTATTCGTTTCATTTTCACATTCACTTATCTAATGATAAGACGTATTTGTAAATAAATATTCTTAAAGGCCCGATGATTCAAACATACTAAATTGATTTCATCCATGATCAATAAACCTTATCCAATTGTTAATTATGAGGGCAAACAAGAATGAAAAAGAGCAGATGTTTTTTTTTCTTTGTTGATAATTTCTTATCATATGTTCTATTTAATCGATTGATTCTTATTTAAAAAAAATAAAGAAAAATGGTGAAAATAAAAGTCGGTGTATGTCAATGTGCTTGCCAAGAATTCGATTTCGAAAAGACATTCATTTATTTAGAAAAATATTCTCATGAGGCAGCAGCACAAGGCGTTGAGCTTCTTCTTTTTCCCGAAGGTTTTTTCGGTGGTTATCCACGTTATTCACATTTCGGTTCGTTGATCGGTTGTCGATCAGATCAAGGCCGAGACGAATATTTCCAGTACTATCAAAGTGCAATAGAAATCTACGATCGAAATGAAAAATCTTCGGAAATTCAACGAATTGAAACCATTTCTCGAAATGAAAATATTTTTCTCGTCATTGGAATCATTGAAAAAGATCGAGGAACATTATATTGTTCGGTGATTTATATCGATCCATCGAAAGGTTTAGTTCATTCGCGACGAAAACTCATGCCGACTGGTATCGAACGATTAGTTTGGGGTTTCGGAAAGGTTCAAGATGTTAAATCGATTGAATTGAAAAAAGATATTTCAATATCAGCAGCTATCTGTTGGGAAAATTATATGCCGTTATTACGATATCATATGTATTCGCAAAATATTCAAATTTATTTAGCACCAACAGCTGATGGACGTGATACATGGATTCCAACGATGCGACACATCGCTATCGAAGGACGAACATTCGTTCTTAGTGCGAATCAATTCGTTCGAACGAAAAATATGCCTAAACATCATCCTTTGCCCGAAGAATTTGCTGATTCTGAATCAGTTTTAACCAATGGTGGAAGTGTTATCATTGATCCATTTGGAAAGATTCTTGCTGGACCATTGTACGGTCAAGAAGGACTGATTCTCGCTGAGATCGATACGGATCAATGTATTAAAGGCAAAATGGATTTTGATGTATGTGGACATTATTCACGAAGTGATTGTTTTCAATTAATTGTTAATAATAATAATTAAAATCGTTTGTTTTTCTTTCTTTCGATGAAATATAATGCCATCTATACAAGGATTTTCGATTGGATTTGATGAATCATAGAGAATAAAGTGAAATTACATTGTAGTTTTTTTTTTTATTAATGTTCATGACGAATTGGTTGAAAGAACCGTGTACTTTCGACGATGAAAACATCGTAGCATTTGCATATTTCGAACAATCAGATTATGCTATCTATCTCAATCCAACGGATAAACGTGGTTATCGTTCGATTGTTCGTTTAATCGATAATGATCGAATGAATTCAACATTGAATCGAACATATACGTCTTCCGAACGAATCGGTTTGTCGTTAGCCATGGCATTAGTTACTGAAGCATACACACGTATTGTACCGATTGCACAGAATGCAGTTGCTGGTAATAATGCACATTCGTTTGATGCACAAACCGGTGTTGTTCAATTAGGAAGAGACGAAGAACCGATATTTCTGCATGGTCATGTTTTCGGACGAGGCAATCCAAAGGCAACGTACATAGAAGATGTTCAACTCGATGGACCTGTTCCAGGCTTGGTTTTTGATATGAGAGCTCAAACTTTAAATGAATCTGGCAATGATAGAAAATTGAATTGGCAAGCAGGTGAAATGAAGAAAGTTATTCGTCGATTACGACAAGAAATCGAAGCTATCTATGATATTTATAAAGCTCATGGTTTGACAATTGTGACTCGACAACGATCAATTGATATTTATATTGTTCGACATGGTGAAACCGATTGGAATGTTGAAAAACGATTACAAGGACATACGGATATTTTCTTGAATGCCAACGGTGAACAACAAGCTCGGCAATTGCAAGAAAAATTCGCTCATATTGATTTTTCTCGCGTTTACTCATCGGATTTAGCGCGAGCTCGTTCGACAGCTGAATTCATTCTTGCATCACGAGATGACGCAACGATTATTCAAACGCCTCTTCTCAGAGAAAAATACATGGCAGCATGGGAAGGTCGTTCTCTCGTAGAATTAGGAAAATATTTAAAACAAACGAGAGATTCAACTCATCTCAATCAAGAAGATTTTCTCTCGTTTACATGGGATGAAAGTGTTGAAAGTTATTGGGATGTTTATCAACGTTTGAAAACATTGATTCGTTCGATTTTTATCTCATCACCTGAAATCAACAATCCAATATTATTCTGTAGTCATGGCGGAATGTTACGTTCGATTCTCTGTCGATTAGATTATCGTCCTGGTGTTCATTGGCAAGTACCGAATGGTTCCTATCTCAAATTAAAAGCACATGCTGATGGGCGAATTGTCATTACAGAAACAGAAGGTGTCAAACCGAATAAATTACCTGAAACTACTACGTCTTTTTAATTTGTACTTTTTTTTAAAATTATTATTATTAAATAAATAACAGTAAAAATAAATGTTCGTTTAGATATTGCAATCGGTAGACCTCTTTTTTTTCCGTGAAAATCAAAGAATAAAAAACTGACGAATCATTCTTTTTACCTTTTGATGAATCATTTACATGTCATGTCATTTTGGTGAAAGTTTTTTTTCCTCTGATGTCATAAGAAAAAAGAATGTCTTCGGATCGAGTCGCATTGCTGGTAGAAGAAGAAAATGAAGACGAAGAAATTTCGAAAATCTGTCGAATATGTTTGGATAATTGCAATCAACAAGATTTAATTAGTCCATGTTTATGTACGGGTGGTTCGGAATATGTTCATCGAGCATGTTTAGATAATTGGCGAGCTATGAATAAAAATGGCCGAGCTTTTGAATACTGTGACGTTTGTCAATTTCAATATGTTATTGAACCGATTATCGACGATCCAATAGGAGAAAAACGACGACGACGATTATTCTATTTATTTGTCACTCGTGATCTAACAATTTTTATGCTCATTATACAATTGATTATCATTGGAATAGATTTTCTACTACAAATTGTTGATAAAAAAAATCAGAATTTACGTAAATTCTATCCGCCAACAATGAGTATATTCTTTGTTTATTATCTCACGAGTTTGATCTTATTTTTGGCTTGTCTTGGTTTATTCGGTTTGATTGGTTTTTGTTGTGGATTAACACAACAAGATCGAAATCGTACATATCACCACAATGACAATTGTGACTGCTGTTACATGGTCTATTGTACTCCAGACACTAGTTGCAATGGATGTGATTGTTGTCAAGGTAGCAACGATGACAATGGATGTGCTGCTATATTCTTGATAGCCGTGATCGTCATTCTTGCTGCAATTGGAATATTTGTTGGTATTGTTTTAAGTTGGATGATCATTGATAATATATTTAAACGTCATACGAATAGATTATGGTTAAAACAAGAAACAAAAAAATATGTTGTGAAAGATTTTCAAGACAATCGAAATCAATTATCGAACATTCAACATGAACGTTTGAATGCAATGCCTTCGGCACCAATCGAACCAATTTTAATTTCTCATCAACCAAAATGCTCAAAATAAAAAAGATAAACTGTCACTTTTTTTTGTCTCTATTCATTTTCATTATGACCAATAAAACTCAATTCATATGCAATAATTCGACTGTCTTTTGGAATTGTCCAATTGCCTGTGAGATTGCAATGGGCTGCACAATATTGTAAATCTGTTTTTGGATTTGATTGATTACTGTTCGTTGTCGAAAGAAAATTGACCGTTAATTGAAGTCTATTACGTAGATTGTATGTTTCCTCTTGAACCAATACTATAGGATTCCCCTCTACATCAGGTGGCGTAGTTTCAGTACATGTAGCTGTCGTGACTATCGATTGAAGAATGATAAACAATTTGAAAAAGAAAAAAATGAGTTACTTGGTTCCGATGTTTGTGTACTTGATTCTTTCCACTTGATCATTATCGGAATGATAATCGCTGCAACAACAGCAGCAGTAAGAAGCGATCCAATTAAAGTTGATATCACACAGAGTTTCGTACATTTGCTAGTTAAACCTCCTAGTTTACTGAAACTAACGAGAGAAAATAATGAAATGATACTGTAGTGTACATAGTATACCTGTCTTTGAAAATTCGTTTTCGATCTGCAGTGAGAGATTGATCTTGTATATTGTCAGACCATGGTTCATCATATCTCTAGAATTGAAAAAAAATATGAATTGAAATCAAAAGAAACTCTCGAATACGTATAACTGACTCGAATTCGACTTGGTTCTTCGAAACTAGTGTCAACTTCATTTGGTTCAAAGGCTACCAGTTTTCGTTTTCGAACGAGTACAACTTGTCTTGGCGATGATGGCTAAATGAATCAAAGAAATTCGTCGAATTAAACACCAAAAGTTCTTTTACTGAAGCAAAATCTTGAGAACTAGTCAGAATTGGACTTGTTCGTGTTTGTAATCGACGAACACGACGAATTACCGAGTAAGATCTCGGTTCAGATTCAGTCGACGTAAAAGTATCATTATAATCCCAAGACGGTTGTCGTGGTCGTCGAATCATTCGAACAACACGTCTTCGTTCAAATCCATTTGAATTCATGATCGATCAAATTAGAAAAACAATGATTAGTTTCATTGTACATCGTAGTTTATATACTTTTTGTTTTTAAAAGAAACCTTTGTAAGAAATCGAACTATATTTTCGAATTTAAACTGTTATTCTTTCGTTTTTATTGTTCCAATTATGCATTAAAAATTATTTGTATTCTTTTCATCTTAAGCAAATAGAAAACAACATAGGCGAAGTCAAATTTTGCCCTTTTCTTTATTGATGCAGATAAAAGTACTTATATTTCATTTTTTCCCCAGTCTGAGAAACTTCTCTTATCGCTATAGAAACAAGAAAATGAAAGAAAAGGAATAATACACGTTACGACAATATTTTTTACCCACATTTTCAAAACATAAAAACAGCAACGAGACGCGTCATTTCTTTTTAATTTATTTTCGAAATTGAATGGCGTCGTGTCAACCTAACGAATCTTGGCGTGTTAAAATTGTTTCTATTCCAGCATCTATTACAGTTGATCAGTTATCTAATGCTGTAAGTGTGCCATCAGCACGTATCATAATACCTCCAAATCAAACTGCTGGTCCTCGTTATGCATGGGTTGGCGAATTCGATGAAACTAGTGCAAAAGAATTCGAAACTCGTTGGTCAGGTGCATCAATATTTGGCAGTACTATTAAATGTGTTTCGTCGATAACAAAACCACACGTGTTCCAGAGAAAAGGTGCCCAAACACATACCGATGAAGAATCATCTCCTAACAAAACGAAACTTCAGTCTACTTTCGTAACTCGTCCAGGATCAAGTCAAGAAAAAAAACCACACGTGTTTCCGAAAAAAGGTACCCAAACGCATACCAATGAAGAATCGCCTTCTGACACAACTAGACCTCAATCTGCTTTTGTAACTCGTCCAGAATCAGCTCAAGAAACACAAAAAACAAGATCTTCAAGTAAATCCGTGGTACGAAAACCTCAACCGAAATTACCCGATAAAGATCGTCCGTTATGTCATTACGCTAATAAAGGCAAATGCCGAGAGAAAAGTAACGAATGCAAATATCGACATCAACGATGTGAATATTTCAATGCATGTTTTAAACCCGATTGTAAATTAGCACATGGACGTGCTCGAAGTCTTTCGAATTCATCGACTGATTCAACAAGATCTGCCAGTTCAATGGGCTCAACGAATGCAAAAGCAAAGAAGTGTTCGAGCGGAGCTAAATGTTTTAATATTGATTGTGATTTCGAACATCCAGATGGATGGAATCCGTGTCCTGATGGAGTCAACTGTAAAATTTATGAATGTACTGCTAATCATCCTTACAAACGACCAGGACCATGTCGTGATAGCGATCGATGTAAAAATAATAAATGCAAATTCTTACATCCAAAAACACGTGCAGAGCAATGTCCGTTACGAGCAAAATGTCTCGATTGGAATTGCAAAAAACTTCATCCACTTTTCCGTGCTCGACGATGTCCTGACGAAGAAAAATGCACGAATTTATCATGTTTATGTTTACATCCACCACAGCGTAGTAAACTACTGTGTCCCAGCGGTGCAGATTGTCATGATCTTTCTTGTGGGCTGAATCATCCTCCAGAACGACCGCCCGTTTGTGACGAACCAAACTCATGTCCGAATCCTAGTTGCACTCGTTTGCATTGTTCCGATTGGAATCCAATTGTAGATGATGAAAGCGATAGTTCTGATGAGGAACCAACTCCAGCATTACCTTCCGCCGGAAATACAGCTGTTGTTCGAAAGAAAAAGGTCAAAGGAAAAGACAAGAGTAAAAATACGAAGAAGAAATCGTTGAAATCATCTGAACAACGAATGAAAGATTGGGAAAAGGCTGGACTGCCGATTTTAGCTTGTCGAAATGAATTCTGCAGTCGTCTTCGTAATGAACGCATTTTAATTGTTCGAGCTGAAACCGGTAGTGGTAAAAGTACTCAATTGCCGCAATATGCTGCCGAACAATTCGGCGCACTTGTTGTTTGTACACAACCGCGTGTTGTTGCTGCTCTTTCGTTAGCACGTCGAGTTGCAGAAGAATACGATGGCACATCCGTCGGCGAATCGGTTGGCTACAAAGCAGGACATGGAAATCAAACCATCGGAAGTCATATTATGTTTATGACTGATGCTGCTCTCATTCGTGAAAGTCAACGAGATCCACAATTGAAACATATCAATGTTCTGATTATTGACGAAGCTCATGAACGTTCGTTGAATACAGATATCGTTCTTGGAATTGCTAAACTGTTACTTACACAACGTCCAAATGATTTTTATGTTGTTATTGCTTCAGCTACGATTGATCCAACGAGATTTCTTCAATTTTTCGGTCGGCCAACGAATAACTCACTTCTAGTCGGAGGACGTGTTTTTCCTGTTACTTCAAGTAATAAACCACCACCAGAGAAATGTCCCGATCAAAAATTAATCGAAACTCATGTTGTTCCAACTGTTCTCGAATTGTATCCACGTCATCAAGGTCATACATTAGTTTTTCTTCCTGGTCAAGGCGAAATTGAACGAGCATTGCGAATATTCCGATCAAAAACTCCTGATGATTGTTGTGCTCTTCCACTTTACGGATCTCAAACGCCTGAAGATCAAGAAAAAGTCATTAAATTTAACGAGAAAAATAAACGAATGATTGTCTTTTGTACGAATGTTGCTGAAACATCATTAACTATTCCTGATGTTCGATTAGTAATTGATTCTGGTCTAGCAAAAGAAGCACGTTATGATGTCAAACGTCGTCTAACTGTCATCGAAACTGTACGTATTTCACGTTCATCAGCTGATCAACGTAAAGGTCGAGCTGGACGAACGGCAGCTGGTCATTGCGTTCGTTTGTATGCCGATGCTGAATTAGTACGAGCCAATATCGAACCAGAGATTTTACGTTCATCATTGGATCTTGTTCTTTTACAAATAATACGATTAAATCTCGATCCAAAAACATTTCCATTTATGGATCAACCTGATATGACTATTATCAATGCTTCAATCGATCTTCTTACGAATTTAAAATGTATTGAAAATCAAACGATTACAAAACAAGGTGAACTGTTCACTGAACTTGGACTTGATCCACGTTTCAGCGCTTTTATTGTTAATATTTACACAGTTTATAAGAGTCTTCTTGACGTAGTCGTCGGCATCGTTGCTATACTTTCAGCACCGGGTACGATCTTTTTCATGGGTGGAGGAAAAGAAGAAGCACGAATGCGAGTTGCTCTACAAGCACATGATTTTAAGAGCGATCTTATACATTTATATTCAGTTTACAATGAATGGAAAAATGCCGGTACAAAACAAACTCAAGGCAATTGTCAACAATGCAAAAAACAAGTTAAATGGTGTATTTGCCGAATAAAATATAGTAATGAGAAAAATTTAAATAATAAAATCTTACAATTTGTTGATACGTCATGTTCATCGATAATAAAACAAATTAAAAAAACACGTTGGATGGAACCTGGTAATGAAATGCCAGGAAATTTAATGGAAATTATTAGTCAACAATTAGCACGGCTATTTCCTGAACAATGTGGTTACTTACTTGTTCCACAATTGCCAACGGAAGGTGTTCGTTTAACATCTACTGATGTGCGTGCAAATATTACAGATACAAGTGTATTTATGCAAAAACTTCATACAGATTCAAATCAAGATCTCTATCAATATTTCGTATCAATGACGATTACTCAACTACCTTCCGGTAGTTATATTATCGAAAAACTTCATCCAATACCTCGATCACTATCACCAATTCAATCAACAATAAAAATATTGAAAACTATGGATAATATCAGTTCTTATGTATTTCAAGAACTCAAACAAAAACTGTACAGTTCACAATCAAATCCATCCACGAAATGGATGGTCTGTCAATATGAACGAGCAAATTGTCGTTTTATTCTTTGGGGAGTAGAGTCTGAGAAAGCAACGATTAATTCTATTGTTGATCAACTTTATAGGGACGTATTGAAAAAACATTATGACAAAGATGAATTACTTGAATGTGGACCAATAAAAGGTAGTTTTCAAAGTGGTCTCGTTTGTACACATATTAATAAAATGACAAATGCCTTACGACTTGATCTTCAAAATCTGCCAACATTAAAGCCAAATGAAGTCAAAGATTGGTTGAATAAAACAGCTGGTATTGAATGGAATGAAATCAAAGAACATAATTTTTACACGGTTAAAAACGAAGGTGACAAGAAAGAGGAAAAGAAAAATCTGAGCATTGTTTTTAAAAATGAAAGTGTATTTCAACGAGTCAAAGATAAAATTCCATCGTATCATTTGTGTGAATCAAATGGTAATCATCGTAGTGGCGAACGAGAACGTTGGGGTCGAGAATTAACAATTGAAACACCAAATAATATTACTGAACAAGACATTATCAATCGATACGGCAATGATGCAATTATTAAATGTGTTCAATTGAATCAAAATAAAAAGTCTAATGTTGAATCCTCATTGAAATTAAGCAATTTGCCGAAAACAACTGATGAAAATATATTACGAGAATGTCTTAAATCAGCTAACGGACCTAAGCCAACATATGTACATGTTGGTCAAGGCAAAAATGATACAAGTCAAACAATTTGGGCAAAAGTTAAATTTTCTACAGAAGAACAACGTAATCAAGCAGCAACGATCTATGATATCAAATTATGTCAAAGTTCATTTCCAATTATGATTTCGGGAACGAATGGACTCAGACAAAAAATGGTTCAAACAAAAGTTGAGAAAGACAATGATATTCCTACTCCTAATCAAGATCAATCTTTACAAAAGAATATTTTTCGTGTTACATTGACTAGTCGTGAAGCAACAGTTCGAATATTTACATCTCAATCAACATCTGACTGGACAGTCGATAGTTGTGCAACAATTACCATTCTTCGAACGGATTTGTATCCTGATTTTGCACAAACTCTTCAAGGTATTTGTGCTAAATTTGAAGTCAAAGTCAAGACAAAGGATATACGTGACAATGGTAAATGTTTAACATTCAATCATGGTAGTCCACAAAAGACGAGTTTAGCTGCTGCAATGTTAGCACAAAGTTTTATGCCAATGAATATTAAATCAACAACAACTCGACAGAAAGAACTCTTCGAAGAACTACATGAAACTGGTAAAATACAGCAGTGGGCTAATGAACTTGGTTTGAATATCAATAAGAATAAATTTAATACAAATATTGAAGTTCGTGGTCCACAAATAGCACAAGGTCTATTCATGCGACGAATAGCTGATTATTCGGATGATTTCGATAAGCGTTTTCGTGAGCATGAATTGAATGCAACCGTTGCAGGATTTTTCGGTCCGAAAAAGTCAGCACTTGGAAAACTACAACAAATTGATTCGAAATGGTCGTCAAAATTATGTTCAGTATCATTCATTTCAAGAACTTCAACGATTATCATTCGTGGTAAACCAAAGGTAGTCATCAAAGACTTGAACACGTGTGATAATGAGGTTTTTCAATTGTTGGATGGACTCACTGCAACACCAGATGATGATGATGACGATGACGATGATGAAGATGAAGAACAAGAAACGGATGAAGATAATGTACCAAATTTTAAAGAAATACGACAAGAACGTCGATGTGTTTTCTGTAAACAAAAATCCACGACATCCACAAGTCAATTTCGTATCTGTGGTCATGCGTATTGCCGGTGTGCAGCACAAGCATTGGGTGCATCGAATAGATTTCCACTTCAATGCAAAGATTGTCAAACAAATATTCATATACGTGATATTGAAGATATATTCAATAATAATAAACAATTGTATACGCATTTACTTAAAAATTCAATTCAAGAATATTTAATAAAAAATGCTCAACAGGATGATCGTATTTTCTGTCCGAATGATGAATGCGATGGATTAATTAAACGTAATAATGATTATCAAACTTGTTTGACATGCGGTCGAAATGTTTGTTCGAAATGTCAAGTTATAGATGATGATTTACATTTTGGACGAACATGTGCTCAACTTATTGACGAACGAAAACGTCACGAATTTCTACCTCAATTAATTGCTGCTGCAAGGAAATTCGTCGATGAAAATTGGCCAGTTGATGCAAGCCTACGACCAATCGGTCGTATTGATGAAAATCCTTATCTAGCTAAACAATACAAATCATTGAGACGTTTCTACGAAGGTATCAAAGCATTGGGTCATTCATTTCCTCCAGATCTTTCCAAAGGTTTCTTTGCTTATCACGGTTGTGCTTATCAAGCGATCGATCCCATTTGTCAAGATGGATTCGATCCCAAACGTCGTGCAGGTCAAGCTTACGGTCGTGGCGAATATTTTGGTGTGACAGCTACTGTCTCGCATGGCTATGCTCAGAAAGGAGGTGCTCAAGCAGGATTTAGTCAAATGCTTATTTCTTATCTTTTACGATGTCCACAAACGACAACACACGGGACTTTTTGCTATGTAGTTGATAATCCAATCGATTGGACATATGCTTTTAATGTACCTGTGCTTGTGATTACCTATGGTCAGCAATCTGTTGCTCAACGAACTCCATTTCCGAATACCATATCCAATTATGTTGATACTGGCCCCAGTTGGAAATCACCGTTCCGTTGGCATTGGCGACAAGATAATGGCAATTTCGAGCCGTGCACTGATACAATCAATGAACTATTGGAAAAAGATTATGAACAATGGAAATTCCATAGAGGAGCACCTACAGTGGTTACTCCACCGATTACTCGTTATTTAGATGATGTTCCTCAGACATATAAAATAGATTTTCAAAATAATCGACAGATTAATACGAAAACATCGTATCAACGAGTCATTGATCGTCGACCATCGGAAAGACCACTGGATAATCTCAATTGGTTCTACCGAAATGAAAATGGTATTTGGACACGCTTTGAAACTTTAGTTCAAACCGTGATTGAGAAAGCTTTTCAATCATATCGATTAGGACAAGCACCATCAATAGCTAACATACATTTTCCAGGACGTCCTGAAACGTATGAACTCAACTTTTTAACAGGCAAACAAAAGAATAACACAACATCTATGATTCGAGATATTAAACGAGAATAATTTTATTTTTCCTTTTTTCAAATTCGATTCAATAAAAGAAAAAGTATTTATTTCACACGTTTAAAAAGTCGATTGAGTTTGCCTTTTTCAAATTCGAATGTCTAAAATGAAATAATATAAAAAAATTAACGAAATTAGTTTTTCTTTTTCAAAACGTAAACTTACAACATTCTGTTGATCGTTCTGATCGACCCAACGTGTAATTGTTATTTCTTTGCCTTTTTCACCTTGTACATGTTCAATCCATTTACCATTTTCAAAATGAACAACACCCTCAAAAGGACAAACAAAAATCAAGTTTATACGATTGTTTTGAAATAATCGATTACTTTAACTTCACGACCATCGGCTGCTGTTGTTTCATATTCAACATCAGGTACAAATTCGACAGTTTTCGATTTCAAACCACCGTCTGTTGATAACGTCCATTTACCACCATCTTCACTAATTGTCAAACGTGGTTTGGCATTATTAGCCATCATACGTGCAATTTTGTTGACACCAAGCGATTTCAAATATTCATCCATCGAATCACCACTGACCTAATAAAGAGATATGTATATAGTATATACAAAGTTTGTTTAAGTCAATCAACATACAAAATCCCATGTTCCTTTGAGAGCATCGACGCCTTTGTTTGCAGCCATTGGTATGAAGAAAATAGAATTTGAATTATGTGATCTTACAGCAAAAAGAAAATGAGTATTTATATGCTGAATCAAGCAGGAAAAGAACAGAAAGAAATAATGAGTGCGTGTGGTAGGTGACGTCGTACTCAAACTCTGTAGGAAAAAGTATGAGGACGATATGAGTATGAGGTCGCATGCAAATTGTAAATGTAAGATTTCTTTATTTGGTAGTCAAAAACAAATAAAACCGATCATGACACAACAAAAAAAAAGGTTATTTTACACGTTTAAAACGTCGATTCACTTTGATATCTCCAACTTCCAAGATCTAAAATAGAGAACGAGTAATTTATGAAAGCAAACTTATAAAATGAACTTACAACATTATGTTGATCATTGTTGTCAACCCAACGTGTAACTATTGTTTGTTTACCTTCTTCGTCATAGATTGATTCTACCCATTTATCATTTTCGAAATTGACAACACCCTTTACTTCACGTCCATCAGTTGTCAATGTTGTTTCATATTCACTACCTGGTATGAATTTAATAGCGTTCGATCGAAGGCCATTATCGGTAATTATAGTCCATTTGCCATTATTTTCATT
>Ga0209930_1004217_pt1 | contig 13137 bp, 14 predicted proteins | sample ThiBiot_500_biof_2_FD_183948 | JGI IMG/M metagenome (GOLD analysis project Ga0209930, IMG submission 183948) | Wastewater bioreactor microbial communities from Cape Town, South Africa - Thiocy_cont_500_biof (SPAdes) | ecosystem: Engineered > Bioreactor > Thiocyanate-remediating >... | reverse complement strand
GCCTGAAGCCGCGCGGCCGGGTACTGGTCGAGGCGCAGACACCGTTCGGCCGCGCCGTGGCGGTCGGCGTGGCGCTCGCGGCCGGCAACGGCGTCGTGCTGACGCGTTCGGCGGAGGCCGAGGCGCTTCTCGGGCGGCTTCCGGCCGCCCTCGCTGGGCGCATCGCGCTCGCGGCGCCTGACGAGCCGCTCCGGGTCGACGCCGTGCTGCACGAGGGCGATGCCGATCGCCTGGCCGCGCTCTCGCAGCGCATGGCCGCGATCGACGGCCCGATCGTCGCCGTGCATTCGGTGTCGAGCGAAGGGCTCGCCAGCGGCCGCGAGGCGTTCTATGCCGACGGCCTCGTCGAGGAAGTGGCGGTGAGCGTCAACACGGCGGCGGCCGGGGGCAATGCCAGCCTGATGTCGATCGGCTGATCGGGCCTCAGTCGAGCGCGGCGCGGAGCGCGGCGGCGGCGGCGATCGGGCCGGCGACGCTGCTCGCCAGCGTCAGCGCGGCGAGGATCAACAGCGGCGTCGCGGCGCCCTGTCCGCTCGCGGTGGCGCCGACCGCGCTGACGCCGAAGATCAGCACCGGGATCGTGAAGGGCAGCACCAGCACCGCCACGATCAGGCCGCCGCGCCGCATCGCGGTGATGAGCGCCGCGCCGATCGCGCCGATGAAGGTCAGCGCCGGCGTGCCGATGAGGAGCGTGAGCGTCACGAGCGCGATCGCCTCGCCGCCGGCCCCCAGCATCAGGCCGAACAGCGGCGCGCCGATCACGAGCGGCAGGCCGGTCGCCAGCCAGTGCCCGGCCGCCTTGGCCAGCACGATCAGCTCCAGCGGCTGGCCGGAGAGCAGCAATTGGTCGAGGCTGCCGTCGTCGCGGTCGTCCTGGAAGAGGCGGTCGAGCCCGAGCAGCGTCGCCAGCAGCGCCGCGATCCACAGCATGGCCGGCGCGATTCGGGAGAGAAGCGGCAAATCGGGGCCGACGCCGAAGGGCACGACGGCGACCACGGAGAGAAAGAAGACGAGGCCGGTGAAGGCGCCGCCGCCGGCGCCGAGCGAGAGCCGCGCCGTGCGTCCGGCAAGGGCGAGGAGGAATCCCATTCAGCTCGCTCCGATCGCAAGCATGCGCGCGGCGACGGGCAGCGGGCGGTGGGTCGCGACGAGCGCCAGCCCGCCGGCGGCGATGTGATCGGCGAGCAGCGCGCCGAAGGTCGCCTCGGCGGCGGTGTCGAGCGCCGCCGTCGGCTCGTCGAGCAGCCAGAGCGGCCGGCGCACGAGGAGAAGGCGGGCGAAGGCGACGCGGCGGCGCTGGCCGGCCGAAAGATAGGCGGCGGGAAGATCCTCGAGATGATCGAGGCCGACCGCCTCCAGCGCCTCGATCGCGGAAAGGCCGGGAAGGCCTGCGACTTTTGACCACAGAGCGAGGTTGTCGGCGGTCGAGAGGGTCGGCTTCAGGGCGTCGAGATGGCCGAAATAATGTGTCGCCTCGACCAGCGGCACGTCCTCGCTCGTCCAGTCGACGCGCCCCGCCTCGCGCGGCACGAGGCCCGCGACGGCGCGCAGAAGCGTCGATTTGCCGGCCCCGTTGCGGCCGGTGACGGCCAGCGCCTCGCCGGGCTCCAGCGTGAAGTCGATGCCCTCCAGCACCGGACGGCCGCCCCGCTTCACCTGAAGGCCGCTTACCTCGAGACGCGCCACGATACCCCCGGGAAGAGCGGTCATGACGGCCGCGTCTCGGATTCGAGAACCGTTCCAGCCATGGCGAGTTCGCTCGTTATGGCTTCTCCTTACGAAATTCATTATAAGCCCTGCAACCCGGCGCGGGGGCCGCGCCGCGGCCAGGACGAGCCGTCCGGACCGACGCCTACCGGCCGCCGCAGCGTGGCGCTGGCGCCCGCCGGTCTTGCCGGACCGAGGGCGGGCATGGAACGTGCATCCTCTTCGGTCAGGCTTCCTACGCGATCGAACCGAGGACGAGATCCATCGTGAGCATCGAGCATCCCGACAGCTTCAAATCCCGCAAGACCCTCAAGGTCGGCGCCCGTGACTATGTCTATTTCAGCCTGCCGGATGCCGAGAAGAACGGACTGCCCGGGATTGCCTCGCTGCCCTTCTCGCTGAAGGTGCTGCTCGAGAATCTCCTGCGCAGCGAGGACGGCCGCAGCGTGACGGCCGACGACATCCGTGCCGTCGCCGAATGGCTGGTGACGCGCAAGAGCAATCGCGAGATCGCCTTCCGCCCGGCCCGCGTCTTGATGCAGGACTTCACGGGCGTGCCGGCGGTGGTCGATCTCGCCGCGATGCGCGACGCGATGAAGTCGCTCGGCGGCAATCCGGAGAAGATCAACCCGCTCGTGCCGGTCGATCTCGTCATCGACCATTCGGTCGTCGTCGATTTCTTCGGCAACGCCTCGGCGCTGAAGCAGAATGTCGATCGCGAATATGAGCAGAACCAGGAGCGCTACCGCTTCCTGAAATGGGGCCAGTCGGCCTTCTCGAATTTCCGCGTGGTTCCGCCGGGCACCGGCATCTGCCATCAGGTCAATCTCGAATATCTCGCCCAGACGGTCTGGACGAAGAGCGAGGACGGCGCCGAGATCGCCTATCCCGACACGCTGGTCGGCACCGACAGCCATACGACGATGGTGAACGGCCTCGGCGTGCTCGGCTGGGGCGTCGGCGGCATCGAGGCCGAGGCGGCCATGCTCGGCCAGCCGATCTCGATGCTCCTCCCCGAGGTCGTCGGCTTCAAGCTGACGGGCCGTCTGCGCGAGGGCATCACCGCCACCGACCTCGTGCTCACCGTCACGCAGATGCTGCGCAAGAAGGGCGTCGTCGGCAAGTTCGTCGAGTTCTATGGCGAGGGCATCAGCCATCTCTCGCTCGCCGACCGCGCGACCATCGCCAATATGGCGCCGGAATATGGCGCGACCTGCGGCTTCTTCCCGGTCGACGACGAGACGATCGACTATCTGACCGAGACCGGCCGCGCCGACGAGCGCATCGCGCTGGTCGAGGCCTATTCGAAGGCGCAGGGCCTCTGGCATGACGGCGCCGCCGCCGATCCGGTGTTCACCGATACGCTGGAACTCGATATCGGCACGGTGATGCCCTCGCTCGCCGGCCCGAAGCGTCCGCAGGACCGCGTGCTGCTCTCCGATGCCAAGTCGGGCTTCCTCGCCGCTCTGGAGGGAGAGTTCAAGAAGCCCGGCGAGGCCGGCAAGCGCGCCGCCGTTACCGGCAAGGACTTCGAGCTCGGCCATGGCGCGGTGACCATCGCCGCCATCACCTCCTGCACCAACACCTCGAACCCCTCGGTGCTGATCGGCGCCGGCCTCCTCGCGCGCAACGCGCTGGAGAAGGGGCTTTCGACCAAGCCGTGGGTCAAGACCTCGCTCGCGCCCGGAAGCCAGGTCGTCGCCGAATATCTGGCGAAGTCCGGCCTGCAGACCGATCTCGATGCGCTCGGGTTCAACCTGGTCGGGTTTGGCTGCACCACCTGCATCGGCAATTCCGGCCCGCTGCCGGCCGATATCTCTCGCACGATCAACGAGCATGACCTCGTCGCGGCGGCCGTCCTTTCGGGCAACCGCAATTTCGAGGGCCGCGTCAATCCGGACGTCAAGGCGAACTATCTCGCCTCGCCGCCGCTCGTCGTCGCCTATGCGCTGGCCGGCTCGCTGCAGATCGACCTGACCTCGGAGCCGCTCGGCACCGGCAAGGACGGCCAGCCCGTCTATCTCAAGGACATCTGGCCATCGTCCAAGGAGATCGCCGACTTCATCGCCGCCAACATCACGCAGGCGATGTTCAAGGCGAAATATGCCGACGTCTTTAAGGGCGACGAGAACTGGCAGAAGATCCAGGCGCCGAAGGGCGAGACCTATGCCTGGGACAACCACTCGACCTATGTGCAGAACCCGCCTTATTTCGTCGGCATGCAGAAGCAGCCGCGCGCAGTGACCGACATCGTCGGCGCGCGCGTGCTCGGCCTCTTCCTCGATTCGATCACGACCGACCACATCTCGCCGGCCGGATCGATCAAGCCGGCCTCGCCGGCGGGCAAGTACCTGACCGACAACGGCGTCGCCGTGGTCGACTTCAACCAGTACGGCACGCGCCGCGGCAATCACGAAGTGATGATGCGCGGCACCTTCGCCAATATCCGCATCAAGAACCAGATGCTGGGTGGCAAGGAAGGCGGCTTCACGCTGCATGAGCCGGACGGCGTCGAGATGCCGATCTATGACGCGGCGATGAAGTACAAGGCCGAGGGCACGCCGCTGGTCATCTTCGCCGGCCGCGAATATGGCACCGGCTCGTCGCGCGATTGGGCGGCGAAGGGCACCAACCTGCTCGGCGTCCGCGCCGTGATCGCGCAGTCCTTCGAGCGCATCCACCGTTCGAACCTGGTCGGCATGGGCGTCGTGCCGCTCGTCTTCGAGGAGGGAACCTCCTGGCAGACGCTCGGCCTCAAGGGCGACGAGACGGTGACCATCCGCGGCATCGCCGGCGATCTCAAGCCGCGCCAGATGCTCGACGCTGAGATCACTTTCGCGGACGGCTCGCAGAAGGTGGTGCCGCTGCTCTGCCGCATCGATACGCTGGACGAGCTCGACTACTTCAAGAACGGCGGCATCCTGCAATATGTGCTGCGCGCGCTCGTCGCCTGAGCCAAGCTTGAGCGTGGCCGGCGCGCCCGCGCCGGTCACCCGGAATTGACTGGTTCGCGATCGGTCGCGGACGTATGGGATCATCCGTCCCGTTCGGTCGCGACCGTGCTCCCCAGCAACGATCAGGCGTATGTCCCGCATTCCCGCCGCCATGGCCTTCATCGTCCTTTCGAGCCTCGCCGCCGGTTCCGCCGGTGCCGAGGACGAGAAGGTGACGGCGGTGCTGGAACTCTTCACCAGCCAGGGCTGCGCCTCCTGCCCCCCGGCCGACGAGGCGCTGGAGGAATTCGCCAAGCGTCCCGACATCGTCGCGCTCTCGCTCTCCGTCGACTATTGGGACTATCAGGGCTGGAAGGACACGCTCGCCGAGCATGCCTTCACCAGCCGGCAGAAGGACTACGCGAACGCCCGCGGCGACCGGCAGGTCTACACGCCGCAGATGATCGTCAATGGCCGCGTCCATGTCGTCGGCAGCGACGAGGCGGCGATCGAGAAGGCCATCGCCAAGGGCCCGGCGCCGTCGGTGCCGATTTCGGTCGGCATGATGGGCGATGCGATCCGCGTCTCGGTCGGCGCGGCGGGCAAGGACGGGCCGAAAAAGGCGACCCTCGTCCTCGCGCTCTATGAGCGGCATGTGAAGGTGCCGATCGAGCGCGGCGAGAACCGCGGCCGCACGCTCTCCTATTACAATGTCGTGCGCCGCCTCCGCCCGATCGCGGTCTGGCGCGGCGAGCCGCTCAAGGTCGATCTGCCGATGGCCGAATATCGCGAGACCGGCACCGACGGCTGTGCCGTGTTCCTGCAGGAAGAGGCGGCCGGCGGCGGCCCCGGCGCCATCATCGGCGCCGCCCATGTCGAGAAGGCCGGCGCGAGCTGGTAGGCGCCGCCGCTACCCTTCGAGGAATCTCCCGAGCGCATTCAGCGGGCGGACGCCGTCGCAGATGATCTTGGCGATGGCGAGCATCGGCACGGCGAGCACGGCGCCCGGCACGCCCCACATCCAGAACCAGAAGATCAGCGAGACGATCACCAGCACGGGGTTGAGCGTGAAACGCCGCGCGAGCAGCAGCGGCGTCACCGATTCGCCCTCGATGACATGGATCAGGAGATAGAGCCCGGCCGGCAGCAGCGCCTGGAATAGCGGGTCGATGGTGAGAAGCCCCGCCATCAGGAACAGCACCACGCCGAGCGCCGGCCCCATGATCGGCACATAATTGAGCGCGAAGGCGACGAAGCCCCAGAGAAGCGGATCGCCGAGGCCGCAGGCCCACATCGCGACGCCCGTCGCGACGCCGACCAGCGCATTCATCAGCGTGATCGTCGTCAGATAGGCCGAGACATTGTCCTCGATCTGCTGCGACATCTCGACGACGCGGCGCTTGTCGCGGAAGCTCGGCACGATCTCGACCAGGCGGCGCAGGAAGGTGTCGCCGGAGATGAGCAGGAAATAGAGGATCAGCAGCGTCTCGAAGAAGCCGCTGGCGAAATGCTGCGTGCCCTTCATCAGCGTCGTCGAGAGCGACGGGCCGTCGCTGCCGCCGGAGCCGCCGTCGAACTGGTGCAGGAAGGTCTGCAGCGTCTGCAGCGGCCGGGCGAGGAAGGCGAGACGCTCCTCGATCCGCGACATGCCTTCGGGCAGCCGCGCCGCCCAGCCGGCGGCCTGGCCGGACATCGCCGCGCCGAAGCCGACGATCACGGCGAAGACGCCGATGATGAGCAGCAGCGCGCCGATGCTGCGCGGCACCCGCAGCCGATCGAACAGCCGCATGCCGGGCTGCAGCAGCATCTTCAGCACCACCGCGAGGATGATCGGCAGGATGATCGACGAGGCGAAGTAGCAGACGGTGAGGATCGCGATGACGAGCAAGAGCGCCAGCATCGTCACGATCGGGTCGGCGGGAAGCGGCCCTTCCGGTTGCGTGAGGTCGGGCGCCTCCAGCGGTTCCGTCTCGGTGGTCGGCACCTCGAACTTGACGATCGGATCGGACATCGGACGGCGCCCCCACGGCAGAACGCGGCCTGAGCGCCGCGCAACGCTCTCAATGCCGAGCGGCGCCAAACGATCCGCGACGACCGGCGGCCGTCGCCTTATGCTGTTTGCGCGATGTCATCGCCGAAATCGCGCGGGGCCTGTAACGTTCCCGGTCTCGGCAGCGAAATGAATGTCGGACGCAGTGCATGACGGGACGGGCAGCAGCCGATCGACGCGACGAGGCATGGGCCCGGCTGATGCGCGAAGCGCTCGCCGGCGACCAGGCCGCCTATCGCCGTCTCCTCGCCGAGATTGCGCCGGTCCTGCGGGCGACGGCGCGGCGACGGCTTGCCGCCATGGGCCTCTCCGCGTCCGAAAGCGAGGATATCGTGCAGGAAACGCTGCTCGCGATCCATCTCAAGCGCCACACCTGGCGGCCGTCCGATCCGTTCGGCCCGTGGCTCTATACGGTCGCGCGCAACAAGCTCGTCGATCATGTGCGGCGGCGCGGCCGGCGCGTCGAGCTGCCGATCGAGGATTTCGCCGAGGTCATCCCGGCGGCCGAGGAGCGGCCGGGTGCCGATTCGGCCGAGGTCGAGCGTCATCTCGCTTTGCTGCCGGAGAAGCAGCGCGCGGTGCTGAAGGCGCTGGCAGTCGATGGCGCCTCGGTCGGCGAGACCGCGGAGCGCGAGGGCATGACGCCGGGCGCCGTGCGGGTGACGCTGCACCGGGCCTTTGCCGGCCTCGCCGCGCGGCTGCGCGCCGCGGAAGGAGAATGAGGACCGCATCATGAGGACGGACGATCTCATCACGGCGATGGCGGCGGACGAGCGTCGCGCCCGCCCGCCCGGAAAGGCGGTGGCGCTGCTGCTTCCCGCCGGTCTTGCCGCCGCGGCCCTGCTCTTCGTCCTCTGCCTCCGCGTCCGTCCCGACCTCGCGGCTGTGATGATGACGCCGCGGCTCATGGTGAAGTTCGGCTTCACCGTCTCGCTGGCGCTCGCCGCCATGGCCGTGGTGCTGGCGATGGTGCGGCCCGGCCAACGCTCGGCGCCGCGCGCGGTCGCGCTCTTCCTGCCACTCGGCATCCTGGCGCTCGGCATCGCCGGCGAACTGGGCGCGACGGCGCCGGACAGCTGGATGCCGGGGCTGATCGGCCACAATGCGCGCTACTGCGTCGTGCTGGTGCCGCTGATGGCGGCGCCCGTCCTCGCCGCGATGCTTGTCGCGCTCCGCCAGGGGGCGCCGACGCGGCCGGCGCTCGCCGGCGCCGTGGCGGGCCTCGCGGCCGGCGGCATCGGCGCCACGCTCTATGCCTTTCACTGCACCGACGATTCGCCGCTCTTCGTGCTCGTCTGGTACGGCATCGGCATCGCCGCCGTCACCGCGGCCGGTGCCCTGATCGGCCGCCGCCTGCTCGCCTGGTGATTCACTCGGCCGCGGCGCGCGCCAGCGGATGATGATCGGCGACGAGCGACTTCAGCCGCTCCTCCAGCACATGCGTATAGATTTGCGTCGTCGAGATATCGGCATGGCCCAGCAGCTGCTGCACGATGCGGAGATCGGCGCCGTTCTGCAGCAGGTGGCTCGCAAAGGCATGGCGCAGCACATGCGGCGAGACGCGGGCCGGCGCGATGCCGACGCTGGCGGCGAGCGCCTTCAATTCGCGGGCGAAGGCCTGGCGCGTCAGCGTGCCGCTCTCGCTCAGCGCCGGGAAGAGCCAGGGACCGGCCGGCTTCTCGCCCTCCGCCTCGCGCCGTAGCGCCATGAAGCGGCCGATGGCGGCGCGCGAGCGCTCGGTGAGCGGCACGATGCGTTCCTTGCTGCCCTTGCCGCGGATCATCAGCATGCGGAGGTCCGGCCGCGCCGCGCTGGCCGGCAGGGCGACGAGCTCCGAGACGCGGAGCCCCGAGGCATAGAGCGTCTCGAGCAGCGCCGCGAGCCGCGCCGCCCGGAGCCGCGCCGCCGGCGTCTCGGCGCGCGCGATGGCGGCCTCGGCCTCGCCGAGCAGCCGCTCCACCTCGGCTTCGGACATGATCTTCGGCAGCGGCGGCTTGCGCTTCGGCCCGGCGATGATGCCGGTCGGATCGTCCTTGCGGATCCCTTCCGCGAAGAGGAAGCGGTGCAATTGGCGAAGCGCCGACAGGCGCCGGGCGGCCGAGGAGGCGGCATAGCCGCGCGCCTCGAGCTCGGCCATATAGGCGCGGACATCCTCGGGCGAGGCGGTGCGGAGGCTCGTCCGGCGCCGGGCGAGGAAGCCGCCATAATCCTCGACGTCGCGCCGGTAGGAGTCGAGCGTGTTCGGCGAGGCGCCGCGCTCGGCGCTCATCATCTCGAGAAAGGCTTCGAGATCGGTGCCGAACGAGCCCCGGAGCGGCGCATGCCCGGCCTCCTTTGTCGGGGCGGGCTCCATCGCGGCCATGGTCAATCCTTCAGCAGTCTGTCCGTCGGAACCCGGATAGTGATCTCGCGTGGTTTAGGCTCGATGAATGTCGCGAGCGCGAACACCGCGCCATAGAGCGCGAGGGCGACCAGCACGAGAAGCAGGACGAAGCGCGTCAGCGTCGGCATGGCTGCGGGATTCCTCGGGGGCAGCTTCTCGATAGGACAGGCGCGGCGCCGCTGACAAGAGCGGAGGGTCGCGCTCGCTTGACAGGCTCCGCCGCTGCCGCTCTACCAGAGGCGTCCGCACGGGACTTTGATGGCGGGGACGGATGCAGCAGGACGCGAACAGGGGCGGGGTGACGGCCGAGAGCGCGCTCGTCGAGGGCCTCGGCGGCCGGTCGATCGTCCTGGTCGGGCTGATGGGCGCCGGCAAGACCTCGGTCGGCAAGCGGCTGGCCGCGCGGCTGCATCTGCCCTTCGTCGATGCCGATGCCGAGATCGAGAAGGCGGCCGACGCCACGATACCCGAGATCTTCGCCCGTCATGGCGAGGCCTATTTCCGCGACGGCGAGCGGCGCGTCATCCGCCGCCTGCTCGACGGGCGGCCGAAGGTGCTCGCGACCGGCGGCGGCGCCTTCATGAATGCCGAGACGCGGACGGCGATCGCGGCGGGCGGCGTCTCGGTCTGGCTCCGGGCCGAGCTCGACATCCTGATGGCGCGGGTCCGCAAGCGCTCCAACCGGCCGCTGCTGCAGACCGCCGATCCCGAGGCGACCATGCGGCGGCTGATGGACGAGCGCTATCCGGTCTATGCCGGTGCCGATATCCATATTCTCTCGCGCGACGTGCCGCATGACGTGGTGGCGGAAGAGGTGGTGAGCGCGCTCGCCGGCTTCCTCGCCGTGCCGCCAGCGGACGCCGCCCCTTCCGAAAGAGCCTCCCCGTGACCCATCCGGCATCCTCCGCCGCCGCCATCCGCGTCGGCGTCGACCTCGGCGCGCGTTCCTATGACATCCTGATCGGCCGCGGCCTGATCGACGCGGCGGGCCGCGAGATCGCAGAGCGCCTGCCCAAGGTGCGCGCCGCCATCGTCGCCGACGCGCATGTCGGGCCGCTCTATCGCCAGCGCCTCGCCGACGCGCTCGATGCGGCCGGCATTGCCTCGGTGGGCATCGACGTGCCGGCCGGCGAGGGCTCCAAGAACTTCGCCATTCTCGAAAGCGTCGTGCGCGGCATCCTCGCCGCCCGCCTCGAGCGCGGCGACATCGTCGTGGCGCTCGGCGGCGGCGTGATCGGCGATCTCTCCGGCTTCGCCGCCGCGATCACGCGCCGCGGCATGCGCTTCGTGCAGGTGCCGACCTCGCTGCTGGCGCAGGTCGACTCATCCGTCGGCGGCAAGACCGGCATCAACACGCCGGAAGGCAAGAACCTCGTCGGCGCCTTTCACCAGCCGAGCCTCGTCATCGCCGATACGGCGCTCCTCGATACGCTCAGCCCGCGCGAATTCCGCGCTGGCTATGCCGAGGTCGCGAAATACGGGCTGATCGACGACCCGGCCTTCTTCGCCTGGCTGGAGGGGAACTGGCGCGGCGTCTTTTCCGGCGGTCCCGAGCGAGAGGAGGCGGTGGCGACCAGCTGCCGTGCCAAGGCGAAGGTCGTCGGCGCCGACGAGACCGAGACCGGCGACCGCGCCCTTCTCAATCTCGGCCACACCTTCGGCCATGCGCTCGAAGCGGCGACCGGCTATTCGCAGCGTCTCGTGCATGGCGAGGGCGTCGCGATCGGCATGGTGCTGGCGCACCGCTTCTCGGCACTGATGAATCTGTGCTCGCCGGACGACGCGGTCCGCGTGACACAGCATCTCCGCGACGTCGGCCTGCCGACCGAGCTGTCCGAGATCCCGGGCGATCTTCCCGATGCCGATGGGCTGATGGCGCTGATCGCGCAGGACAAGAAGGTGTCGCGCGGCACGCTGACCTTCATCCTGACGCGCGGCGTCGGCCAGGCCTTCATCGCGAAGGACGTGCCGCCATCCGCCGTGCGGGCCTTCCTCGCCGACACGCTCTGACGGGGGAGAGAGGCGATGCTCGACGTGCTCAGCCTCTTCTTCGGCAATGCGCTCGACCTGCCGGGCCATGCCGGCTTCCTGTTGATGGCCATCTCGCTGTTCCTCACCAATATGGTGTGGCTGCGGGTGCTGCTGATCCTCTCCTTCGCCTGCCTCATCCTCTATTACGCGCTGGCGCCGGTGCCGCTCTATACTGGCATCGCCTGGAACACGCTGTTCATCCTCATCAATCTCTATCGCCTCTGGACGCTCGTTGCGGCTCGGCGGCTCGTCGACCAGGTGAGCGGCGGCACGCTGCTGCGGGACAGCCTCACCGAACTCGACGACGAGGAACTGGCGCGGATCGTCGAATTCGGCGAACTGGTCGATCTCGATCCCGGCGCGCCGCTGGTAGCCGAGGGCGACCCGGTCGGCGCCGTCTATCTGGTGGTAACCGGCGAGGCGGAAGTCGTCGCGGCGAACGGCACGCGGCTCGCCCGCCTCGGCCGCGGCGCCTTCATCGGCGAGGTCGCCTTCCTTGCCGGCGCCCGGGCGACGGCGACCGTCCGCGCGCTGACGCCCTTGCAGGTGATCGCGCTCGATGCCGGGCAGCTCAAGGCGGCGGGGGAGGCCGATCCGCGCCTCGCGGCCGGCGTCTACCATGCCATCGGCGCGGCGCTGGCGCGAAAGCTCCTCGCCTCCAACCGCGCCAGGACACGCGCCGCCCGCTAGCTCAGCCGGCTTTCGCCTCGATGGCGAGGGCATGCACGCCGGCCGCCAGCTCGTCGGCGAGCAGCGCGTTGATCATGCGGTGCATCTCGATGCGGCTCTTGCCCTTGAAGGCCGAGGCGGTGACGCGGACGCGGTAATGTGTCTCGCCGCCCGGCCGCGCGCCATGATGGCCCTTGTGCAGATGCGACTCGTCGATCACATCTAGGGTCTCCGGCTGCAGGGATTCCTCCAGCCGCCTCGCGATCCTCTCGCGCGTATCCATCCGACGCTCCGTTCACCTCAATCGCCTGCATCGCCTTGTCGGGCTAATGCGCGGCCAGCATAATCGACCGATGAAGCTCGATTCAAAAATCTTCGACCGCATCCGCATCAAGCCTCCCGGCGATGCGATGCCGCGCGAGTCGGCCTTCCGCTGCGGCTGGGAGGGCTGCGATGCCGCGGGCACGCACAAGGCGCCCAAGGGCCGCGGCCGCGAGGGGCAGTATCACCATTTCTGCATCGACCACGTCCGCCTCTACAACAAGTCCTACAACTACTTCTCCGGCATGGGCGACGACGACATCGCCGCCTACCAGAAGGATTCGATCACCGGCCACCGGCCGACATGGACCATGGGCGTCAATTCGGCCGGCGAGCAGCGCGAGAATGTGCGCCGCGCCTCGACCCGCGACTGGACGGGCGGGCTGCGCGATCCGTTCGACATGTTCGAGCGCGGCTTCAAGCCCGATCCGGCCGCCGAGGCGGTGCCGAAGCGGCGGCTGAAGACGCTGGAGAAGAAATCCTTCGACACGCTCGACCTGGAAGGGTCGGAAACGGCGGAGGCGATCAAGGCCCGCTACAAGAGCCTCGTGAAGCTCTACCACCCGGATGCCAATGGCGGCGACCGCTCCTCGGAAGACCGCCTTCGAGAAATCATCCAGGCTTACAACTTCCTCAAGGCCGCAGGCTTCTGCTAGAACGCCATGATGGCCTTGCAGGCCTCCCTTAATCCCCGGTTTCTCCCCTCGCGAAGAACCGACCTGAAGCGTCCGCCGGGCGCGACGGAGCCAATATGACTGAGACCACGAGCGACCGCGCCGCCCTTCCCGATACCAAGGTGTCGGTCAAGGATCTGTTCGGCTTCGAGAGCGAGCTTGTCGTTCCCGCCTTCTCGGCGCCGAACGAGCATGTGCCGGATGCCGATCCGGACTATCTGTTCGACCGCGCCACCACGTTGGCGATCCTCGCCGGCTTCGCGCGCAACCGCCGCGTGATGGTGACCGGCTATCACGGCACGGGCAAATCGACGCATATCGAGCAGGTCGCCGCCCGCCTCAACTGGCCGTGCATCCGCGTCAATCTCG
>Ga0209930_1004212_pt1 | contig 13146 bp, 10 predicted proteins | sample ThiBiot_500_biof_2_FD_183948 | JGI IMG/M metagenome (GOLD analysis project Ga0209930, IMG submission 183948) | Wastewater bioreactor microbial communities from Cape Town, South Africa - Thiocy_cont_500_biof (SPAdes) | ecosystem: Engineered > Bioreactor > Thiocyanate-remediating >... | reverse complement strand
GGTGTTCTTGGTGGCGTATTCGAGACCCATGCGCAGGCCGGTTTCGGTCTGCTTGGCATAGGCTTCGAGGGGGCCGGTCTTGCCGTAGATCAGCGCAATCTTGAGATCGTCTGCCGATGCCGGCATCGCCAGCAGCGTCACGGCTGCGGCGGTCAGTAGTACGGTTTTACGCATGCATTGTCCTCCCATGCTGCGGAGGGACCATACATAGCCGCTTTGAAAATACCAACGGATTCCCGCGTGTTGGTCTTGGGCGCCGGTGTTGGGGCGTCTGCGGATGACGGTACGGTGACTGAACGGCCGCTTGTAAAGTCCTCATCCTGAGGAGGCGCGAAGCGCCGTCTCGAAGGATTGAGGACTTTTCCTCGAAACCTCACCCTTCGAGACGCCGTTTCTGACGAAACGGCTCCTCAGGATGAGGTTTCAAAGTTTTCCAATAGCCTCTTAATAGTGAGGCGGCGGCGGCTCGGGCTCGGCGGCCTCCAGCCGGTCCTGCAAACGGGCCATTTCCCGGCGCAGCATGTCGATGGTCTGCCACTGCTCGGTGATCGCCTTGTTCAGGGTCTCGATGGTCTCGTCCTGATAGGCGATGCGGATTTCCAGCGCATCGATCCGGTCTGTCGACGAGGGCGAGGACGGCTCAGTCATTGGCTTCCTCGCTGATGTCGATTTCGGTGGCGTCGGTGTGATAGGTGACCGGCCGCTGCACGAGGCCATGGCCGAGCGCGATGCGCTGGTCGAACACGAAGCACTCGCCGCGCCACAGGCTCTCGGCTTGCGGAATCTCTTCCAGATATTTCAGGATGCCGCCCTTGAGGTGATAGACCTCCGTAAAGCCCTGCGACAGCAGGTAGGAACTGGCCTTCTCGCAGCGGATGCCGCCGGTGCAGAACATCGCCACCTTCCTGTGCTTGCCGGGATCGAGTTCGCGCGCGGCGAAATCCGGAAACTCGCCGAAGCGGGTGATCTTCGGATCGACCGCGCCCTCGAACGTGCCCATCTCGACCTCGAAGCCGTTGCGGGTGTCGAGCAGCAGCACGTCGTCCTGCCGGATCAGCGCATTCCAGTCCGCCGCATCGACATAGATGCCGACCTTGGCGTTGGGGTCGACGTCCGGATCGCCCAGCCGCACGATTTCCTTTTTGAGCCGGACCTTCATCCGGTTGAACGGCATGTCCTCGGCGGTGGAATACTTCAATTCCAGATTGTCGAGACGGCCGCCGAACAGGGCGCCGTTCTGCAACTGGTTCATGAGCGCATCGATGGCCGCGTCGCGTCCCGCGACCGTGCCGTTGATGCCTTCGGCGGCCAGCAGGATGATCCCCCTGATGTCGAGCGCCACGCACATGTTGCGCAGCGGCTCCCGCAGGGCCTCGAAATCAGGCAGCGGAACGAACTGATAGAATGCGGCGACCTTGTATGACATGGCGGGGTTATACAACGTCGCCCGCGCGAATGAAGGCTCAAATCGCGGTTTGAGACTTCGCCGTGGCAAATCGTTGGAACAGGCCGATTACCGGCCGGGCTGGCGCAAAATGCCCGCCTTGCGCGCAACGCTTTCCAGCAGGGCTTCGCTGGCCTCCATCTGCGCCTGACGTGTGTATTGTTCGAGATGCGCGGGAATGTGCGCGCGATAGTTGGCGATCTTGTCGGGATGTTTGACGAGGTCTTCCAGAGCCGCGGCCAGTGAGGTCGCGTCGTCCTTCCTGAACACAGGTCCGCACGGTCCGATGACTTCCGGCAGCGCGCCGCTATCGGCGACAACGGCGACGCATCCGCTGGCGAGAACTTCCAGCGCGACAATGCCGAACGGTTCTTCCCATCGGGATGGAACCACGGCGATGCGATGACGGCTCAGCGTTTGCGCCAGCGCCTCGCCGCGCAACGGGCCTGTGAAGATAATTTGGTCCGCGACACCGGCGGTTTCGGCCTGGGCTTTCAAGGCGGCTTCTTCCGGCCCGGTGCCGATGATCGACGCGGTGATGACGGTGCCGTTTTTCGCGGCGAGGCCAATGGCCTCGACCAGAAGGTCGACGCCTTTCACCTTCGTCAGACGCCCGAGGAAGACGACATCGCGATCGGGGCGAATGTCATCCCGGAAGCGGAAAATCTCGCCGTTATACGAATTGGGAATGATCGGCCCATCGAGCCGGACGGCATCGCGCAAGGCGCTGCTGACAAAGGCGTTGGTGCCGAGCTTGCAGACCTGCCGTTTCAGGCCGCCGTATTTGGTGCCCGAGCCCGGATCGGTGTCCAGCCAGATATGGTGCATGAAAATCACCGGGCGGCGCTGCAGGAGAGCAGGCCATACCATGCGAAGCGAAATGTGATTTTGCCACAGCACGTCGGTGTTGCGCGTCAGGTCCCACATGGTTTTCGCGTCGGGATTGCGGACCACCTTGAAAGGGTAGCGATCGGGTTCGCTATTTGGTGTGGTCGCGGCGACCGTGACGTCATGGCCGCGTTCCGCAAGACCCGATGCGATATCCAGCGCGGCGGTTTCCATGCCGCCCACGCTCGGGGGAAAGGCGACGGTCGAGATCAGGACGCGCATGATGTCGATCCCTTCATCAGATTGAGCCGCGTCATCGGAGCAATCATCAGATGCTCCGCGTAATGTAATAACGCGCCGCCAGCAGGCCGCCGCCGGTGAGAAGATAAGCCAGCGCCGCGCCGGAAAGGCCGAACACCGGCAGCAGCGCCAGATTGAGAATGGCGGATGCGATGGCGCCGCCGATGCTGACAATCGCAATCGCACGATCCTTGTGCAGCGCCAGCATCATGAAGCCATAGCTGTCGGCGCCTGCGCGCAGCGCGGTCGCCGCGAGGATGATCCAGAACACCGGAAGGTTCTGCTGAAGAAGCGGCCGATCCAGCAGCGGCAGCAGCAGAAACAGCGCGATGCTGGCGGCGATAGCGAGCGCGGCGATCCAGAGTCCGCCTTCGACCTGCAATTTGCGTTCGAGCGTGCGAAACGCGGCGGGGTCCGGCTGCTGCGCGCTTTCGATCATGCGGCGCAGATTGGGATGGACCACGCTGAACACGACGAGATTGTGCAGCACATTGGCGACCGACCAGAACAGCGTGTAGACGCCGGTCAGTTCGAGGCCGAGAAACGCCGAGAGCAGAAAGCGGTCCAGATACAGGCTTACCGAGCCCGTCAGGTCCTTGATGTAGAACGGAACGGAGGCGCGGACGCCGCCCGCGATCCATGACGCGCGCATGCCGACAGCCCGCCAGCGCGATTGCGCGAACAGATGCGCGGCGAGCACGATCCAGGTCAGGACCAGCGAGCAGAGCCAGCCGAGCAGAACGCATTCAAGCGTGCGGGCCGATGGATCGAGGAGACCCCAGGCGATCACGACCGGCGGCCACAGACCGGCGCGCATGAAGAATATGATGTTCGCGAGATAAATCCGGCCGCGCCCGACAAGCAGGTCGCTGGTGTCGGATGCGATGTGATCGAGGAACAGGATCGCGCCGCCGGTGAACATCAGATGCCAGGGCACCGGCGTGCCGAGCGCATGATTCACCACCCACAGGATCGGCTGGACGACGGCGTGCAGCATCACCGGCAGGGCGAGGCGGGTGGCGGTACTTGCGATGGCTTCGTCCCGCGGCATGGTGGCGATGTGACGCAACACCCAGTCGGTGGTGCCGAGGCCGAGGATGGCGGGCAGCATCGTCGTCGCGCCGACTAGCAGGCCATAGATGCCAAGGTCGGAGAGGCCGAGATAGCGCGCGGTATAAATTGTGAGCAGAAATTTCGCAGCCGTATTGGCGATGCGTAATGCCATCAGCAAAAGCGACTGCACCATGAGCTGGGCACCGGGTCTCTGGAGGTGTGAATAACTGGAGCCGCCACCCGGTGGAATCGCAGCCGGTTGAGGTAGGCTGATCCGCCGCAGTGCCGTCAGGGTTCGTGGTGGTCGGTCGCTCCCATAGAGGCGCGAGGACCTTAATTTATCGCAAAAAGGCCCGCGAAACTTCATCCGGATGCGGGATTATCGCCCGTTCTGATTAAGAGACCGTATGAGAAGTCCTCATCCTGAGGAGGCGCGCAGCGCCGTCTCGAAGGATGGGGGACTTTTCCTTGAAAACCTCTCCTTCGAGACGCCGTTTCTCACGAAACGGCTCCTCAGGATGAGGTTTTCAAAGTCTTCAAACAGTCTCCAAATCCTATGTTTTCGGCATTCAAGACCATTTGATCCGCAGATCGCCGGGGAGCCGCAAAAGACAAACCCGGACATTGCCTTATTTCGCCGGGAAAGCCCCGCTATTGCGGGAAATCTGCTAGTAAAAAAACCATTCTCTCATCGAATCGGGTTTCCCCTTGTCCCACGGAATGTCGAACGATCCCGCCCCCGGCAAAAAGTCTTTCAGCATCGCATTCGGCCTGGAGCGGATCGGGCTGATCGCGCTGCGCGCGCCGAAGGTCGCGGCCGCTGTCCTGATGGCGCTGGTGGTGGTCGCGGTATTCGGCATCCAGCGGATCAAGATCGACGATTCGCTCAGCCAGTTGTTCCGCTCGGACACGCCCGAATACAAACAGTATGAGGAAGTGACCAAGCGCTTCCCCTCCAGCGAGTACGACGTGCTGGTGGTGGTGGAGGGCAAGTCGCTGCTGGAGCGCAATTCGCTCGAGAAGCTGCGCGACCTCGTCACCGACCTGCAGCTCGTGGACGGCACCCGCGGCATCATCTCGCTGTTCTCCGCGCGCCAGCCGCCGGAAAACGGGCGGTTACCCGCCGCACTGTTTCCCGAAACGCTGCCGGAGGGCGCGGCCTATGACGCCTTCATCAAGCGTGTGAGGGACAACGAGGTCATCAAGGGCAAGCTGTTGTCGGAAGACGGCACGCTGGCGCTGATCGTGCTGGCGCTGGACCCTGCGATTGTCGGCAACAAGGGACTCAACGCCACCATCGGCGAAGTCCGCAAGCTGATGACGGACGATCTCGAGGGGACCGGCCTCAACAGCCAGCTCTCCGGCGTGCCGGTGATGCAACTCGAAATCCGCAACGCGGTCGAGCGCGACGGCCTGACCTATAACATCGCGGGCATTCTGGCGGGCTGCATCATCGCCATCATCTTCTTCCGCCGCGTCTCCTTCATGATCGTCGCGGCGTTTCCGCCGCTCCTGGCGATCCTGCTGTCGATCGGCACGCTGGGCTGGCTCGGCTTCAGCCTCAACATGTTCCTGAACGTGATGACGCCGCTGATCATGGTGATCAGCTTCGCGGATTCGATGCAGCTGACGTTTGCCGCGCGCGACCGGCTGATCGCGGGCGAGGACAAGATGACCGCGTTCCGCAACGCCGTGCTGGTGGTGGGACCGGCCTGCGTGCTGACCCATGGCACCGCGGCGCTGTCGTTCCTTGCCCTGCAATTCTCGGACTCGGACCTGATCCGCACCTTCGGCGAAGCCGGGTTGATGGCGACCGTGATCGCGCTGATCGCGGTGCTGTCGCTGGTGCCGGTGTTCGGCGTGCTTCTGGTGCGCAAGGAAAACCTGCTCGCCACCAAGGTGAAGGGCGCGGACCGCGGCGTCGAAGCGCTGCGCGCGTTCTGCGCCTTCATCGCCAAGCGCATGGTCGGCCGTCCCGGATTGTTTAGTCTGATCGCGCTGCTGGTGGTGCTCGGTCTCGGCGTCATCTATGCGAGCCTTGAACCCAGGTATCGTCTCGCCGATCAGGTGCCGGACAAGCAGCAGGCGGTCGAAGCCTCCAGCCGTCTCGACGCCAAGCTGACCGGCGCCAATCCGATCGACGTGCTGATCGAATTCCCGAAGGGCAAGTCGCTGTACGATCCGGAAACCCTGGACACTATCGCCGCCGTTCACACCATCATCGAGAAGCAGGCGGGCGTCGGCAACGTCTGGTCGATCGAGACGCTGCGGCGCTGGCTCGCCGAGAAGGCGGGCCGCTCGGACGTCGCGATCCTCAAGGAATATGTCGACGTGCTGCCGAAGTATCTGTCCCGGCGCTTCATTTCCGAAAATCAGGATGCCGTGGTCGTGTCAGGGCGCGTGCCTGACCTCGATTCGAGCCAGATCCTGCCGACGGTGGAGAAGCTCGACGCCGCCATGGGTGCGGTGCGCAGCGCGCATCCCGGCTATCAGATCGCGGTCACGGGCCTTTCCGCCATCGCGGCGCGCAACAGCGCGGCCATGATCGGCAAGCTCAATCATGGCCTGACCATCGAATTCCTGCTGGTGGCGGCTTTCATCGGACTGGCGTTCCGCTCGGTGGTGGTGATGTTCGCGAGCATCCTGCCGGGCATTTTCCCGGTGGTGCTGTCGGGCACCGTGCTGTGGCTGCTCGGGGAGGGACTGCAATTCGCCAGCGTGGTGGCGCTGACCGTGTCGTTCGGTCTTGGCCTCAGCGCGACGATCCATTTCCTCAACCGGCTGCGGCTGGAGGAAAAACCCGGCGTCGATGAAGCGCAGGCGGTGGAGCGCGCCACCGTTCTGGTGGGACCGGCGCTGATCCTCACCACGGTGGTGCTGGCGTGCGGTCTGGTGGTCACGGTGTTCTCTGACCTGCCGTCGCTGCGCCTGTTCGGATGGCTGAGCGCCTTCGCGATGATCGCGGCGCTGATCGCCGACCTCTTCATCCTGCGGCCGACAGCGATGTGGCTGATCAGCACGTCGCACAGGATCAAGGCGGCGTGGGGCGGGAAACCGGCGGAATAGCCGGAGTTCGTCATTGCGAGGAGCGCAAGCGACGAAGCAATCCATCTTTATGTCGCCATGGATTGCTTCGCTTCGCTCGCAATGACGGGAAAAGTGTCATCTGACATAACAAAAAGGCCCGGCGGTGAACCGTCGGGCCTTTTCTTGTTAGGAACTGGCTGGAAGGCTCAGCCGCGCGTCAGGCTGATGTTGACCGCGCGCAGTTCGCCCTTGGAGTTGATGGCGACCGTCTGCTTGTTGCCGCGGGTGGTGATGTTGAACGTCGCCGCGTAGCCGTTGGTCTGCACCAGGGCGGTAACCTGTCCATCCGCGATGTTGCCCTGAACGTCGCCATTGATGCTGCGGGTCGCTTCGCTCCATGAGCCGGAGATGCGGCCGCCATTGGCAGCGATGTCGCTGGTCAGTTCGAACTTGTAGCTGTCGCTGGCGCAGCGCAGCGAGAGATGCAGGTCCTTGCCGCCGTTGCTCGCGGTATAGGTGCCACGGCATCGGATGCGCTCCGTTCCGCCCTCGGCGATGGTGATCGATCCGTTGCCGGACCAGTTGCCTGCATAATTGGCAAAGGGTGCGGATTCGGCATGGGCCAGCGTGGGCGCCAGTAGCAGCGCACCTGCGGCAACGGCATTGCGCAGACGGCGGAAATCAGAAAGCGAAAAGGACATCTCTAAGCACCATCGGTTGCGGTCGATATGTATTGGTCGCTGATACCACGGTTTGGTTCACCGGAAAATGTAACGCAGCGCATCAAAATGGGAAAATTGCTGTCGTTTTTCTTCTTGTCATCCCCGTGACAGAGGGGGCGGCCGCTGTTTTTGAGGCTTCTTTGGGGCCGGGCGGCGGTTGCAATGCAATGATCGGATGTTTGACAGGAAATTCGAATCCACCGGTAGACATTTCGGATTTTCGCACATCTAATCGTCGCCAAGGCTGGCGCAAAGCACAGCCATTTGGGAGGACGATATGAAACTGACCAGACGTGATTTCTCCGTCGGCGTTGCGGCCACCCTGGCTGCGCCTGCCTTGATCAGGAGCGCCGGCGCGCAAGGCGCGACCATCAAGATCGGACAGGTGCTGCCGGTTACCGGCTCGGCGGCGGAGCAGGGCAAGTTCGCGCTCAACGGCGCCAAGCTTGCGCTCGAAGCGGTCAACAAGGCGGGCGGCGTTCTCGGCAAGCCGCTGGAACTGGTGACCGAAGACGACCAGACCACCAACCCCGGCGTGGTGCTTGCTTTCTCCAAGCTCGCCGCGCAGTCCGACATCGTCGCCTTCCTCGGCTCGATCCGATCGACGCAGGTTCATGCGATGGCGCCGGACGTGCTCAAGCTCGGCAAGCCGATGGCGATCGGCGGCACCGATCCGAACCTGACTCACATGGGCAACAAGTGGCTGTTCCGTTTCCGCCCGAACGACAGCTATTCCGGCAGCGTGATCGCCGACTACGGCACCAAGACGCTCGGCAAGAAGAAGTGGGCGGTCCTGCACTCCACCGACGCGTTCGGCACCGCGGGCGGCAAGGCGCTGACCGAAGGCCTTCAGAAACTCGGCGTCACGCCGGTGCTCGATCAGGGCTACGCCAACCAGAGCCAGGACTTCACGCCGGTGGTGCTGGCGATCAAGCAGTCCGGCGCCGACGTGCTGGGCTCGTACTTCACGTTCGAAAACGATCTCGGCATCTTCGCGCGGCAGTTGCGCCAGCTCGGCGTCAATATTCCGTGGGTGGGCTCGCCGTCCATCGTCGGCGTGTCGTCGACGCGTCTGGCGGGCGCCTCGCTCTACGGCACCTACGGCGTCGCCGACTATGCCGAAGATTCCAGCCCGGCCGCCAAGGCCTACGGCAAGGCCTATCGCGATGCCTACAAGCTCGCGCCGGACAACCAGAGCGCATGGACCTATGACGCGATCACCGTCCTCGCCAAGGCGATGAACACGGCCAAGTCCACCGAGCCGGAAAAGGTTCGCACCGCCATCCTCGCCATCAAGGGCCATCAGGGCGCGGAAGGCGAATACAACTTCGACGCCAATGGCGATGGGCTTCACGGCTACAACATCGTCAAGAACGAGAAGGGCAACATTGTCTTCGATAAGCACATTGAATCGAAGACCTGATCGCGGAGGGCGGCTTCGTTCAACAGGAGGCCGCCCCTTCGTCATTGCGAGGAGCACTTGCGACGAAGCAATCCATTTTCTGGTTCTTGAGAGTGGATTGCTTCGCGGAGTTTATCATCGGGCCGGCCATAGCGCGTCAAAGACGCGCGTGAACGCACTTTTGGCCGGACCCGTTGGCTCGCAATAACGCCGTGAATCAGCGCCCCTGTCTCTCGCATCGAGTGTTTCATGGACCAGATTCTTCAGCTGCTCTTCACGGGCATCGGCATCGGCGCCGTCTACGCACTGGTGGCGCTGGGCTTCGTGCTGATCTTCCGCGCCACCAACGTGGTGAACTTCGCGCAGGGCGAATTCTCGATGGTCGCCGCCTTCCTGATGGTGGTGTTCGCCGTCGATCTGCAATGGCCGTACTGGCTGTCCTTCATCGTCTCGCTGGCGGGCATGGCGCTGTTCGGGGTGATCTTCAACCTCGGCGTCTATTATCCCCTGCGCCACCGCACCTTCCTGCCGGTGATCATTGCCACCATCGGCGCGTCGATCTTCCTCGCCAACTCGGTGCTGGCGATCTACGGGCCCGCACCGCAGGTGCTGGAGGGCTGGTTCGAGACGCCGGGCATCCAGCTCGGCCCGGTCTATCTCGACAGCCAATACCTCTTGATCATCGCCGTCACCATCGCGCTGGTAATCCTCAACTACTGGTTCTTCGAGCACACCATGCTCGGCAAGAAGCTGCAGGCCACCTCGCAGGACAAGGAGATGGCCTCGCTGCTCGGCATTTCCGTGTCCGGCATGATCATGATCACCTTCATCTATTCGGCGGTGCTGGGCGGCCTTGCCGGAATCCTGGTCGCGCCGGTCCTGTTCGTGTCGATCCAGATGGGGGCGACCATCGCGCTGAAGGCCTTCGCCGCGACCATCATCGGCGGCTTCGGTGACGTCACCGGCGCGATCATCGGCGGCATCGCGCTCGGCATCATCGAGACCTTCGGCGCGGCCTATGTGTCGGTGCCGTACAAGGATGCGTTCGCGTTTCTCGTGCTGATCCTGTTTCTTGTCTTCCGTCCGCAAGGCATCTTCGGCGAACGTGTGGCGGAAAAAGCATGACCGCGAAAACACAAGACGCGAAAGCACAAGACTTGCCGGCCGCCGCGCCGGTGCATTCGACACCGCTGCTGCTGCGCCATCTGCCGTACTTCATCGTGGCGGCGATCGCGGTGTTCGCCGCCGCGACCATGAGTTTCGACGGCTACGTTCTCAACATCCTGATGCAGGCGACCACGTTCGCGGTGGCGGTGTTCGGCCTGACCGTGGTGCTCGGCCTCTGCGGACAGATCAATCTGGCGCAGGCGGCGTTCTTCGGTCTCGGCGCCTATGTCGTCGGTCTCGGCACCACCGACTATCAGATCAACTTCTGGATCTGTCTGATCGGCGGATCGCTGGTGGCGCTGCTCGCGGGGGCGCTGCTCGGCATGTCGACGCTCAAGCTCGGCGGGCATTATTTGGCCATGGTGACGATCTCGTTCCAGCAGATCCTCACACTGGTGATGATCAACGCGATCTGGCTGACGCACGGACCGGACGGCATTTCCAAGATCGGGCGGCCCGCGCTGTTCCAGTCGCAGCAGTCGTTCCTTGCGCTGTGTGTCGCGGTGCTGGCGCTGGTCGGCTATCTGGTCTGGCATCTGCCGGATACGCGGATCGGGCGCGCGATGCGTGCGGTGCGCGACAACGAACTGGCCGCGGGCGTCGCGGGCATCGACATCTTCCGCACCAAGGTTCTGGCGTTCGCGCTCTCCGCGCTGCTCGGCGGCCTCGGCGGCGGGCTGTTCGCGGGCGGCTTTTCCTATGTCAGTCCGGACCAGTTCTCATTCGCCGAGTCCATCGTGTTCCTCACCATGGCACTGCTCGGCGGCGTCGGCTCGCCGATCGGCGCGGTGATCGGTACCGGCCTGCTGATCCTGATCCCGGAATGGCTGCGCTTTCTGAAAAGCATTCCGGGGCTTTATCTCGCCATCTACGGCCTGTTCGTGATCCTGATCGTGCGCTTCATGCCGGACGGCATCTGGGGTTTCGTGCAGGACATGCTCACGCGGTGGTGCACCAAGCGGCCGGCGGCGATGACCAGTCCGGCGCTGCAACTTGTCCCTGCGAAAACCGGTGGCGACATGGTGCTCGAGGTCACCGGTCTGTCGAAGCATTTCGGCGGCCTCAAGGCGGTGGACAAGATCATGCTCGACGGCACCGACGTCACCGACATGCCGCCGCATCAGCGCACGGCGGCGGGGCTGGGGCGCACCTTCCAGAACATTCGCCTGTTCCGCTCCATGACGGCGCTGGAAAACGTGGTGATCGGCGCCGAGCGTCCGGGCAACACGTTGACCGGGAATGGCGGGCAGGATGCGCTGACGGAGCGCGCGCTCTCCGCGCTGACATTCGTCGGCCTCGGTCCGCGCGCCAACGAACTGGTGTCGAGTTTCTCCTACGGCCATCAGCGGCTGATCGAGATCGCCCGCGCGCTGGCGGGCAATCCGACGCTGCTGCTGCTGGACGAACCGGCCGCGGGCCTGAACTCCACCGAGAAACTCGAACTGCACGACCTGCTCAAGCGGATCGCGGCGCAGGGGCTGACCATTCTCATCATCGATCATGACATGACGCTGGTGCGCGAGGCGGCGCAGCACATCACGGTGCTGAACTTCGGCAAGCGGATCGCGGACGGTGAGTCGCTGGCGGTGCTGCAGCATCCCGACGTCATTTCCGCCTATCTCGGAACGGAGTGACCATGGCGCTGCTCGAGATCAACGACCTGATGGTGCTCTACGGCGAGATCGAGGCGCTGCGCGGCGTCTCGCTGAAGGTGGAAGCGGGGCAGGTGGTGACGCTGCTCGGCTCCAACGGCGCGGGCAAATCCACCACGCTGCGCGCCATATCGGGCCTTGCGAAGCCCGCCGCCGGTGAAATCCTGTTCGACGGCAAGTCCATCGTCGGCCTCGGGCCGGAAGCGATCGTGCGCCTCGGCATTTCCCATGTGCCGGAAGGGCGGCGGGTGTTTCCCGGCCTGACGGTGAAAGAGAACATCATGCTAGGCGCGTCGAACCGGCGCGTCGCCAAGGCGCAGCTTGCGCGCGAGGCGGACGCGATGTTCGACCTGTTCCCGGATATCCGTCCGTTCGCCGACAAGCTCGGCTGGACGCTCTCGGGCGGGCAATTGCAGATGGTGGCGGTGGCGCGCGGCCTGATGGCGAAGCCGCGCCTTCTGCTGCTCGATGAGCCTTCGCTCGGCCTTGCGCCTGTCATCGTGCAGGCCGTGTTCCGGATCATCGGAGAAATCCGGCGCGATACGACGGTTTTACTTGTGGAGCAGAACGCCCGCATGGGACTGTCGGTCGCCGACTACGGCTACGTGCTGGAGACTGGCCGCCTCGCCCTCGGCGGCAAGCCTGACGACCTCTGGGGCAACGAAGCAATCAGAGCCGCATATCTCGGCGGCCACACTAAGGTATCTGTTTGACCAATGATAACAATAAATTCTCAGAAACTGATCGGCTTCGTCGCCGACATCTTTGCGCGTGCGGGTTCATCGAAGGCCGAGGCGGAACGCATCGCGACCTACCTGACCACGGCCAATCTCACCGGACATGACAGCCACGGCGTCATCCGCGTGCCGAAATATGTCGGCTGGGTGCAGGACGGCTCCATCGTTCCCGATCAGAAGATCAAGGTGGAGGTCGACACGCCGTCGCTGGCGGTGATCGATGGCGGCTTCGGCTACGGTCAGACCGTGACACCGCAGGCGGTGCGCATTGGCATCGACAAGTGCAAGGCGAACGGCGTCGCGGTGATGACGCTGAAGAATTCCGGCCATCTCGGCCGTGTCGGCGACTGGGCGGAAATGGCGGCGGCGGAACGGCTGATCTCGATTCATTTCGTCAATGCCGCAGGCTCGGTGCTGGTCGCGCCGTTCGGCGGCGTGGCGCGCAAGCTCTCGACCGCGCCTTATTGCGTCGGCATTCCGCGCCCCGGGCAGGGGCCGGTGGTGCTCGATTTCGCGACGTCATTGGTGGCCGAAGGCAAGGTGATGGTGGCGAGCCGCGGCGGTAAGATACTGCCGAAGGGCGCGCTGATTTCCGAGGACGGCAACCTCAACGAGGACCCGCACGAATTGTACGGCCCCTACGACCCGACCGGGCCGCGCAATCACGCGCTCGGCACGGGCGCGATCCGCGCCTTCGGCGAACACAAGGGCTCGGGCCTCGCGCTGATCTGCGAACTGCTGGGCGGCGCGCTCACCGGCAACGGCGCGACCAAGACCGACCGCCGTTTCGCCAACGGCATGCTGGCGATCTACA
>Ga0209930_1004207_pt1 | contig 13154 bp, 2 predicted proteins | sample ThiBiot_500_biof_2_FD_183948 | JGI IMG/M metagenome (GOLD analysis project Ga0209930, IMG submission 183948) | Wastewater bioreactor microbial communities from Cape Town, South Africa - Thiocy_cont_500_biof (SPAdes) | ecosystem: Engineered > Bioreactor > Thiocyanate-remediating >... | reverse complement strand
AATAATTAATTTTAAATAATAATTAATTTTAAATAATAATTAGTTTTAAATAATAATTAGTTTTAAATAATTAGTTTTAAATAATTAATTTTAAATAATAATTAGTTTTAAATAATAATTAGTTTTAAATAATAATTAGTTTTAAATAATAATTAGTTTAAATAATAATTAGTTTTAAATAATAATTAGTTTTAAATAATAATTAATTTTAAATAATTAATTTTAATTAATTTTAAATAAATAAAACTAAATTAAAAAATTAAAATTAAAAATAATTAATATATTAATATCATAAAATAAAAATATATCTAATTGAAATATTAAATTAATATATTATATTAATAATATTAAATAATTTTATTGAAAATATAAAATGAAATTTTAAATTATAAATTATAATATGTTATTATAATTTACATATTTTTGATAATAAAATTATATATACAAAATTAAATAATTTAATTTAAATTATAAAATTATTTAAAATATTAAATATAAAAATATTTAATCATGTAAATATTTTAATTTTATCTAATATTTTAATAAATTATTATTAATAAATTATTATTAATAACTTAATATTTTAAAAAAAGAGACTAAAGGTCTTTTCAAAAGGAAGACCAATTGTCCTCCTTTAAAATTATATATATTATTAATATATTTATCCACAATAAAATTTAAATAAATATTATATAATTAAAAGAGATATGACAACGACTGTATCTATATCTCCTGACGATTATAATTTAACTTACAATGGATATTTGAATGCTCAATTTACTAGCAATCCTAGTGATGCTAATTTAAATAATTATGTAGTCGCGTCAAAAGGAAGTTCTACGGCTTTAGGTGATGTTTTATTACAAGCGATAGGAACACTTCAAACGGAATCATATAGTATATATAGATGTAATCAAATTGTAAGTGGTTCTCCTAAATTTATTTTAATTAGTTCTAATGTTTCTAATGTTATGTTTTATATTAAAAAAACAAATACTGTATATTATGTAAATGGTACACAACTTAGTGGTATAAGTTATAATTTAAATAGTGATAGAAAATTAATAGGGTTAGCATCAGGTCCAGGTTCTAGGATCAGTTATACCGCTGATCCATTATTATGGGTTAACGGACAAGATCCAAATCAGATATATTATTGTTATGGACCTAATCAATGGTATCCTATATATTTAAATCTATATAATTTTACATATACATATACTAATAACTCTATAACAACAACATTGAAATATATATATTCTATATCTAATCAATATAGTTATTGTATATATAATTTAAAATCAATTAATATATACAATAATATATTTGATGGATATATTAATAATTTAAGTGGTTATCCATCAAATAATGTATATAATATTTCGCAGTACATGAATCAATCCAAAAATAATGCAAATTATGCTTATACTGATACAACTTTAAATAATATAGTTATTAGTAATGGTGATATATTTTATGCTAGAAATAATAATAATAATGCTTTTTATATTTACTATTTTAATATTATTAACGATTTACCTATATTTTATTATAAATCTATTTATAATGATATTATTTTTTTATCATTTTACGAAACATACAACCCGATTTACAGATATCAAATTAATTATCTTAATACTAGTAATCTTAATAATATTATGTCAAGTTTAGCTAATTATAATAATTCATTTACTGGTGTTGTGGGTTCAGTATCACCCACAAATCAAACCGGATCATATTATTTAAACAAAACTGATAAAACATTATATTATTATTATAATTCAGGTTCTGGTTCTAATTGGAAAATATTTTATCCAAGTATTTATCAATATACATTTACTGCGACTAATGAAAGTAATAAAATATATTATATATATTCAACTATTGATGGGAATAATTTTACTGTATTAGATTCAATTTCATTATATGATGGTAATTATAGAGGTTATTGGACTTCATCAAATATAACTGCTTCAAATTATTTTATATTAGATAGTAATGGTGATCAAGGAAATCAAGTTGTAAGTGAATTGGGTAATTTAAAAAATGGAGATGTTTATACTGGTGATATATTACTATCTAAAGTCACAAGTGATACGTATTATTATTTATTTATAGTTTCATCTATATCACCGCCAACAACAACTTCACAAGTTTTAACTACTACTAATATAATATTTTTTGATTTATGGTCTCATAAAATAATAATGGGTAATAGATCTAATATAGGAAATGTTATAATTACTGATATGCCAACAACCAATGTAATTAATGGTCTTACTGGAGCTTCTACACCAGGTTCTGGAATTGGTGATATAAATGATTACTATTTAAATTTAAATACAGGTATTTTATACATGAAGTATAATGCTACTACATGGTATTCAGTTTATGCAGCTAATTATTATATTTATTATAATAGTATTTATTATATATACACTATATCATTTAATACTAAAATCGTATATGATTCAACTAATAATTATAATTTACAAACATTTCATGGACTATATAATAAAAATATTATTATGGATGCAACTTCTGATAATGTGAATATTATGTTAAATATGTATGCTACTAAAAAATTACCAATTAAATTAAGCGATACATTATTATGTTCTGATAGTAGTAATAATTCTAATATATATAGAATAACATCTGATCCAAAAATAATACCCATAAATAATTTTCAAGTTAATAATTTAATTTACTATGGTGCAGAATATGTTGTAGGTAATACAGTTAATAGAGTTTATCTTAATAATTCTTCAAATTTTAATAGTTTTAGTAATACATTACCATTGGCATTATACCAATTAACTTTTTTAGGATATGTTGTGAATTTAACAACACCAACTGATTATAGTGGTGGTTTTAATAATAGTTTTATGTTGAATATAAATTCTGAAAACCAAGGAATATATAGAAAAAATATGACTAATGCGTGGGTGTTATATTATAATTCTTTATTTATTTATAATTATATTAATATTGATAATAATACAAATTATTTATTATGTTTAAATGATAACTCTATTGATTTTAGTTTTAAGATGGTTTATACATTACAATCTAATGATTATGATTTTACATGTCATAGTTATATTACTACTGATATTGTTAATAATACTTTTAATGATGTATATAATAAAATTGATAGCATTAAAGGTAATTCACCTGTTTTAGGTGACGCTTTATTGTGTAAATCATCATCATCAACAAATGCTATATATATTATAACTAGTATCAATCCAAATTTTATAACATCTGTTCAACCACAATCTAATAATATGTATTTTTGTAATGATGTTTCTACAAAATTTTTAATATATGGTGGTTCTTCTTTTGCTAATAGAAGTGGTAAAAGTCCTCCACCAGATGCTGTATTTAGTGGAACGATTAGTGATGATGATCCACAAATTAGTGTTCCTAGTGCAATATATGGAAATTATTATTTAAAATCTGATGGTAGTATGTGGGTTTATTATTCATCACAATATAGAGTATTTTATCCATTCTATTATAATTATTATTTTACAACAAGTAGTACTGGATATTCATCAAATTATTTAATTAAATCAAATGTTTATATTTATGATAATGATCACAATTATGGTGTTATTAATAATAAACAGGTTTTATTTTATGATTTAACATTTGATGTTATTAATAAAACATTTAGTGCTTATTTATATAATATAACTAATAATATAAATGATTTTAATCCAAATTACACTACAATAACTACTATTATAAATAACATTAAAAATGAAAATTCAGATATTGCTGTAAAAGAAGCACAAATTGGTGATATGTTGTTATTTAATAATGCTCAAGACAACTTTTCTGGAAATAGACATTTATTAGTAGCTACTATTATATCTACTAATCCACAATATATGACTCTCACATCATTACCAGAAACATATTCTTATTTATTTACTAATAATGTTAGTGGTGATACTGCTTATTATATTAACACATCTAGTTCTACTCTTGTTAATAATATTAAAAATTATAAATTTATTGGATCTATGGGTAATGATTTACCGACATCACCAGATCAAAGTGGTAATTATTACTTGCGAAATACAACAGGTATATTATATCTATATAATAATGCATGGTGTCCAGTTTATACTGGTTTGTATTTCTTAATATATACAGAAACATCTATCAATGATTTATATTATATATATTATACAATTTATAATAAACCAACGTTTGTTAATGTTAATATGTCAACTATTTATGATAATAAATATCATGGATATTCTGTTGATAATATTGTTTTTTATGATGAATCAAATTCTGATAATATTGAATATAATCTCAAAAATATTATTTATGCTATTAGTAATGTAAATGGAACGTTATCATCAACTAATAATAAAGATATTAATACTGTTAATGTTGGTGATTCATTATTTGTTAAAAGCTCTAGAACAATTTATACTTTATATTTAGATGGAAATACATTAAGATATAATACTATATCAGACTCCACATCCCCTGTTAGTATTATTAATACTATGTATTATAGTATTAATGAAAATAAAATATTTAAAATCACTGATAGTAATATAACTAATTATAAAACTAGTTTTGACACATCAGTATTAAGTTTTTCAGGTGAAACTGGATATAATGTTCCAGATAATAGTTTTGGTAATGATGATGATTATTATTTAAATTTATCTACTGGTATAATGTATATAAAATCAACCACTTGGTTTTCTGTTATTAATTCTTTATATAAATATTCTTTTGATGATTATATTGTATATACTAATTGGTTTAATATTAAATCTATTTATTATAATGAATATAATAGCTCAATTTTTAATGGGTATGCTGGAAATACAAATACAACTGTAGATGGAAGCGTAGAACAAGTTATATTAACTATTTTTACATATAAAAAAAAACCAGCATCAATTAATGATCAATTATTCGCAAAAACTGGAAATTATTATTATATATATATTATTAAATCACAATCATCTGTGTATCAGTATAATATATTAGATAATTTTGGAAATAATTATATTTCATTTTTTAATATGACTAATAATATAATTATAAATGTTAATAATTCAACTTATAATGAATCATATATTCAAAATATACCATTTAATAATTATATTACTACTTTTAAAGGTAAAATAGAGAACACCAACACATCATCAACAACACTACCTTACTTTATTGATTATACTACTAATCTTATATATTATAGAAATACACCAAGCACTTGGAACCCAGCTAAAATGGCTTTGTATATTTTTAATTTTATTACTGTAGATACAAGTTACTATATTATTACTGATATTCAAAAATTTGATTTAAACCCTAATGGTTTATTAACAATGTATGATTTAACATCTAATATTTTTGATAGACAATATCATGGATATTATACTACTAATTTAATTGATGTTAATGATATTGATAATATATTTACTCAAATATCAAATATTAAAGGAAACCCTGTTAGTGTTGGTGATACCTTATTATGTAATATTAATACTGCTAACGATCCAAATTATAATATAATTATAATTATTTCTATTTATCCAAAATATATTAAATATAATGATTATGACAATATATATTATTGTAATAGTATTAATAATAAATTATTATATATTGAAGAAGATAATATTTCTGATGTTGGTGATTTTGATAATACTAATATATTTTCTGGTGTTATTACTCAAAGAGGTAATTTACCACAAATTAATTCTGATTATACATTACAAGATGGTTTTTTATGTAAAGTTGTAGATGGTGAACAATATTTAATGTATACTTCTTTATATAATTATACATTTATAAATACTGGTATAACTTACGCCAAAGAATTTTATGTTGAAAATTTAATTACTGGTGATGTTTTATTGTATAATATGTCTGAAAATTTATATGATAATAATTATCATGGTTATTATTATTCTACACCATTAGAAAATATTAATCCTGATATTGATACTATTTTTAATATAATTTCAAGTGTTAAAAGTTCAGAAGCTAATGTTGGTGATTTATTATTATGTAATATCGGTGAAAATAAATCATATACTTCAAATGATATAACTGTATCATTAAACACTTTTAGAATTTATAAAATTATTTCAACTAATCCTCAAAGTATGATACAAATTGATTTAGATGAACAATATATTTTGTTTTACAATTCAATAAATTATAATATTATTAAATGTAATGTTAGTGACATTGATGAAGATTTTAATACTTTTGACTATGTTATAAATTTTTATTCATCTATTGGTAATATTACCCCTGATAATTCAATAACTACCCCTTTTTATTTAAGGGACACTAATGGCATGTTTTATACTAATATTAATGATAATTGGTTACCAACTTATACTGGATTATATAATATGATTTTAAATGATAATAATTATGCTTACATTAAAGTAAACGGTAAAACTTTAGTTGTTAATATTAATATTAATTATAATGTTTTTGATGGTAATTATCATGGATATTATCATGGTGAAGCTTTATCCAATGAAGATTATGATGTTATATTAAATACATTATATTCAATAAAAGAAGAAAATGTTAGTAATGGTGATGTTTTATTTTCATATATTTTAGATGGTAGTAATAATAAAATATTTAAATTATATCAAATTGTTTATGATGATACTTCTGGTTTAAATATTAATATATTACCTGTATCACAAATTGTATTTTATGCTATTAATGATAAAACTAAATATTTATTAAAAGATGCAAGTGTTTCAAGTAATGGAACTTTTGATTTACTTGATATCTTTACTGGTAATTATGGTATTGATGTTAATAATGAACAAGACACTGAAAAATTATTTTTAAATACTGATAATGGATTAATTTATGAATATATTGATGATTCTTGGTATCCTTTATATATGTGTTTATATAATTTTAATTTTAATGAATTAATTACTTTTATTTATCCTAATACTTATACAAATATTTTAGGATATAGTGTAGTATTTGATACTACTTTTGAATATGATGATGAATATCATGGTTATTATCAATCTACTGATTTAAATAATGATGATTTATATGATATATTATTAGCAATATATTCTATTAAAAATGAAGATATTATGTCAGATAAAATATTTGTAAAAAATGGAGATACTTTATTGGGTAAAAAATATGTTCGTTTAGATCCACAACCATATAGAATGTATGAAATAAAATATGAGAATTTATTAGAACGTGTAGTTATAAATCAAGATAAATTTGTATTTTATTCATCTAATAATAATTATGTTTATTATGTTAATAATTTAAGTGATGATGATAAAATTACTATTATATTAAATTATATACCTACTTATGATGGAATAATAGGTGATATTGATTACCCACCAATACCTGGAAATTTAAATAATTTATATTTAAACAAAACTAATGGAAATTTATTTACATATGTTGGTGATGATGGGTGGATTTTAACTTATAATTTTGTTTATATATATACGTATAATACTTTTTATAATATATATACAAATTTAAATAATATAAAATTTATTATATATTATAGAAAATATGATATATATAATAACGAATATAACGGATATTATAGTAATAATAATCTTGAAAATTTTGACAAATATACTATTTGTAGAGAATTTTTTAATATTAAACATAATCCAATTAATATTTATAATTTTATATTATGTCAAAGCAATAATATTTATAAATTATTTCAAATTATTTATGATGATGATGATGATGATGTTTTTAATATTTTAGAAATATCAAAAAATGATTATATTTATTTTAGTAATAATGATACATCATTATATCATGTATTTAACAATGTAATCACATCAGTAGGTGTTTTTGATGATTTAAGTAATATATTTACTATATCTGATTATTCAAAATATGATTTTGATTTATTAAATAATAAATTATTATATGAAATTGAAAATGTTTATTATGAATGTTTTACTGGATTATATAATTATATATTAATTTTTGACAAAAATGACTCATTATATCAAAAATTATTTGTATATTATAATGAAAATTTACAAATTTCTATTTTTAATCCTAATTATGATATTTATAATGGTACTTATCAAGGTTATTTTAATAATGATTATATTGATAGTGATTCTTCAGTAGAAGATTTCATATATGCAATATATAATATTAAAAATTCAATAGTTAATTTAGGTGATATGGTATTATATGATGGTGATGTTAATAAATTTAGGATATCAAAATTAAATTATGATGGTGTTAATCCAAATATTATTATGTATAATGTTGGCGATTTACAATACAATAATATTTTAGATTATTATGGTATTGATGATGAACAAAATTATAATGTTTATAGAATTGTTAATGACGATGAACCAATAATAATTAAAACTTTTGATCCTGAAATAACCAATTTTGAAGGTATTATTGGTTCAGTTGAACCTGATGAAAATATATCTGATTCTAATTATTATTTTAATACTTCAAATGGATATATTTATTCTTATGATGATACAGTCAACAATAAATGGGTTAAAATGTATTTACCTTTATATAAATTTACTTTCCAATCAACTGAAAATAATTTAATTATATATTTTGATATTCCTGGTAATTTTTATATTGTTGGTAATTCTAATATTTATACTAATAGTTATCAAGGTTATGTTTATGATGATAATTTAGTTAATGAAGAAATTTATACTATTATTAATACTATTAGTTTAATAAAACAAGATTATGCTATTTTTGGAGATACTTTACTTTCTAAATATAATGATACTTATAAAATTTATATTTTTGATAATTATCAACATATTAATATTATATCAATATTAAATAATATTTTATTTTATAATTCAATAACATTTGAAATTATTAATATTAACAATAATGCACTTTATACAATAGGAACATTCGATCCATTAATAACAACATTTGAAGGTAGGGTTAATAATGTTATACCTGTTAATATTTCAGAATTTTATTTAAATTCATCAACTTGTGATTTATATACCGATAATTTATTAACCTATATTTGTTTATATAAGTTTACTTTTATAGATACCGATAATAATAATAAATTAATTGTGTATAATAATATTATAGATAATTTATTTTATATATACAATATTCCAGAACAAAAATTTATGTATACAGGAAAATATCAAGGTTATTATAATGATAATGTTATAGACAATACACCAGAAGGTATAATAAATGCAATTAAAAAAGTAAAAATAAATAATGTTGAAGTTGGAGACTTTTTATTAACTAACATTATTGTTGATAATAATAGATTAATGTATAGAGTTAATTCATTAACACCATTAAATGTGAATGTTATATATAACATAAATAATGATATTTTATTTTTTAACGCGTTGGATGGATTTATTTATTTAGTTAATAATACGGATTATATTAATACAAATATAATATTTAATGTAGATAATAATAATTTTAGAGGTATTAGAGGTAATGGTGTTCCTGAAAATCCATATAATCCAAATAATCCACCAAATCCAGATAATTTAAATTATTATGTTGATTTAGATACTTATATTGTTTATATGTTATATAATAATAGTTGGTATATTGCTATAACATGCTTATCTAGATTCACTTACAAAGTTAATCCATGGTATAATGTATATGTTGATTATTTAGAAAATACATATAACCCTGTTTGGATTTTATATGTAACTGATATTACTAGTTTAATGTTTGAAGGTTATAAATTACAAAATGATGTTGCTTTACCAGAGCAAGGTATAAATAATACATATTACACTTTTGATAGTTCAATGTTTCAAGGAAATTTATTTTTATATAACAATGAATGGTTTTCAATATATCCAGCAAAAATTATATACTTTTCAGATATTGACACAAATAAAAAATATTTAGTTTATAATAATAGTACAGATAATTATTTTTATACAGAAACAATATTAGTATCTAGTAAAATTGTAAATTCTTTACCTGATATTAATGATTATAACATTGGTGATGTTATTACTTATAATTTATCAAGTTATGAATTAGCTTTAAATAATGAAAATAATCAAACATATGATTGGTTATTATTATTAGATGGAATGAATTATTATATTAATTATAATTGTGATACTTTGGTTATTAATCAACCAGATAATTATTCTTATCCTAAATCAAATACTAACTATTATGTAGGTTATATAATTAATGATATTAATAAATTATCATCGATTCCAAATAATAGTTATGTTTCTCTTAATATTGAAGATTTTCAAATTAATAATAGAAATTATTTTACTGGTGATATTTGTTATTATTCAGAAAATATATTAAATAGAGTATCTTTAGAAAAAGTATATAGTATTTATAATAAATTTAATGGTGATTTATTAACATTTAATTCAAGAAATAAAACTTATACTTTTAATGAAACATTTTATGGTTTACAAGAATATTCAGGATATTCTGTTTATTCAGATATTAATACTATACCAACTATTAAATATAAAAATAATACTTTTATATTAGTTATTGATAATAATCAAGCTAAATTATATTTATGTGGTAATAATACTAAAATTTTATTAAAATTATTACAAAAGACAATTTATAATGATATAACTAAAGGAGAAATATATGAAATTATTAGTGAAGATAATGTTATTGGTAATATTGTTAATATTATACCAGATGATAAATTTTCTGAAGCTATTGAAAATAAATTTATTGATGGTTTTGAACAATCAACTAAAAGTATAAATTTATTTAAATCAGATACTAGAATAGTTTACCAATATATAGATAAACCAGGATATATTGAATTTCACAAACAACCACCAATAAATTCTAATACAAATTCTAATATTGTAATTAAAAGTGAAAATAATATTTGGTTATTTAATTCTGAAAATATTATTAATACAACTATAACATTTGAATATATTGAAAATTCTGCTAATGTTGATTTAATATATATTATTAATAGAAATAAACCAAAATCAGTATTAATTTCATCTGCTAAATTTAATGGTTCTTTTGATTTTAATTCAATGACTACAATTATTGATAATGATTATTTATTAACTAGCCCAAATTTTATATTCACTAATTTATTAAATAATTATATTAATGATGGTATATTTATTACTCCAAGTGATGGATTGTATAAAATATCTATAACTTTATATTTTAAATATGTTAACACTGTTTATTCTAATGATGATGATATATCCCCACAATTTTCTATTTTAAATAATTATACAGATATACTATGTTTTAGTAAAATACCATTGGCTACTTACAATGTTTCCGAAGAAAATATTATATCTCCTATTAATAATGGAACTATATACTTAAATATTATTTCACAATTAGTTAAATTTGATAATATTTCAATATATTATAATTTAAATAATTATCAAAATGATATTATTATAACTAATGGAAATATGTCAATTAATAAATTGCTATAATAAAGATATTATTTAAAATATTATAAATATTTTAATATTGAAAACGTTAATAATTATTTAATAAATAAATATTTTAATAAATTTTATAATTAATTATATATAATTAACTTTATATAATAAATATTAATGGTTGAAAATTTTTATTATTATTTGACATAAAATGGATAAAAAGATTATAAATTAAAAATTTGAAAAATAAAATGAAAATAATGTTGAAAGATAAATTACAAAAAACAAAATTAATATTTATGAAATTTTTTTTCTATATGTTTTATCCAATTTAAAATTACATACAGTATTAAGTGATGTATTTATGATGGTTGAATTAATAATAATATTAATTTTATAATAATTATATTAGTAATATAATTATATTTAATATTTATAATATATTTATAATAATGTTAATAATATTTATAATAATGTTTATAATAATATTTATAATAATGTTTTATAATAAATATTAAAAATGATATTTATAATATAATATATTATGTTATATTATTATTATAATAATTTATAACATTTAATATTCAAATACAATTTAAATATTATAGTATTTAAAATATATATATAAATTTAGTTAACATTTTAATAAAATGTTTATTTATAATCAGAAACTTATAATACAAAATTTAACATATTTATTTTTATAACTTAACATTTTACCTAATTTGTTATATCTTTGATAAGACTCAGAATTTTAATATCGTTTGATATTAAGGATGAAGTCCGAGGTTAAATCTTTAGATTTAACCAAATTATTTAAAATTTGCTCCGCAAATTTCTCAAAAGAGACCAAAGGTCTCTTTTTTGTTAATTAAGTTATATTTAATAATACACTTATAATTAAAATATATACTAATTAAAATATATACTAATTAAAATTTATACTAATTAAATATGAATGAAAATTAAATATGAATGAAAATTAAATATGAATGAAAATTAAATATGAATGAAAATTAAATATGAATGAAAATTAAATATGAATGAAAATTAAATTTATTTGATAATTTTATCATATTACGCTTCTTTTTAATTAATAATTTACTACATAATAATCTTAAATGATTTTAATTTTGTATTATATAATAAAATATTTTATAAAATTTCATTAGATATCAATAAATCATGTTTATTTTTATAAAATTAATGATGGTTAACATATAAATGTATTAATAGATTATTATTAATAATCTATTATTTGATAAAATAATATTCTACATTAAAAAGAGGAATGACTACTACGACATTAACCATACAATCGACTAATTATAATTACACGTATAATGGTTATTTTTATGATGATTATGTAGGCGGTATTATAAGTGATTCTTATCTTACTGATAAACTCACTGCTGATAAAGGTTCACCACCAATTGTTGGCGATTGTTTATTAATACCATATACTTATTATAAATATAGAATATATAAATGTACTGCTATTAATAGTGGTTCACCAGCATTTACAATCATACTAAGCGATGCATTAAATATACGGTAACGGTAACATATATTATATAAATTCAGGTGGCGGTAGTAATATTATAAGTTCATTTACTAAAACAACACCAGCAATTTTAGAATGTTTTTGCACCAACACCACCAGCAGGAACTCCACCTTCTGGACAATTATATATGAACACAAACACATTT
>Ga0209930_1004204_pt1 | contig 13165 bp, 14 predicted proteins | sample ThiBiot_500_biof_2_FD_183948 | JGI IMG/M metagenome (GOLD analysis project Ga0209930, IMG submission 183948) | Wastewater bioreactor microbial communities from Cape Town, South Africa - Thiocy_cont_500_biof (SPAdes) | ecosystem: Engineered > Bioreactor > Thiocyanate-remediating >... | reverse complement strand
AAAACTTGTCGGAAATGACTTATTCTTGTTACCAAACGATTCCTCATCACATTTTGCATCTACTAGACCATAAGAAAGTTAAATTTGTTCATGGCCCAAAAATGGCTCTTATGCGCCCCCGTCCTTTAAATCAAATGGCACTTCCGACGCCTCCTATGATTTTGTTTTCTGAACAAGAAAGTAATGATTTACTATTTTCGTGTAAGACGTCATAATTTCATCTGTTGTTTCAGATTCAAATACACATAATGAAGATTCAACAGCATCTATTCCTATGGAATCTACACCAATTGCTGATACATCGAACATTCCGATACAATCAACGTCGTTTGATAAGCCACCGGCTGGTAAAGTGTTTCAATGTTAGAAACTGTTAATTTGATCTGTTGGGAGTTTATTTCGACGTCTAGTTATTAGAATTTTAAGCTCTTTAACATCTCTAGTATTTCTAAAAGAAACTATTTGAACGTTTTATTTGATATGAAACTATATGATTAGAAATAATTTAGCTTTCTATGTTATTATAATTCTGTGTTGATTTTTTTAGAAACAGCACTTATGGAAACAACATCAAATGTATCGTCAACACCGAAACGAAGAAGACGTGCATTGAGTCCAATACGTACACGATCGAAAAGTAGACGATTGCAAAAAGAGAATTTCGAAGAAACTTTTTAAGTAATTCTAAGACGTGTTTCTTCATTTGCGCTTTACTTATTAATATATGATATACATTGTTTTATAATCAAAAACCATTTATGTGAAATCCTTGAACAAATTCGAACGTTATTCTTGTTCTTATTATATATAATTGTGAAATATCGTTCTCTATGTTTTCTTTTTTTTTTCTTCGTGCTATCTGAAAGAAATATCTTTGAATTTTATGTATCTTGAAATAACTAACAATGTTGATATATTATACCATTACTTGTAATATTATTTTGTGTTTTTGTTTGCCTAAGAATGAAAAACAACGTGGTATAAATTATTTACATTTATTCTGTGTACATTTTTCCTCAATGTTCTTCATAATTCGACTTCTTTCGTATAAAGGCATTTGAACTACCATAGAATATCAAGCTTCATATCATCTGACAAAGATGATTAAAAATTTGAAATTGTTTCATGCACTATTTTGAGAAGTAAAGTTTTTGTAAATTATTTTTGTAGATATTAGCAAAAATTTATATTGTTCAGGTCTCAAAGAGAATAATAATAATGTCATCAAATACCATATTGACAAATACAGATGAAATTTATATTTTGACATTACATCGAACATTCAAGATCAAGACTATTCATTTGATAAAAGATTTGAATGATCGTTTGGATTGTATTATTGCAAATCGGTCAAAAGATATCACCAATATGGTAAATGCTGCACTCAATACGAATCTTACTGAAACTACTGTACAAGAAATAATCAATCGATTAAATGCTGGTGAAATGAATGAACTTTTTCATTCTTTCGACATTGACCAGTTACTCACAAATTATACGAAAAATTCGGTAATTGATACAAGAGCAACGTTAATTTGCTTAAAACCATTCACGAAAAATTGTCTTAAATGCAACGAAGACCTCAATTTGATTTTTAATCAATATATTGATGTATATAGTTTGGATACAATCATCAAAGGTGGTGTTTATTATTCGAAATGCGATAGATGCCATATAAAATTCTATCCAAATTATTTTGAAAAGGTTACAAACGGAAAACGATTTTTGACACCATGTTGTTTGTACAATCAAGAATGTATTTATTTTGGTGGAAAGAAAGCATACTCTACTCAATTATTGATAAACTTTACGTCTCTTTTTTTACGGCAATATTCGGGTTTTGAAAACTTCGAAAATTCTTATAATTTATCGCTTACAAAATATTGCAATTTGAATTTAAATAAGAATGCCGTAAGTATAAATACTTGCTTTTGAAACTGGTAGATCTTTTCTATGTTATTTTCTCCCTTGAAAGCAGAACTAATTCATCTCATATATTATGCTTTTTTTTTCTTCTGATTGAAAAAGATTGATCTAATTGAGCTTTTATTTTAGGCGCATGAGGTAACATCAGAAATGAAGCGAGAATATTTCTCTAATATTTGGTTTATCTACCAATTATCTTTATATACATTCTTCATGAATAATATGGATCAATTTGAAATTCCGAGTTTACTGGATGATAACTCTATTTACAACTTTTTTGATACTAACTATGATCAATGGTATAATGATTTTGTCAATCATTGGACAACCCATCATCAAACGCATCCGTGTACATTAAAAAGAAAGAATATAGATTCTGGCTGTATGTCGTGTTTTGTGTTAGATGGCATGCAAAAGGTAGCAAGACCAATTTGCACTAACAAGAACAAAATAGAATTCACAGAAGAATTTCCCGATGGAATTTATATCGGATGTGGCAATACACCGAAGGCAAAATCTGGAGCATGTGAATCGTGCCGAGAATCAATTATATTAAAAGATGGCGAAACTTTCCTATTGAATAATGACGATAAAGGAATATATGATGATCCTTTGCTAGGATGCAATGTTTCTAGAGAAGACCGGTAGATTGTGGATATTTAAATATTATCGAAAACACTTTTTTTTAGTTTTGTGGACCTAGAAAAGCGAACCTCGCAAGGTATCATTTATACATTATCACCGTGTGGAATAATTGTTGGATTTGATGAAATATATCGAGCAGAATCTTGCTTTATTGCCTTACGACACTTATTCAAAATAATAGGAATTGTTGACAATCAATATCATCAATATTTACCCAAATTAATTATTTATGATAATGCGTGTAGTTTATATATTTACTTTCGGAATAGATATGGAAAATCCGATCGTAATCGACGGATTATACAAACACCAGCATCGGAATTTATTTCCGAATGCTCGTTTTTTATTGATCGATTTCATCAACCTAATCATCGACGTCCTATGTGCCAAAAAGAAAGAAATCTAGATTATATTTATGCAAATTCAGCAGCTAAAAATATAAATACTGAAGTTGCCGAGCAAAGAAATAGTGTATTAAAACAATATCACAATGCGTTATCTTCTTATTCTTCGAGAAAAGCACGTGTTGCTTATTTAGTATTGTTCCATCTTATGAATTGCGAGCGAAATACCTGTGATAATCAGTTCGAGTACAGTCGAAAATATGCGAAAGGTGAGTTTTTTCAAATAGTTTTGAAAATTTTTCCTCGATATGTGGAAGAAAAGAGAAAAACCATAACAGTTGGTAATGAAATTCGTATGTTTCATTGAGGTTCTGCATCATCAACATGTTTGATCACCTACACAGCTATGGAAACAGACAAGAATGTTAATAATTAATTTTGACAATCATTCTCTGGTAGGTTTTCATTTATAATTATATTCAGTATCAACCACGATCGCTAATACTTGCCTATGAATGATTCTTGTTTAGATTATTCAAAGCACCGGTTCGTTCAAGGTATCAATATAAACAACAATTTGTATACTGTTTATTGTCTAAAATTCATCAACTGCTCATGATTTTTTTCCCATATAGTTTTTTTTTCTTTTCTCCTCGAAAATCAAATACAATTTTCATTACAAAACTTAGAATATGTTTGCCTTTGCTTCACTTCACTTATCACGTTAATTTACTCAAAATCCTTTTTGTACAATAAATGTATCGAGATTATTTATAGATAACGTTTGATATTGTTTTAATTTAAACACATTTACCTTAGATAAGATAAACTACCAAATAAATAAAGAAGAAAAAACCGTTAGAAAGAGATCATGCGTCCAATTTTTCTTTTCTTCACATATACTAAAAGGACTGAACCAAACGATTTAATTGTGACATGATTCATCGATAAATAGAGATGAAATCAAATAAATAGATTAAAACAAAAAAAATGAGAAAGAACGTAATTTCGATCTTAAAATGAACCATTATTTTCGTAACCAATTTTATGAAAAGAATGATTTCATTACCTTTTCTTGTTCTCAATGTACAATGTCAGAACAATCCACAAATATGTTTCAAACTATTATAGTTTTACCTCTTAAAAAGAAGCTTAGTATTGATCAAATCCACTCTTATGATAAATTTTTGATATAATAGACTAAACTAAATGAAATCACATCTTCTAAGACTCTGTATCGAAAGTTTAATCACTCATGATGATTCCGTAATGATGGCAGTAAAATGTACGTATGTATTCAAAAGTTTTCTTTTAGCCAATTTAACAGAGCACCAAAAAGACAGTATTTATCACACCGCTTCTTAAAATAAAAATATAACTATTTGCAACTTAAGCTGTATTAAAAAGAAATTTCGTCACAGAATCACCTTAATATATGTATCACCTTTGAAAACATATAAATTTTTAACGGATTGATCGATTTCAATTCTTATTTCGAGTAAATATTATGCACGAAATATTTTTTCAAATTATGCCGAAAACTTGAGAGTAAATATCTATACATTTGTGGAAAAATCCAAAAGCATCCAATTGCACTGTATCATCACTACCATTAAGTTCAAGACACGTTCACATTCATGTCACTGCTTTTTCCCATAGAAGTATAAGGAGAACGTAAATCACAAATACTTTTTATGCACTTCGGATCTTGTATCATCTGAAAACGACAGCAACTTCTGTTACTTAAATAGTTCAATCACGTTCAACAAACAGTATCGAAACATAGACACGCTCTTTAGAAGTCTTTTAGACTTCATAGCAACTTTCAAGACGTCATAAAATAATATAGAACTTCATCAGACATCAACGATTCCAATAACGAAGACGAACTTCATGTGATTTCAGACACTACACCTCAGTTGATTCCACTTTCATAAGTTCGCAGAATACATTACCACCGATTCTAGGTTTTTTGGATAAAAACGCGATAGTACATACAATACATGATAGTACATTACCACCGATTCTAGGTTTTTTGGATAAAAACGCGATAGTACATACAGTACATGATAGTACATTACCACCTATTCTAGGTTTTTTGAATAAAAACGCGATAGTACATACAATACATGATAGTATATTACCACCGATTCTAGGTTTTTTGAATAAAAACGCGATAGTACATACAGTACATGATAGTACATTACCACCGATTCTAGGTTTTTTGGATAAAAACGCGATAGTACATACAGTACATGATAGTACATTACCACCTATTCTAGGTTTTTTGAATAAAAACGCGATAGTACATACAGTACATGATAGTACATTACCACCGATTCTAGGTTTTTTGGATAAAAACGCGATAGTACATACAGTACATGATAGTACATTACCACCTATTCTAGGTTTTTTGAATAAAAACGCGATAGTACATACAGTACATGATAGTACATTACCACCGATTCTAGGTTTTTTGGATAAAACCTCATAGTACATGATAATACATAGCACCGATTCTAAAGCTGAAGATGTGCAGTTTTTCAGAGTACAAAATGTATTTGTATTTGCGCAGCTATGGTTTTTGGGCATTTCAAATGTTTTTAAAGCTCGTTGCATATCCGACTAGACCGTTTTGAGTACATCGATTAAAAGAAAAATAAAATTGTTATCTTTCATTTTTGTTCATAAGAAGAAATTATTTAAGTTATGCAATAATTTTTTGATTTTCCGTTTCTCTTTTTCTTTGACATAGAGGGCGCTAATATTCATGGTCTTGGTCAATTATACTTTTCAAATTATTTAGCGTAATTTTTTATTAATTCGATTATTTTTTAAAAGAAACATTACATATTACTGAGAAATTTGCTTATATATCTTGGAAAATGGTAATTTGTAAAATACCCAAAAAAATCCTCAAAAAACAGGACGTAAACGGTGCTCCAGAACGGACCGTATACAGTGTACGGAAAACGATGGGCCGTAAAATCCCGTAATGTATCAGTATCTTTTTCGTTTACTGCAATCCGTTTACGAAAAATGTTGGTACACCGAAAAGTCGTCGATTATAATCGAATACCGCCGTTTACGGTGCGACTTGATTGACATGGGTTCTTAAACCGATGTTTTTTTTACCTTTGACCTCATGGATGACTCATATTCGGACTCATTGACCTCGATTAACCAAGGGCCGACCAAGTTTCATCTATCATTGGTCACTATCACGAGTTTCTAAAACCAATGTTTTTTCGACCTTTGAACCCGATTTGTACTCAAATTCAGACTCCCTGACCCCGATTACCTAAGGTCCGACCAAGTCCCAAGCATCATTGGTCACTATAAGTGAGTTCTTAAATCAATGTTCTTTTGACCGCGAACGGACGAACATACGGACGCACTGCTACTTTCTCGGCGTAATACCCTCCTTACAGTAGAGGGAACATGGGATTGCTACGATACATTGGATTATATCGATGGTTCTCCTGGTTGTAATTATCAATGTGTTTTTATTACTAAGAAGATCAATTATATCGATCGATCCACAGACAAATTTCAGCTAGTATTTGGTAAGTTCAGATCTATTCTAGCATTAAAATTAAAGAAAATATTGAATTTAGCATATCCAAGACCAACTGTATACCGAGATAGGGAAGGATCAGGATGGATTTCTGTTAGTTGGTCGGTTTATACTACCAGAAATATCCACTCATTTTATCTTTACAAAAATCAATCTTGGGAAACAATTGTCGACGCATCAACATTTACATACAATTTTACTTATCTCTATCCTAGGAGTTGCTTGGATTCTCGCTTCGTTCTTTACATGCCATATATTTATTCCTAAATATCGAGAATTAGGCTTCATCAGTGTTTATTCAGTAGGTTATCATCATATTTCTTCATAATTGATTGTTGATTTCGAAATTTAGTATCTACAGAAACGATTTTCGTTGTCAGTACGTATTTGTGTGACATTGGTATACGTAATCAGCAATGTAAGTAATTTAGTATAGATTCATAAATATGAACGTATTTAATAGATCTTGGTCATGTCGGCTCTTTTATATGGACCTTGTTTAGCATTAAGTCAAGCCACTGGATTAGATCGTCAGTAAAATCGATTTGAACCGACTTAATTTTCTTTTTGTTATTTAAGTTTGGCTTTCTACGATTTCATGTGGAGCTATTTGTACTTTTTATACGAGTATTGCAAGTTTGATTTCATATAGATTTATTTATGAATGTGAGTATTTTATATTAGGGCGGTATGAAAGCTGTAATCTGGACTGATGTTGCACAATCATTTGTAATTTTCTTGGGCGTTCTTCTTTCTATTATCTTCGGTATAAACATACGCGTATACATATTGTGATTTGAAATATCATGTTTCAGGTTTTATTAATGCTGGTGGAGTGGCAAAAGTTTTCGAAACTGCAAATACTCATGGACGTATTAAATTAATTGAGTAGAATTCTTCAAATTTTGTCTTAAATTTATTCAAATTTTCTCTATAAAAAGTGTATCATTTGATCCAACAGTACGATATACATTCTGGTCACTATTCATCGGTGGCACAATTTATGTTACAACGTGTTCTTGCGTACTGCAGACACAAGTACAACGCTATATGTGCGTCAGTAGCACACGAGAAGCACAAAAGTAAATTTAAATCAATGGTTGATTATTTGAAATACTTCGTTTAATAGAGCTACATGGATGAATAATATAATGTGTGTGATATTAATGCTTTTCTGCGGAGTTGTTGGTCTTTTAATCTATGATAAATATCAAGATTGTGATCCATATCGATCTAAACGAGTATCGAAACCAGATCAAGTAATCAAATCTCACAAATAAAAAACACAATCTTTTATTGTTTGTTCAAAGTTTTATCCGTTATTTGTCATCGAAACATTTAAAGAATTACCCGGTCTTACTGGTCTTTTCATTGCGGCTATCTTGAGTGGTTCATTGAGGTAAACGAGTATAGTTTCTACATATTATTACACAGAGTATCTTTTTGTTTCTAGTTCGGTATCATCCGGTGTCAATAGTATTGTTGCAGTCATTATGGAAGATGTTTGGAAGCCTCTAACACCGAATAAACCGATGTCTGATGAACGACAGACAAATATTTCGAAATATATGTGTAAGAAATCGAATGATATTATATGTGATCTTCTATTTTATTTTGTGTTAGCTGTTATTTTGGGTTTATTGACAATACTTTTAGCTTTTCTCGGATCTTTTATAACGAATATTCTTGTGGTACTTTTACATACAATAATTCAAAAAAATGTGCCCAAAATCTATATTTTATTCTAGGTTGCATATTCCATCATGGGCACGTTACCGTCGCCTATTTTCGGCGTCTTTTTACTTGGCTTTTTCTTTCCTCGAGTGAACAGTCGAGTCTGAACATAATTTCATTGTCGATCAATGAATGACATTTTTCATTTTTAGAGTGCTCTGATTGCATTTTTTGTTAGTATTGTGTTTCAATTGTGGGTTATTATCGGAGCTAGTGTAACAGCTCAACAACAAACAAATCGAATGTTACCTACATCTATGACCGGATGTATGGCATCGAATTCAACAAATATCACAATTGCTCTAGCAAATAATGAGAAAAGCATCTTTCTACCTTTGTATTCGATTTCATTTCTATGGTATTCATTTAATGGTGTAGTAGTAACGATGATTGTTGGACTGATATGTTCATTATTCGATAATTCGAAATCAGAAACTGACAAAGTCGATCCAACTTTATTAATATCCTGTCGGCAAAGCCTTTGCTGTTTTCGGTCAACATACAACATTTCGAAACATTCTCAAGTAATAACAAACATTCTAAATTCATATTCTAACTATTTTTGTGTATAGGAAATATCCAGTAACAACAGTACACGCAAAGATATTCATCGCGAAGCTCATGATCAAGGAGAACTGATTAGTCTTACTAAATTAAATGTCTCTTAATTGTTGTCTTAATTTTGCCATTCGATAATATTTGAAACATATTAGAAAAATGATCAGACATATAATTTGAATCACTGCAAAAATATAAAAATAACTATAAATATGCCATTGTTGACCACTTTGACACTGTCAAATAGAATTATGAAATATATGATATTTTTGTTTTTATAATTATTTATCTACTTACACTGAAATCTAATTTGTATGATGTTGTTGATAAATAATTGTTAACTTCATCGATGATATATTGTGTTATTATTCTCGAAAAGTAATAAAGACTCATGAAGAGAGATTTAGCTGAACGTGGTGCCATTATACAAGCTAGTTCAATACAAGCTAGCAAACCAAATAATTGAGATAATCCCAAAGTAATATATTGAATTATTTGTGTATAAATATTTAAACTCGAAACTAAATTCAAACAATAATGTTGACGTAATACTTCAACTGTTCCTGTGATAAACATGGTTAATGACGAAAAACCAAAACCTATAATGAATTTAGCTGCTATTGTCAATGATCGATTTCGAATTTGTAAATATTTATACACGAATATATTCAAAATAAAAATACCAACTAAATTAAATGTTAAATGAATGAAATTCAAATTTCTCTAATCTTACTGATAACTACTAAATTTTCAATAATTGCCATGATACGATTAGCATGAGACACTTGAGTTAAACCTGTTAACGCCATATAATTAGCTTGTTTAGGGAAATTCGAATAGATCTGAGCATAAATAAGCCAATATGGTAAAACAAGAATAAATATAAATATTCCACTTTGAAATGATTTAACATCATCAACAATTCGTTTATTAAATTTCCCATGATTATCCACCATTGCAAAATCGAGAAATTGAAATAATTTATGATCTCTAGTGATTTCTTCTGTTTGACTTGGTAATATATTCATTGGCATTCGTTCTGCTCCTCGTGAACATTGACGCCATGTTTTAAATGCATTTCGATATACTGGAAAACAAGTCGTCACAACACTATCATATGCGTCCTTATGGATATAATATTTCCAACCAACAATAAACAATACAATACTGAGAAATATCAGTGAAACATGAAATACGAAGAAAATGTCTTGTAAAATAAATATTTCACTTAAAAGTCGAATAATCGACGCGATACGCATGACTATCATTAATTTGTCGGAATACCGTGAAGTGACAATGGAACCTCGTATTTGATCTGCTCCGAATATCATTAAATTGGACATTAAAGCACCGTCACCGATCGCACTAAATCAAGAGAAATGTGAAAACATTTTTCGATCAATATAGACATACGTTAATAGAATGCTTGTTAATATGATAGGAAAACATTTTTCGTCTTCTATTCTATGTGTATCAGAAGAACATAAAAATGTTTGCCCACTCATAATTAATGTGAATAAAATGTATCCAATTAAATACAAAGGAAAACCTATTTTAGAAATAGTACTAAAAATGAATTTTGTTTATTTTGTAAGATATTACCAATCATGATAGTTCTTGCTCGATTTAATTTTCCGTCAGCAATGATACCAAATACAAGCATTGAAATCAAATGTACTCCTATGCATTATAAGAAAAAATGTTCTATACAGTTTGATTAATATATTGTTTACCATCAAAAGTATATTCCATATATGAACTAGATGTGTGAGTCCAATTTAATACTTTATTCGAAGATAGACTGTTAGTTACATTTATATCAAGTGAATAGAGTGCAGCTAATGAAAATAGACTACTTGCAAGAATAAGATATACGGCTAATTGTCTTTCATATGGCCGACGAGTATCTCGGTCAACTACAATATCATCATCAGGTTGTACTGGTGTGATTTCTGTATTTGATAAGACCATCTATGTATACAGAAAAAAAACTCGAAATAAACATGCATCTATATAATTCTTCATGCGTATATTGTGATAAGAATACGTCATATAGATAAAGAAATATCACATGCTTTATAATATCACAGTTTTTTTTTCAAATCAATTATGAATTCTTTTGCCAAGTATACGAACAGAACAAGAACCAAACAAAACACAACGCTTTATTGCATATGCCAGATAGCACAAACATACACATACCAGTGATGAAACACTGAATCCTATGAGTCCGGCATAGGTGTTCGTCCAATATCATCTGAATATGTAGGCCAATTCCAACGAGCTGACACAACGTTTGTTAAATCATAAAAACATTTGGACCATTTATCGCCCTAAAATAAAATATATGCGACAAAAATTATTTCTTTTGAACAATAAATCATCTACTTCTACTGTTTGTATCATAATCGGTTCACCGTCCACTGTTGAACTGATTGCTCTTCCGTCTGATATATTGTATCGAACAAAATATTTCCACTCAGTACTGCAATAATAATACTTAGATCTTGTCCAAAGCGTCCTGTTCTTTCCACGATCGCTATAATCAAATATTTATAAGAAAATAACAACACAGATTGTTCCAGAACCAGAAACGAATTCCAATCCAATTGAAACACATCAACGATTTTGTTTTTCTCGAATTGTAACGTATCTGCTAGTTGGACTGTGCATCTGTGGTTATCTGATTTTTCCTATTGTGAGTATTTATATGATTCTGAACATAGATGTACGTAGTAACTACTCAAGTTATCGAAACTAAACTCAATGAATTTATTAATATTATATTAGCAAATCAAATCTATATACTCTATAGTATAGTATTCAATAGGATTGGAAGTCAGTTGAAACTAGTGTTTCATTCATATTACAATCGTCCTCAAGAGCGGTGATACGAGCACGTTTAATAATTTTATATTATTTTACGCATGCAGTATTTTCAAATTTATAGAATGAATAAAGTATAACTATAAGCTACAAAAATTAATTAATAAGTTCAGCTACAAATTCATCAGCATTGTGAAAAATGAGTCCGAATTTCGAACTAATTTTGCATAAGCCTTCATATACAAAACATGTTACGGGAATGTTTTCTGATTTTGACATATTATTACGAGCAATATAAAATTGTTGATTGTGCAGAATTAATACCAATTGAAGAATAGAAGATTGATCTTCTCGACTTTCACCGTAAACATTCTTCTTTTCTATATTTTGCAGGATCAATTTGAATTCATTAATATCGGGCATAGCTTGACAAATTAATTTAGTTATCATCTGTTCTAAGTTTGCTGCTGCATTAATTGGTAATGCATATCTATTAATAATCATGCAACGTAGTGCTGAAATATCACGTCGAATATCCCAGCATTCGGCGCATACCTGTTGCATTTCATATTCGAGAAATTGAACTTGACTTGTAGCTTCAATAATTTTCTCGGAGGTTTGATATTTTTGCTTGATTTTTATGTCAGAATCAAGAGCTTTTTGATTACTTCGAGATTCTTCACGAACTGCAATTGAGTTTTTGATATAAGCACCAAATCGTCGTAAAAGTGGTTCACGAAAATTACGAGAAATCTCACGAGAAATCAGCGCAGTATAGCGATTTTGAATAGATTCTGACCAAAATTTTAATAATGTATTTGGAGATATTTCATGAGACTCGTTATTTTCTTCCGAATAAGCAATGATGATGAACTCCAATCTGATGTATCTGTGGCCTCGAACGAGGATGAGGAATTGCAATTCCTCATCCTCGTTCGAGGCCACAGATACATCAGATTGTAATTCAGCATCATTGCTTGGGAGTGAAGGTTTCTCAGATTGTAATTCCTCATCCTCGTTCGAGGCCACAGATACATCAGATTGGAGTTCAGCATCATTGCTTGGGAGTGAAGGTTTCTCAGATTGTAATTCCTCATCCTCGTTCGAGGCCACAGATACATCAGATTGGAGTTCAGCATCATTGCTTGTGAGCAAAGATTTCTCAGATTGCAATTCCTCATCCTCGTCTGAGGCCACAGATATATCAGATTGTAATTCAGCATCATTGCTTGTGAGCAAAGATTTCTCAGATTGCAATTCTTCATCCTCGTCTGAGGCCACAGATATATCAGATTGGAGTTCATCATCATTGCTTGTGATCGAAGATTTCTCAGATTGCAATTCCTCATCCTCGTTCGAGGCCACAGATATATCAGATTGTAATTCATCATCATTGCTTGTGAGCGAAGATTTCTCAGATTGCAATTCCTCATCCTCGTCTGAGGCCACAGATATATCAGATTGTAATTCAGCATCATTGCTTGTGAGTGAAGGTTTCTCAGATTGCAATTCCTCAGCCTCGTTCGAGGCCACAGATATATCAGATTGGAGTTCA
>Ga0209930_1004202_pt1 | contig 13182 bp, 12 predicted proteins | sample ThiBiot_500_biof_2_FD_183948 | JGI IMG/M metagenome (GOLD analysis project Ga0209930, IMG submission 183948) | Wastewater bioreactor microbial communities from Cape Town, South Africa - Thiocy_cont_500_biof (SPAdes) | ecosystem: Engineered > Bioreactor > Thiocyanate-remediating >... | reverse complement strand
AGCGCGCCCGCCTCGATGACCTCGCGCAGCGTCGGCCAGGTTTTTCCGTGCCGCGCCGAGAGATCGACGACGCCGTCCTCCTTCAGCAAACCGTAACCGCTGCCCTTGGCGGTCGAGAAACTCAACAATCTGGCCATCTGCGCCTCGCTTTTCTGTCTGTGCCGGGGCTTCGCCGCCCCGTATTCCTCAACGAAGTCCCCTCTCCCCGCAAGCGGGAAGAGGTCAGGGTGAGGAGCCATTCTACCTTACGGCGCGACGATCGGCTGTGCCTTCAGCACGCTGTCGCGCGGCTCGGCGCCGGCGAACAAGCTGCCTTCCTCGAACCAGGATTTCGGCGCCGGTGCGCCCCACAACGTCTGGCGCTGCGGATCCTTCAGATCCCATTTGATCGGCTCCAGGTCGGGGTCGACCGTCTGATAATCCGAGCAATAGATCTCGATGCGATGGCCATCGGGATCGCGGATATAGAGGAAGAAGGCATTGGAAATGCCGTGGCGGCCGGGGCCGCGCTCGATGTTCGGCAACCAACCGGTGGTCGACATCAGGTCGAGCAGGTCGATGATGTTGAGCGGCGTCGGCACCCAGAAGGCGGTGTGGTGCAGGCGCGGGCCCTTGCCGTTGGTGAAGGCGATGTCATGGACGCCGCCCTTGCGGTGCGTCCAGGCAGCCCAGAGACGGCCGGTTTCCTCGTCGGCGGTATATTCCGTCACCCGGAAACCGATCTCGTTGTAGAAGGCGACGCTCTCGTCGACATTGGGCGAAAAGCAGTTGAAATGGTCGATGCGCAGCGGCTTCACGCCCTTATAGAGCGCGTATTTCTGATGGATCGGCGGCAGACGGTCCATCTTGGAGTAGAACTCCAGCGGAATGCCATGCGGATCGCGGGTGCGGAAGGTTCGGCTCTGGTAAGGACGCTCGATCCATTCGACCGGCAGGCCCTTGCCCTTGAAGAAATGCTCGGCCTTGTCGAGGTCTTCTTCGGAATAGACCTTGAAGCCGAGGTCGCGGGCTTCGGCCTTGTCGGCCTTCTTGAGCACGATGCAGTGATGGCCGCGCTCTTCCAGCGCCCGCAGATAGATCGTATCCTTGTCCTCGTCGGTCACCTGCAGGCCGAGCGTATCGACGTAGAAGGCGCGCGACTTGGCGAGATCGGTCACGGCGAGTTCGACGTGGCTGAGGCGCACGATGTTGAAGGCCGGGTAGAGATTGGGTGTCGGTAAGGCCATGTTTTCCTCCTCAAAGTGTCGGGTGCGGCGAGTGGGCGCTCAGCCGCCGAGTTTCTGGATGGCGTGCGCCGAGTTGGCGAAGGCGACGTTCTTGGTTTCCATGTAGAAATCGAAGGACCAGTCGCCGCCGTCGCGGCCGATGCCGGAGTTCTTGACGCCGCCGAACGGCGTCGGCAGGTGGCGGACGTTTTCGGAATTCACCCAGATCATGCCGGCTTCCAGCGCATCGGTGAAGCGGAAGGCGCGGGTGACGTCGTTGGTCCAGAGATAGCCGGTCAGGCCGTATTGCACATCGTTGGCCAGTTCCAGCGCCTGCGCTTCGTCCTTGAACGGGATGGCGGTCAGGACCGGGCCGAAAATTTCTTCCTGGGCGATGCGCATCTGGTTATGGGCGCCGGTGAACAGCGTCGGCGAGACATAGCAGCCGCCGCCCGGACCATCGAATTTTGCGCCGCCGGCGGCAACGGTCGCACCTTCGCCACGGCCGATCTCGATATATTCCAACACCTTCTTTTCATGCACCGGATGGATCAGCGGGCCGACGACGGTTTCCGGGTCGAGCGGGTGACCGACCTTGATGCGCTTGGCCTTTTCGGCGACCAGTGCCGTGAACTTGTCGTAGACGCTTTCCTCGACCAGCAGGCGCGAGGAGGAGGTGCAGCGCTCGCCGTTCAGCGAATAGATCATGAAGACGGCGGCGTCCGCCGCGCGCTCCAGGTCGGCATCGGCGAAGACCACGACCGGGTTCTTGCCGCCGAGTTCGAAATGCACGCGCTTGAGGGTATCGGCGCCCTGTTTCATGATCATCGAGCCGGTGCGGCTTTCGCCGACGAAACCGATGGCCTTGATCGCGGGATGTTCGGTCAGCGCCTTGCCGGCATCTTCGCCGAGGCCGTTGACGAGGTTCCAGACGCCCTTGGGCAGGCCGGCTTCCTCGGCGATCTCGACCAGCAGGCGGGCGGTCAGCGGCGAGAATTCGGCCGGCTTGTGGACGATGGTGCAGCCGGCGGCCAGTGCCGGCGCAATCTTCCAGGTCGACAGCATGAACGGCGTGTTCCACGGCGTGATGATGCCGACCGGGCCGATCGGCACGCGGGTCGTCAGATTGACCTGGCCGGGGCCGCGCAGCGTCTTGCCGTCACGCGCCTCAGGGGCGCGGTCGGCGAAGAAGCGGAAGTTTTCCGCGCCGCGGAGCGCCGCCTTGGCCATGAACTTCAAGGACTGCCCGGTGTCCATGCATTCGACGAAGGCGATTTCTTCGGCGCGCGCCACGATGGCGTCGGCGATCTTGTGCAACAGCTTCTTGCGGGCCGTGCCGTCCATCGCCGCCCATGCCGGGAAAGCGGCCTTGGCTGCCTTGGCGGCGCGGTCGATATCGGCCGCCTTTCCGCGCGCGACATTGGCCAGCGGCTTCAGGTCAACAGGCGAGATCGTCTCGAAGGTGGCGCCGTCGGCGGCTGGCACATCCTCGCCGCCGATGCGGTTCAGGACGCCGTTTTCGAATGTCTGCAGATAGGCTTTCGCCTTGGCGATGTTTTCGTCGAGCTTGGACATGGGGTCACTCCGTCAGCAAAAGAGGTGCCGGCAGCGGCTCTCGCGCCGGTGAATAAATCGGGATCAGGCCTGCTTGTGGCGCAGGCGGGGATGGATGGCGTTCTTCTTCCAGCTCAGCTCCGCGTCGATCTCGCGGATTTCCAGCGTCAGCGCGAAATGCGGGGTGGTAAACAGCGGCGACAGGAATTCGGTGACCGTGGCAAAGATCGCCTCGCCGGTCTTTTTCTTCTCCTCGGCGCTACGGCCCTTGCCGATGCGGAAGCACATGTCGATGAAGCCGTTCTCCGGCAGCAGGTCGGCCACCGCATAGGCATCGGCGCGCAAGGCCCGCACCCGCACGGCGCCGAGCTCGAACAGGCCGGTCGACAGGATCGTCGCATGCACCGCCTTGCACAGCCCGTCGAAGTCGACTGATACATCGAGATTGGCGGAATATTCCATGGTGAAATGCGGCATGGTCCCTCCCTTTAGGATTGCCCCGCATTGCCGGGGCCTTTCTTATTATATTTAACATGTTAATGATATCGCCCGATGTGTCAAGCGGCTTGTTCGCCCGAAAAATCGGCGCGCGATTGAAAAGGACGGAAAAATGCACCATAGAGCCAGCATGCAAGACACTCCGTCCAAATCCAAATTGCCGCAGGATGCGCTGTTGCCGCGCAACACCCGCCGTTCCCTGCCGATCGCGCTGTTGCGCGCCCGCGAAGCGGTGATGACGCATTTCCGCCCGATGCGTCATCCGCATCCTTGCCGAAGCCGGCACCGTCGATGCCTCCGACATGGCCGACCGCGCCTTCATCCTGGCGCCCAGCCTGACCCGCATCATCCGTTCGCTGGAAGAGCGCGGCATCATCACCAAGGCCAAGGACGACAATGACGGCCGGCGGGTGCTGTTGCGCATCACCCCGGCCGGCCTCGCCATCATCGACGAAGTGGCCCCGGAAAGCCGCCTCATCTATGAAACGCTCGAAAAGCGCTTCGGCGGCGAGCGCATCGACCAGCTTCTCGACATGCTGGACGAACTCGCCACCATCAACGACTGACCTCTTCGGCCAGCGCCCGCACATCGGCGACATAGCGCTTCAGGCGGGCGGCGTTGTCGGGCAGATCCGGCCGCGCCGCCGCCCAGCCGATATAGGTGAGCGCCCGCAACAGCAGGAACAGCGGCAGGTGGACGAATTCCGCCTTTGCTTGCGGCCGCACCTCGGCATAACCCGCCAGCAGCGCGTCGCGCAGATCGGCAAAATCCGCCTCGCGCCGGTTGCGCAGCAGCGCCGTCGCCAGCTCGAACAGGCGGAAACCGAAGCCGCAATCGTCGAAATCGATGAAAGCGACCCCCTCCCCCTGCACGAAGACGTTTTCGCGCACGAGGTCGGCATGGATCAGGCCGTAATCCAGCACTGCCGCAATCCCGGCGAGCTTGACGGCGAGATCGTCCCTGAGGCAAGTAAGATAATCGCGGTCCTCGGGCTGCAACGCCTCGCAATCCCAGAAACGGCCCCAGAAGGGCGCTTCGCCGAGCAGGCCGGCGCCATCCCAGGCCGGGCGCTCGAAACCGTCGGCTTTCGAAAACGCGTCGGCGGCATTATGCATGCGCGCCATGTCGCGGCCGATGGCGGCGAAGATCGCCGGCAGGTCGCGGCCTTCGCGCGGCAGCGGCACGCCGGTTTCGCCAAGCGGTTCGCCCTCCACCCAGCCGATCAGATCGGCATAATGCGGCACGTCTCCATCCGCCGGCAAGGCGACGAGCAAGGCGCCGGTGACGGCCGGGATCGGCTCCGGCACGGCGAGGCCTTGGCGGCGCAGATCCGCCATCCAGGCCAGTTCCGAGGCCAGCGCCGCCTGCGAATGATAGGCCGGGCGATGCAGACGCAGCGCCGCCGGTTGGCCATCGGCGAGGCGCACCTTGAACACCGCATTCTCGCGGTATTTCAGCAATTGCGGCACCTGGGCCGGCAGGTTCCAATGGGCAAGGGCGGCCGTCGCCGTCGCCGTCAGGGTTTCGACGATGCCGTCCATGGCCTCACAACACGCCCAGCACGTCGTCGAGCGTCGACAGCATGAAGTCGGCATTCTCCTTCGTAAACGGCATGGGCGGGCGGATCTTGGTGGCGTTCTGGTGAATGCCGAGCTTGCCCATCAGCACGCCGCGCTCGCGCATCTCGTTGATGACGCGGGTGGCGATGTCGGAGGCCGGAGTCTTTTCCTGGCGGTCGAGCACCAGCTCGGCACCGAAGAACAACCCGCTACCGCGCACATTGCCGATCAGCGCATATTTTTCCGCCAGTTTCTGCAGGCCCTGCCGGGCGTAAGCGCCGACCTCAAGCGCATTGGCTTGAAGCTTTTCCTCCTCCAGCACGTGGAGAACGGCCATGGCCGCCGCGCAGGAGACCGGATTACCGCCAAACGTGTTGAAGTAGCGGAAAGCCTTGCGGAAGGCATTCAGCGTGTCCGCGCTGGCGACGACGCCGCCGATCGGATGGCCATTGCCCATCGGCTTGCCGAGGGTGACGACGTCGGGCACGATCCCCGCCTTCTGGTGGCCCCACATATGGGTGCCGGTGCGGCCGAAACCGGGCTGCACCTCGTCGCAAAGCACGAGGCCGCCGGCCTTCTTCACCGCCGCGACCGCCGGTGCAAGAAAATTCTCCGGCAGGTCCGGGAAACCCTCATTGGCGAAAAAGGGATCGATGATCAGCGCCGAGAAGCCGAAGGGGCTTTCCTGCAAGGAGGCAATCGCTTTTTCCACCTCCGCCGCCCAGGCATCCGCAAACGCCTGTCCGCCCTCGCCGCCGAACGGACGATAGGCATCCGGGGCCGGCACATGGCGGACATGGCCGCCATAGCCGCCGACCGGCGGCATGCGCGTCGAAAGCTGCGACACCGCCGTGGTGTTGCCGTGATAGGTGAAGTCGGTGGCGATGACGCCGGTCTTGCCGGTCACCGCCTGCGCCATGCGGAGCGCCACGTCGTTGGCCTCGCTGCCGGTGCAGGTCAGGATCGCGGTGTCGAGGCTCCTGTCGAAGGTCGCCGTCAGCCGCTCGACATAGTCGAGAATGCCCTCATGCAGGTAGCGCGTGTGGGTGTTGAGCGTCGACGCCTGCCGGCAGATCGCCTCGACGACGCGCGGATGGCAGTGGCCGACATGCGGCACATTGTTGTAGCAATCGAGATATTTGCGCCCGTCCGCATCCCACAGCCACACGCCCTCGCCCTTCACCAGATGGACGGGGTCGTTGTAGAACAGCGACATGTTCTTGCCGAGCAGCCGCTCGCGGCGCTCGCGCAATGCCTGTTCGCCGCTCATCTCACTGCCCCTTCGCGGCTGTCAGGCCGGCATCCAGCGCCGAGACGATCTTCTGCACGTCGGCGGCGGTGATGACCAGCGGCGGCGAGATGATGACGTTCGGGCCGGAGGTGCGGACCATGACGCCCTCGTCATAGGCGACGTCATAGACCTTCTGCACCACGTCCTTGGCGGCGGCACTTTTCTTGGCGCGGTCGGAGACCAGCTCCAGCGCCGCCATCAGGCCCCTGCCGCGCACGTCGCCGACCAGCTCATGCTTTTCCTTCAGGCCTTCCAGCCCGGCCATCAGCTCCGGCCCGCGCGCGGCGGCATTGGCGGCGGTGTTGACGCGGGCGGTTTCCTTCAGCGTCGCAAGTGCTGCCGCAGCCCCCACCGGATGGCCGGAATAGGTGTAGCCATGGCCGATGGCGCCGAAAGCGGTCTTGTCGGCTTCGAACACGCTCGCCACCTTGTCGGAGATCATCACCGCGCCGAAGGGGAAATAGCCGTTGGTGATCGCCTTGGCGGTGGTCATCATGTCGGGCTTGACGCCCCAGCCGCGCGAGCCGGTCCAGGCGCCGGTGCGGCCGAAAGCGGTGATGACCTCGTCGGCGATCAGCAGGATGCCGTGCTTGTCGCAGATGGCGCGCATCAGCGGCATGAAGGTCTCATGCGGCACGATGACGCCGCCGGCGCCCAGCACCGGCTCCATGATGAAGGCGGCAATGGTATCGGCGCCCTGGAAGGCGATCTCGTCCTCGAACTGGCGGGCGATGGCTTGCGCGATCTCGGCCGGATCGGTGGTGTTGAACGGGTTGCGATAGGGATAGGGCGCGGCGAGATGGAAGACGCCCGGCAGTAGCGGCTCGTAGTTGCGGCGGAAATTGGCGTTGCCGTTGACCGAGGCGCCGCCGAAATGCGTGCCGTGATAACCCTTCTTCAGCGCCACGAACTTGGTGCGCTCCGGCTGGCCGTTGATCTTGTGGAACTGGCGGGCAAGGCGCAGCGCCGTCTCGACCGAATCCGAACCGCCCGAGGTGAAGAAGGAACGGGTCAGCCCGTCTTCCCTGAAGAATTCGGCCAGTTCGTAGGAAAGCTCGATCAGCGGCGAATTGGTGGTGCCGCGAAAGGTCGAGTAATAGGGCAGTTCGTCGAGCTGGTCGCGGATCGCCTTCTTCACCGGCTCGCAGGAATAGCCGAGATTGACGTTCCACAGCCCGCCGACGGCATCCAGTACCTTCTTGCCCTCGATATCGACGACCTCGACGCCCTCGGCGGCATTGATGATGCGCGGGGGCTTGGCCTGCATCTCGGCCGGATGCGCCATGGGATGCCAGAGATGGCGGGCATTGTTCTCGATCAGGAAGTTGGAATCGCGCATGGGGATATCCTTTCAAATTCCAAGCATTTTCAGGGCCTGTGCATAAGAGTCGGCAGGCCGGGTCACGTCGAAATGCACATAGGGAAGGCCGACGGCTTCGGCCCCCTCGATATTCTTCTTCTGGTCGTCGACAAAAACGCAATCCGCCCGGTCGATGCCCACTTCCGCCAGCACCTGCTCATAGGCGCGCGGATCGGGCTTGAGGATTTTTGTATAAGTCGCATCGACGATGACGTCGAACAGCTCGATCAGCGGGAAACGCTTGCGAAATTCGACGCCGTAGAACAGGTCGAGCTCGTTGGAGAGGATGGCGAGCTTCAGCCCGGCCTCCTTGGCGCGCAGGATGGCGTCGCGCGCTTCCGGGCGCAACACCAGCTCGGCATCGGCGCCGCGCGCCCGCTGCACGAAGGTCTTCATGTCGTCCCACTCTTCGCCGAGCATCGCGCCGACTTCGCGGGTGCGGGTCATCCAGTAATCGCGCTCGGTGATTTCGCGCGCCTGCATCGAGACCCAGAGCGGATCTGTCGAGGGATCGAAGGGGCCGCGCCAGGTCAGCGTGCCAGCGGCAAGCCCAAGCGCCCGCTCGGTGATGTCATGCGTCTCGAACAGTGTGCGGGTGACGACACCGCCGAAATCGAGGATCAATGCTTTTTGTTTTTTCGCATTTCCGGTCATGCAATGCGGCCCTTCTCGATGATGCCTTCGGCGACCCAGCGATCGAAAACTTCCAATGCCTTGGCGGCGAAAGCCGGGGTGTTGATATGGGTATCGACCTCCTCGAAGGCGACGGAGGCGGGCACCGCCTTGCGCATCTCGTCGAGGAAGGCGTCGAGCGCTTCCGGCTCGTGCAGCGGTTCGCCCGCCTGGTCCCATTCCTGGATGCCCCTGGCCGGCAGGATGAAGGCGACCGGGGCGGCGGCGGCTTGCAGCTTGGCGGCGACGACATGGGCGACGTCGCGGCGATGCTGCGCCGAGACGGTCACCGAACCGATCAGCCGGTTATGGGCATGGTAGGGCCGGTCGGCGAAGCGCTCGGGCGCGGCGGCCCAGGCGGGAATATCGACCATGTCGATGGCGCCGGGGGCGACGATCTGCGGAATGCCGGCGCGGCCGGCATTTTCGAGGCGGTCCGGCCCCGAGGTGACCACCGAGCCGTTATGGGCATTGGTGACTTCCTGGATGCAGAAATCGAAGACGGCGGCAAAACCCTTCTTGGCAGCTACCGCCTCATAGGCGCGCCCGCCCATGCCGGTGGAATGGAAGACGGCGACGTCATAGCCGCGCTTTTCCAGCTCGGGCTTCAGCATCTTCATGTATTTGAGGCAGGAGGAGCCGAGCGAGGTCATGCCGATCAGCGGCCGTTCGCGGCCGGGCTTTTCGCTGGCCTTGGCCGCGCCGACCACGGCGCCGCAGGCCTGCGACAGCACAGCGCGGCAGATCGGGTTGAGGCCGTAGAGCCCGCCGGCCCACAGGATCATCATCAGGTCGGGCGCGATGCGCTCCGGCGGCAGCAGGTGCGAATAGGCGATGGTCGAGACGATGAATTTCGGCACGCCGATCGGCAGAACGGCAGCGACGTCGAGCGCCAGATCCGTGCCGAGCGAACCGCCGAGCGCGATCACGCCGTCGACTTCGCCGGCCTCGTAGAGACGGCGCACTAGCCCGGCCGCACCTTCGGCCATCAGCACCATGGCGGTGTTTTCGTCGCCGCTATCGATGATCGCCTGGATGGTGGTGCCGGCGCTCGCGGCGATGTCATGCTTGGAATGATCCGGCATATAGGGCGGATCGCCGAGCACGCTGACATCGACCATGATCGGCAGACCGCCGGCCTGGCCGATGACATCGGCCATGAACAGCAGTTCGTCGCTCTTGGTGTCGCCAGTGCCGATCACCAGAATTTTGGGCAGACGGGCGCTTGCGCTCATCAACCGTTCCTCCTCGATTGATTGGGGGGACGGATCTGCCGATCGGTCCCGAAAAAAGCTGCGGAAATGGCCTCGGCGGCCGCACGGACTGCGGCGCCATAATCCAGAACGACGTCCTCTCCGGTGCGCACCAGCGGCGCGGCGACCGTGATACAGCCGATCGGTCGCGCACCCGGCCCGGCGATCGCCGAGGACATGCTGACGACCCCGAGCTCGCGGCCCTGGCGGCTGATGGAAAACCCCCGCGCCCGCGCCTCCGACAAGCGTCGACGCAGAATGGCGGGATCGACGATGGTGAATTCGGTATAGGCGGCCAGTGGCTTGGTCAGCTCCGCTTCGATCACCTCGTCGGGAGAGGCCGCCAGAAAGGCAAGGCCGGAGGCGGTCGCATGCGGCTGCAGCACCGTGCCGACGTTGACGAAGACGCGGTGGGCGTGCGGCGATTCCTCCACATGGATGGTGGAGAGGCGGCCGTTGGAAAATTCGGAGAGGTGCACGGTCTCTTCCGTGCGCTCGGCAAGCTGGCGTAGAAAAGGCAGCGCTGTGCTAAGGAAGGGGTAGCGCGCCTCGCGGATGCGCGCCAGCCGAAGCGGTGCCGCGCCGATGCGGTATTTCCGCGTCTCGGGCAGTTGTTCGACGAAGCCGTGCTTTTCCAGCTCGACCAGGAAACGACGCGTGGTCGCCTTGTCGTAGCCGCAGGCCTGCGCGATCTCCGTCAGCCCCGCCTCGCAGTCGAGCCGGGACAGGACGTCCAGAAGCGTCAGGGCCTTGCCGATGGTGCTCATTGTGTTCTCCTCAGGTCAAGCACCGGAACCTGTCCACCACGCCTCTCCGGGCGTTTCGCATGGCAGAGATACTTAACATGCGAATTAACTTGACAGGAAGCGGAGCGATTTGCAAGTCTATATTTGAAGCATAGGTTCACATAATGAACCAGCGTTTTCCGGCCTCAAGATGAAGAAAAATGCCGGGCGCAAGCTTCCGCCTATGGGCCGCGATTGGAGCGCGGCCACCGCAAATCCAAGGGGAGCTGACATCATGACCAATCCGCAAGTGCCGGCCCAGGAGGCCAACCAACTGCGCAAGAACAGCCTCGGCGTCGGGGCTGTGACCTTTCTCGTCGTTTCCGCGGCCGCGCCGCTGACGGCGGTCGCCGGCGGCGTGCCGCTGTCGATGCTGCTCGGCAACGGCCCGGGCATACCGCTGACCTTCCTTTTCGTCACCGCCATCCTTCTCTTCTTCTCGGTCGGCTATGTCGCCATGGCCCGCCATATCCGCAATGCCGGCGCCTTCTATGCCTATACGGCGCAAGGGCTTGGCGGAATGATGGGCGGTGCCGCCGCCCTCGTCGCCATCCTCGCCTACAATGCCATGCAGATCGGCGTCTTCGGCCTGTTCGGGGCTGCCACCTCCGGTTTCTTCGCGGGGCTCGGCATCGACCTGCCCTGGTGGGTCTGGACCTATGTCGGCATCGCCGCCGTCGCCGTGCTCGGCTATCGCCGCGTCGATCTCTCGGCGCGCGTGCTGACCGTGCTCGTCATCCTCGAATATCTCGTGGTGCTGGTCATCGATGCCGCCATCCTGTTCAAGGGCGGCGACAGCGGGCTGACGGCGGTGCCGTTCACGCCCTCCGCCTTCATGAGCGGCACGCCGGCCATCGGCATCCTGTTCTGCTTCGCCGCCTTCATCGGCTTCGAGGCGACCACCATCTACAGCGAGGAAGCCCGCGACCCCGCCCGCACCGTGCCGCGCGCCACCTATATCTCGGTGCTGATCATTGGCCTGTTCTACATGCTGACCTCCTGGCTGATGGTCACCGGCGCCGGTTCCGACAAGCTGGTCGGCGAGTTGCAGGCCTTGGCCGATCCGACCACCTTCCTGTTCGGCCTGGCCGAGCGTTACGTCGGCCACTGGATCATCCCGGTCATGAACCTGCTGTTCGTCACCAGCCTGTTTGCCGGCGTCGTCGCCTTCCATAACGGCGTCGCCCGCTACATGTATGTCGCCGGTCGCGAAGGCTTGTTGCCGCGCAGCCTGGGCGTCACCCATCCGGTGTTCCAGAGCCCGCATGTCGGCTCCGTTGTCCAGACGATCATCGCCGTCCTCGTCGTCGGCCTGTTTGCGGTCACCGGCCAGGATCCGGTGCTGGCGCTCTTCTCCTGGCTCACCAATGTCGGTACGCTGGCGATCATGCTGCTGATGACCTTCACCGCCTTTGCGATCGTCGTCTTCTTCGGCCGCCGGCCGGAGCTGGGCGGCAGCGCGCTCGCCACCCGCATCCTGCCGGTGCTGACCGGCGTCATCCTCGCAGCGCTGGTCGTCTATATCGCCGTCAATTTCGGCAGCATCGCCGGCGCCAGCGGCGCTCTCGCCGTCTTCCTGCCGGGGCTGGTGCTGATCGCCGTCGTCATCGGCTTCATCCTCGCCGCCCGGCTGAAGGGCGCGGATGCGGCCGGCTTCGCCCGGCTCGGCGCCGGCCAGGCCGCCTGATCTGCAACGGACGGCGGCCGGAAACGGCCGCCGTCAAAATTCGCTATTTCGAGGATACCGCCATGCAAGACAAGATCGATCATCTCCGCCAGCAGGCGGTTTCCCCGCAGGGCCTGTTCATCGACGGGCGCTGGCAGGAGGCGGCCGAGGGCCGCACCATGGCGGTGGTCTCGCCCATCGACGGCAGGCATCTGACGACGCTCGCCGCCGCAAGTGCTGCCGCGCCGTCGCCGGCGCCCGCAACAGCTTCGAAAAGGGCATCTGGGCGAAAGCCGCGCCCGCCGAGCGCAAGAAGGTGCTGCTGAAGATCGCCGAGCTGATCGAAAAGCATGCGCTGGAACTCGCCGTTCTCGGCGTGCGCGACAACGGCACCGAAATTTCCATGGCGCTGAAGGCCGAGCCCGGCAGCGCCGCCGGCACCTTCCGTTATTATGCCGAGGCGATCGACAAGGTCTATGGCGAGATCGCCCCAACCGCCGAGAACGTGCTCGGCCTTATCCACCGTGCCCCCGTCGGCGTCGTCGCCGCCATCGTGCCGTGGAACTTCCCGATGATGATCGGCGCCTGGAAGATTGCGCCAGCGCTCGCCGCCGGCAATTCCGTGGTGCTGAAGCCGGCCGAGGGCGCGTCGCTGACACTGCTGCGCCTTGCTGAACTCTGCGCCGAGGCCGGCCTGCCGGAAGGCGTGCTCAACGTCGTCACCGGCGAAGGCCGCGTCACCGGCGAGGCGCTCGGTCTCCACATGGATATCGACGTGCTCGCCTTCACCGGCTCCGGCCCGGTCGGGCGCAAGCTGCTCGAATATTCGGCCCGCTCCAACCTCAAGCGCGTCTATCTGGAGCTTGGCGGCAAGTCGCCCAACATCGTCTTCGCCGATGCGCCCGACCTTGCCCAGGCGGCAAAGGTTTCCGCCTACGGCATCTTCCGCAATTCCGGCCAGGTCTGCGTCGCAGGCTCGCGCCTGCTGGTCGAGCGCGCCATCGCCGAGGAATTTTCCGAGAAGGTGGCGGCCATCGCCGCCGCGATGAACGTCGGCGATCCCCTGCATCTCGCCACCGAAGCCGGCGCCATCTCTAGCGAAATCCAGCTGCAGAAGGATCTGGGCTTTGCCGAACAGGCGCTCTCCGAAGGCGCGAAACTGCGCACCGGTGGCACCCGCATCCTCGAAGAGACCGGCGGCTTCTACATGCAGCCGACCGTCTTCGACGTCACGCCTTCGATGACGCTGGCGCGCGAGGAAGTGTTCGGGCCGATCCTGTCGATCATTCCTTTCGACACGGAAGCGGATGCCCTTGGCATCGCCAATAGCAGCGAATA
>Ga0209930_1004199_pt1 | contig 13195 bp, 8 predicted proteins | sample ThiBiot_500_biof_2_FD_183948 | JGI IMG/M metagenome (GOLD analysis project Ga0209930, IMG submission 183948) | Wastewater bioreactor microbial communities from Cape Town, South Africa - Thiocy_cont_500_biof (SPAdes) | ecosystem: Engineered > Bioreactor > Thiocyanate-remediating >... | reverse complement strand
TCGTCATCAGCGACAGTGCAGCGTTTCTCAGTGCACGCCGTCCGGCACTTTTGGCGTCGGGTGAAAATTTTCGCCCGTTCGAGGTGCGGGCGTAAACGTCATCCAGCGTGTCGGCGAGCTTTTCGGCAACCGCGCCGCTGAAGGCGCGATGCGCTTCGAAAATCGCCGCATGATCGACGCGGACGGATTTCTCGCGCGATACGTCGGCGACGGAAGGGAGTTTCAGGAGCTCGGCCTTGTAGGCGTCGTCGAGGTCAGGATTGCGAAGCGCGTGCTCCAGCGCTGCGGCGAACTTCGCTGCCTTGGAGGCGACCAGCGGCTTTGGCCGTTTCGCGTCGAGCAAGGTCAGGATGCTGCGCGACGCGTATTTGTTGCTCGCCTGCCAGCGATTGAAGAGGTCGCTGTCGTGATGCATCGTGAAAGCGAGATCGTCGTCCGACAGCGCGATCGTGACATTGACCGGCGCCGAGAAATTCCTAAGCAGCGAAGGAACGGGCCGCGAGGTGACGTTGCCGAAACGGAACTTGGTCGTGCGGTCGGTGACGGCGAGAACGCCTGGACGAATTTCCTTACCCTCTTCGACGGTAAAATCCATTTCGTTGCCGTTTTCGCCGAGGAGGGCGATTGCAAGCGGCACGAACTGCGGCTGTTTCTTTGCCTTGCCGTGCGACGGCTTCAGCGTCTGATGCACGGTAAGTTCGGCGGCTTTCTTGCGCCGGTCGAACGTCAGATCGCAGACAAGTTCGGGCGTGCCGCTTTGCGTGTACCAGCGCATGAATTGTGAAAAATCGAAGTCGCTCACGTCGGCGAAGCACGCGACGAAATCTTCGATGGTGACGGCCTGTCCGTCGTGGCGCTCGAAATAGAGATCCATGCCGGCGCGGAATTTTTCACGCCCGAGGATCGTCTCGATCATGCGCACGACTTCGGCGCCTTTTTCGTAGACGGTCGCCGTATAGAAATTGTTGATCTCGATGTAGGTGTCCGGCCGCACGGGATGCGAGAGCGGGCCTTGATCCTCAGGGAATTGCAGGGCGCGCAGTTGGCGAACGTCGGTGATGCGCTGAACTGTGCGGCTGCGGCTTTCGGCGGAAAATTCCTGATCGCGATAGACGGTCAGACCTTCCTTGAGGCAGAGTTGGAACCAGTCGCGGCAGGTGATGCGATTGCCTGTCCAGTTGTGAAAATACTCGTGCGCGACGACGCTTTCGATCGATTCGTAAGTCGTGTCCGTCGCTGTTTCAGCGGACGCGAGGATCAGGCGGTCGTTGAAGATGTTGAGGCCTTTGTTCTCCATCGCGCCCATGTTGAAATCGGACACGGCGACGATGTTGAAGACGTCGAGATCGTATTCGCGGCCGAAGCGCGTCTCATCCCACCGCATCGAGCGCTTGAGAGAATCCATCGCCCAATGCGCGCGCGCTTCCTTGCCATGCTCAACGTAGATGCCGAGATCGACCTTGCGGCCCGACTTGGTCGTGAAGGTCGAATCCAAAAGAGCGAGATCGCCACCGACGATCGCGAACAGATAGGATGGCTTAGGATGCGGATCGTGCCAAACGGCGTAGTGACGCTTGCGGCCAGGCAGCGTGCCACGCGCTATCGGATTGCCGTTGGCGAGAAGGACCGGAGCCGTTGCGACGTCGGCTTCCAGGCGCACTGTATAACGCGCGAGAACATCCGGCCGGTCTAGAAAATAGGTGATGCGGCGGAAGCCTTGCGCTTCGCATTGTGAGCAATAGACGCCGCGCGACAGATAGATTCCCTGTAGCGCCGTATTTTTCTCGGGATTTACGACCGTCGTCATTTCGAGCGTAAACGGATCTTTCGGCGGCGACGCAATCGTCAGGCCGGTGTCGTCGATTGCATAGGCGGGACGACGCAGCTTCTTGCCGTTGAGCGAAATGCTTTCGAGATGCAGCAATTCGCCGTCGAGTCTCAGCGGCGCTTTAGCGGCGTTTTTCGACTGCGGATTACGGCGGATCGACAGTTTTGAGACGACGCGCGTTTTTGTCGGATCGAGCGCGATGTCGAGGTTGACGGTATCGATCAGGTATTCGGGCGCGCGGTAATCAGCGAGAAGAACTGGCTTAGGATGTTCTGATTTCATGTGCGCCCCGGCGCCGGCAATTGCTTCGGATTGGGTTCGCCGGACGATCGAGGCGACAATAACTAATCGTCCGGCGGATGGCTATCCCGCGAACTCAGCCGAGGCGGCGACGGAATTCATCGTAGCCGAATGCGCGGAGCACGGTGCACGTGTTGTCTTCGTTCAGGACGGCGAGGTCCGGCAAAGGCACGCCGTTGAACGTGTTATTCTTGACGAAGGAATATTGCATCATGTCGGTGAAGACGAGCCGATCGCCGGTCTTCAGCGGCCGGTCGAAGGAATATTCGCCGATGATGTCTCCGGTCATGCAGGTTTTGCCGCCGAGAATATAGGAGTGCGGTTTTTCGCCGGGTGCGCCGGCACCGACGATCGAGGGCGTGTAGGGAACTTCGAGTACGTCCGGCATATGCGTTGACGCCGAAGCGTCGAGGATCGCGATGTCTTTCTCGTTGTGATGAAGATCGAGAACGGTCGCGACGAGATAGCCCGCATCGACGACGTGACCTGCGCCGGGCTCAAGAATGACCTCGACATTGAACTCGCGCCGGAATGCCTTGATCGCCGCGATCAGTTTCTGGATGTCGTATCCCGGCTTGTTGATGAAATGGCCGCCGCCGAAGTTCACCGCATCGACACGGCGGATATAGTCCGGGAACGCGCGGGCGACGTGCTCGATGAGACCGACCGATCCGGCGTCGCCGGATTCGCAGAGCGAATGCGCGTGCAGGATACCGACGTGCTCCCACGGCACGCGGTCGAGCATCTCGCGCGTTGCGCCGAAGCGCGAGTAGGGCGCGCACGGATCGTAAAGCGCGCCCCCGAGCGTGGCGTTAGAGTAGCCGGGATTGATGCGGAGGCCGATACTGACATTCGGATGCGCTTTCAAAGTCGCGAGATTTTTTTCGATCTGCTCCGGCGAGTTGAAATAGACGTGCTTCGCCAGCTTTGTCAGACGTTCGACTTCGCCCGGTGCATAGGCCGGCGAATAGACGTGCACTTCCTTGCCGAATTCCTCGTGGCCGAGGCGGGCTTCGTACTCGCCGCTGGCCGTCGTGCCGTCGAGTACCTCACGCATCACGGGAAAGGCTGCCGGCAGCGCGAACGCCTTCGTCGCGAGCAAAATCTTGCAACCGGCTTCGCGCTTGATCTCGGCCGCGCGCGCGAGGTTGCGCTTGAGCGCCGCCATGTCGAGCACGTACGACGGCGTTGCGATGCTCTGCACCCAATCCGACGACTGCACCAGAAGCTCTGAGGTCTCTGCCAATCCTGCCACCAATTCGAGTTCGAACTCGCGCTAATTCGTAACGCGAACGGGGCCGGCGGTCGTGCCGGGCCATTTGTAGACGAACGTCAGATACGCAAGCGCGATATAGATCGCGCCGAATGCCAACGCACCGAGCCCGGCGGAAGCTTCGTAAAGACTGAAGCCATATAGCCAGGGCGGCCGGACATCGCCAAAATTGTCGATGTCCGTAGCGCGCGCCGCCAACTTCGCCCAGGCGTGATCGGTGCCGATCAGGAGACCGTTCAAGCCTGCCGTTACGGCGCCCATGAACGCCAAGCCGCACGACAGCAGCGCGAACGCGAGAAGCCGCAGCGACAACGGCGCTTCGCGCAGAAACAACCAGAGCCCGGCAATATAAGCCGAAATCATTCCGAAGCTAACGGACACGACCGAGATGACGAGCCCGGTCAGGTCGTTGCGAACGCTGAGAATGTCGGCTTCGCTCATCAGGTCTCGACGGCAAAGAGCTTCTTCTGATCGGATTTTTCGATCTCTTCCACGTGCCACGGCAGGCCCTGCTTGCCAAGCTCCTCGAGGAACGGCACGGGTGGCAGCTGCTCGACGTTGAAGACGCCTTTGCCCTTCCATTCCTTACGGAACATCATGATGGCGCCGACGACGGGCGGCACGCCGGTCGTGTACGACACGGCCTGCGCGCCGACTTCCTTGTTGGTCTCGGCGTGGTCGCAGACGTTCCAGATCATGTAGCGCTTTTTCTTGCCCTTCTTTTCGCCTTTCAGCACGACGCCGATCGACGTTTTGCCGGTGTAGTTCTCGGCAAGCGACGACGGCTCCGGCAGGAGCGATTTCAGGAATTCCATCGGAATGACGGGGTTGCCCTTGTACATGACGGGATCGATGCGCGTCATGCCGACGTTCTCGAGCACTTCGAGGTGCTTGATGTAGTTGTCGGAGAACGTCATCCAGAAGCGGATCTGCTCCAGGCCCTTGATGTTCTCGACGAGGCTTTCCTCTTCCTCATGATAGATCAGGTAAGACTTGACCGGGCCGACTTCCGGATAGTCGATCATCGTCGAAATCGACAGCGGGTCGATCTCGATCCATTCGCCGTTCTTCCAGTATTTGCCGCGCTGGGTCACTTCGCGGAGATTGATCTCCGGATTGAAATTGGTCGCGAAGGCCTTCCCGTGGCTGCCGGCATTGCAGTCGATGATGTCGATGGTGTGAATCTCGTCGAAGAGCTTCTCCTGCGCATAGGCGCAGAAGATGTTCGTGACGCCGGGATCGAAACCGCAGCCGAGAACGGCCATCAGGCCCTTGGCCTTGAACTTATCGTGGTACGGCCACTGATATTTGTACGTGAATTTCGCTTCTTCCCGCGGCTCGTAGTTCGCCGTGTCCATGTAGTTGACGCCGGCTTCAAGGCAGGCGTCCATGATCGGCAGATCCTGGTAGGGAAGGGCCATGTTGATGACGAGGTCAGGCTTGACCTTGTTGAGAAGCTCAACCGTCTCTGCGACGTTGTCGGCGTCGACCTGCGAGATATCGATCGGCGTTACGCACTCGGCCTTGACCTTCTTGCAGCTTTCGATGCGGCGCGAGGCAAGATGGATCTTCTTGAAAACGTCGCGGTTCATCGCGCATTTTTTCGCAACGACCGAACCCGCCGCGCCAGCCCCGATGATGAGTACGTTGTCCACTCGCCCGCTCCTGTTTTGATCCGCCGCCTGGGCGGCATCGCTGGGGGCCGGAAATAGGGCACGTCGGCGGGTATTTCAATACTAATTCAAAGACGTTAGCCGATTGGGCGAGAGCTGCGGGAGCGTTCCGGCGCGGCGGGCGCCGATTATGACAGTGCAAATGCTTTCGGCGGCTCACTTCTTGGCGTCGATGGGGACGAAACCATTTCGGTTCGGCATCTCAACCTTCGGTAAAGAGAGTGCATCCATTTCATCGCTTTCGGCGATGATCTTGTTGGCCGTGAGAAGATAAGCCGTCAGCGCATACAGTTCATCGGACGACAGCGAGCCCGGCGCCGAAGGCGGCATCGCGCGCCGGAGATAATCGAAGATCGTCGTTGCGTAGGGCCAGTAGGATCCGATGGCCTTGTTCGGATGGCCAGCCGTCGGCGGCGTCGGGCCGCTGACGAGGTCTTCCGCAGTTGCGCCTTGACCTTGGTCGCCGTGACAGCTTGCACATTTTTGCACGTAGATGGCTCGGCCCTCTTTCGCCGTGCCGTGGCCGGAAGGCAGGCCGCGACCATCCGGAAAGACTGTAATGTCCCATTTGGCAACGTCAGCCTTCGACATCGGCGTTCCGAGCTGCGGCGCTTGCGCGCGACTTTGAGCTTGCGCGTCGGTCGCGATGACCACGCATGCAAGACACATGAAGAGCTTTGTGAGCTTAGGCGTAGACATGGGTGACTGCCCCGTCCTCGTCGACGGCCCAGCTTACGATGGCATTGTAATGGAAATACCCGTTGCGCCCGCGTTCCTTGATAAGAACGTCGCGCTCGGGCTGCACGTAGCCGGTTTCATCGGTTGCCCTGCTCTTGAGAATTGCGGGCTGTCCGCTCCAATGCCAAGGCATGCGGAAGCGCGTGAAGCAGCGTGTCATCACCGGCTCATCGAGAAGGGCTTCCGCCCATGACTTGCCAGCGTCCGCCGAGACTTCGACTTTGACGATCTTACCACGTCCGCTCCATGCGAAACCGCGGATCTGATAGACGTTCGGACCCTCGAGGGTTTGGCCGTGCGACGGTGATGTGATCAGCGATTTTGCGTCCATCACGAACGTGAACATTCGCGCGATGCCCGATGGAAGCAACTCGGTGTACTTCGCGGTTTCGTTGCGCGTCATGGAGGGCTGATCGGTGACGTGCAATCGCCGAAGCCATTTGACGTTCGTGATGCCCTCCCAGCCCGGTACGATAAGACGGACAGGATAGCCATTCTCTGGCCGCAGACGCTCACCGTTTTGATAGAGCCCGACGATGGCATCATCCATGAGCTTCGATAGCGGCAGGCTGACGTTTAAAAGATTGGCGTCGGCGCCCTCCGCGATGACCCAGGACGCAGCTTCTTCGACGCCCGCTTCGTCAAGGAGAATTGAAAGCGGTACGCCGGTCCATTCCGAGCACGAGACGAGACCGTGAAACGATCCGACGGGGCGCTGTATCGGTTCCTCGTGCCAGCCGGCGTTGCTGTTGCCTCCGCACTCGATGAACAAAAACTGCGACCGCATCGGATAGCGGAGAAGTTTTTCGATCGTGAACATAAGTTCGCGACGGACGCGGCCGTGGATCACGAGGCGGTGCTGTTTCGGGTCGATATCAGGCACGCCGTTATGGTGGCGCTCGAAATGCAATCCGCTCGGCGTGACGATGCCTTCGAGATCTTCGAGCGGCGTCCAAGAGACGCCATCGCCAGCGGGTTCGCGATTGCCGCCGATGTTGCGTACGACGTATTTTTCGTACTTTGACGGCGTGCCGTAGCTGGTGAACGGGCCACCTGTCCGGTGCAGCCAAGCCGGATCGGCCAAGTCCTCAGCATGCGCCGGTTTCGCGGCATCGCCTCGCGCAGGTTCGGCGATCGCCGCCGCGGCGACCGCAAAGAGTGCGCCGCGCTTAAGCAAAAGGCGGCGGTCTAAAAGACCACCGCCTGCAATTGGCGTCAGATCACTATCTGAAAATTTACCGGTCATGGACCGTGGGCGCGAAAGCTACGATTGGCTCGGTGCGGACTTGCCATTGAAGGCCATGCCCTCGGAATCTTCCGCGTGCACGCTCATGACGTCGGTCGGATTGCCCTGATACGAAAACCGGAAGTGCGGATTTTCGCTGATCGAAATCCCACCCGTCATCGCGAAGACGAGTTTGTCTCCGGTGCGAACCTCGATCTTGTCGACAAAATGCGCCGGCGTGTAGAGGCCCGTCACCTGATCCATTTGCAGTCCGGAATTGTTGGGATGCCGGATCATGACCTCGGCTTCCTGGACGGCTGCGGCATCAGGATCTTTGAATGCCGTTCGGATTTTCATCTTGCCCATCGACTTGGCAGCTTCCTCGGCATCTTTCGAAGCCGGAGCTGAGCAGCCGCCCGAGGCCTTCACAAAGCTCGACGTCATGTAGAGCTTGCCGTCGGCCGTTTCGGCGATGGCGCGCACGTCGGAATATTGATCGATACGGACGCGCGTCGCGAGCACACGTTCGCCGGTCCCGGCCGCATCGCCGTAGCTGAATGTCGCGACGATGGGCGAAGGATTCTTGTCGATGACCAACGTCAGCGATTTGACGTCCTTCGCAAACTCGGCGGGGAGGCGGATTGTGATCGGCACCGTCGAGGCGTCTTCGGCGCGATAAGGTGCCTCGAGCTTCACTTTTCCGGCGCCGTCAAGGAGATCGCGGCTGCCGAAGGTGGCGCTTTTGATTCCGTCCCAAATGGCTGTGTCGTCGGCAGCGCGCGAGTTCGGCGCTGCGAACGCCAACGCCATGCCAAGCAGTGCCAATGTTGCCGACCGGATCGCTATGCTGCGCATGCTACCTCTTTGTCCAGGATAGAGATCGCCAAGCAAACGGTCCTTGGCGTTTGCCAAATCTTCCCAATTCTACACCAGCATGTCGTGCAAGTCATCCGCTACGCAAGATGCGCGCGGCGTCATTGGAATATATAGGTGGTTGCTATACTTGTTCAAAATCAACGGGTTGTGAAATTGCGGTAGGTTTTCTCACGCGATCGTCGGGCTTCGGCGGACTTTTGAGGCCGAAAGGCGAGGCGCTGCCGCCAGCAAATTGCGCAGCATCCGGACGAGGCGCGAGGCTGGACCTTTCTTGCCGCACTGAATGTTGATCCGTGCGCCCTCGAACAGCAGAAACACTTCGTCGGCGAGAAGCTCGGGTTCGCGGTAGCGCGCGGACTTGAACAGCTTCACCAGATTGGCGCGCTTACGGCTCTTATAAGCCTCGATCACGGCCCGCGCGGGATGCTCGGCGTCGAGTTCGACGGCTGCATTGGCGATGGCGCAGCCGCGTTCGAGCTTATTGGTCAGGACGTCCTCGACGTAATCGACCCACGCATCGAGGCACTTTTCGGGGTTTCCGGAGTTCTCGGAAATAATGCGCTCCCAGACCTCGTCGCCTTCGTCTGCGAGCCGTTTGATGTAGGCGACGATCAAATCGTCTTTTGATTTGAAATGCCTATAGAGCGTCATTTTATTGGTAAGAGCGGTCTCGGCGATGGCATCGACCCCAACGGGGTGGAGGCCGTACCGGTAAAAAAGGTCGCGTGCCGCAACCATGATACGCTCTCGCGGCGGCAGTTCCGCGAGCTCCGGAGAGCCGTCCATGCGCAATCTGTTGATCTGCAGTGTGTTCATGGCCCCTTGACGAGGATGTTACCGGTCGGTACCTACGCGTTACCGATCGGTAACAAGTATCATGACTCGCAGTTCCTTGTCATTTGCTTCTTTGGCAATGCAGCTCTCGGCCTGCGAGACTTCACGCGATGCGGCGATGCGTATGGGGCGCCGTCAACAAAAAACGCATCTGGTGCTCCGGCAATGATGCAGCCACCGGCAAAGTCAGACAGACGGAGATTCAAGCTGTTTACCAGATCCGCCATCATCGCAACGTCGACGCTGCTGGTCGCCTTCGGTCTGTCCGGATGTGGCGAGGAGAAGTCGAATGCGCAGACGGCCGCCGCTCCCCCCGCGCCCGTCGTGACAGTTGCCAAGCCCGTTAAGAAGCTTGTTTCGGATTACGACGAGTATGTCGGCCGTTTCATCGCTGTCGATTTCGTTGAGGTTCGTGCGCGCGTCTCTGGCTATCTCGATAAGATTCATTTCACCGACGGCCAGATGGTGAAAGCGGGAGATCCGCTGTTCACGATCGATCGGCGCCCATTTCAGGCTGCGCTCGATCAATCGAAAGCCGCGGTTTCGCAGGCGCAGGCGAACCTCGCCTTCGCGGAAGCCGATTTGAAGCGCGGCGAAAGTCTCGTGCGCGGCACGACGATCACGCAACAGACCTTGGATCAGCGCGTGCAGACAATGCGCGTCGCGGAAGCCAATGTGACGGCGCAGGAGGCGGCAACGCGCCAGGCGCAGCTCGATCTCGATTTCACCGAGCTTGCGGCACCGGTTTCGGGGCGCATCGGCGATCGCCGCGTTTCGACGGGTAATCTTGTCAGCGGAGGTTCCGCGGGTACGACGACGCTTCTTGCGACGATCGTGTCCGTCGATCCGATCCGGTTCGAATTCACGATGGATGAGCAGTCCTATCTCCGTTACTTGCGCGCAGCGTCGGGATCGCAGGCTAACTCCGTTGATCGCGGCATGACCCTGCCCGTGTCGCTGAAGCTCATCGACGAGCAGGATTTCAAGCACAACGGCAAGATTGATTTCGTCGACAACGTCATCGATCGAGCGTCGGGGACAATCCGTGGGCGAGCCGTCTTCGCGAACGCCGACGGCAAGCTGACTCCCGGAATGTTCGGCCGCATCCGGCTTTCGGCATCGCCGCCAGCCGAGGCTCTGCTCGTGCCTGATACCGCGATCGGCACCGAGCAGGTGCGCAAGTATGTTCTCGCTGTCGGCAAGGATGATGTCGCGACCCCGAAGTACGTGACGCTCGGTCCCGTCGTCGATGGCCTCAGGGTCATCACCGCAGGCCTTGCGGCCGATGATACCGTCATCGTCAATGGCCTGATGCGCGTGCGCCCGGGCGTCAAGGTTGCTCCTCAGCAGGCGACAGCCGAAGCAGCGACTGCGAAGGACCAGTCGGTCCGCACCAACTGAACAGGCAGACCGAATGCGCATCTCGCATTTCTTCATCGACCGCCCGATCTTTGCGGCCGTCGTCTCGATCGTGATCATGATCCTCGGCGCGGTTTCCGTGACGCGGCTGCCGATCGCGCAGTATCCCGATATCGCGCCGCCCGTCGTGAACGTCACCGGCCAGTATCCGGGCGCCAGCGCCGAGGTGGTGGCCGCGACGGTTGCGACGCCGCTCGAACAGCAGATCAACGGCGTCGAGCGCATGCTGTTCATCTCGTCGAACTCGACGAATGACGGACGCTTCTCGATCTCCGTCACGTTCGATATTGGCACCAACCTCGATATTGCGCAGGTGCAGGTTCAGAACCGCGTGGCGATCGCGCAGCCGCGCTTGCCAGCCGATGTTCGCAACATCGGCGTCACGGTGGCGAAGGCATCGCCGGACCTGATGATGGTCGTGCATCTGCTATCGCCGGATAATTCGCGCGATACGCTGTTCATTTCGAACTACGCCAACGTCAACCTCGTCGACACCTTGAGCCGTATTCAGGGCATCGGTTCGATCACGGTGTTCGGTGGCCGCGACTACTCGATGCGCGTCTGGCTCGATCCCGACCGCCTGCAATCCCTGGCGATGACGGCCGGGGATGTCGTGACGGCGTTGCAAGGGCAGAACGTGCAGGTTGCAGCCGGCATCCTCAATCAGCCCCCGATGAAGGATCCGGGTGCGTTTCAAATCACGGTCCAGACGCTCGGCCGTCTCGCCGATCCAAAACAGTTCGGCGAGATCATCGTCAAGCGAAGCGGTGATGCAGTTGTCAGGCTGAAGGATGTCGCGCGAACCGAGCTTGCCGGTCTCGACTACGGCGTGAACTCCTATCTTGATAAAACCGCCGCCGTTGGCCTCGGCGTCTTCCAGCTGCCGGGTTCGAACGCCATCGATACGGCGCAGAAGATCAAGGATACGATGGAGGAAATTTCGAAGAATTTCCCGCCGGGTATCAAGTACGACATCATCTACAATCCGACCGATTACATTCAGCAGTCGGTCAACGCGGTCGTCGAAACGATTCTGGAAGCGATCGTTCTGGTCGTCCTTGTCGTCGTTCTCTTCCTGCAGACATGGCGTGCCGCAATCATCCCAATTGTCGCCATTCCCGTGTCGCTTGTCGGCACGTTCTTCATCATGGCGATGTTCGGCTTCTCGCTGAACAACCTGTCCCTGTTCGGTCTGGTGCTCGCAATCGGCATCGTGGTCGACGACGCGATCGTCGTGGTCGAGAACGTCGAGCGTAATATCGCGAACGGATTGAGTCCGCGCGAGGCGTCCTATCGCACGATGGAAGAGGTCGGCACCGCGCTGATTGCCATCGCGCTCGTGCTGACGGCGGTGTTCGTGCCGTCGGCGTTCATCACGGGCATTTCAGGCCAGTTCTATCGTCAGTTCGCGCTGACGATCGCCGGCGCGACGGTCATCTCGCTGATCGTTTCACTGACGCTGTCTCCAGCGCTGTGCGCGCTGCTGCTGAAACCTCATGCCGAGACGCATCGCTCCAGTCTGATCATGTGGCCGGTGCATGCATTCTTCCGGCTATTCAACTGGAGCTTTGACAAGCTTTCGTCGGGCTACAGCTGGTTTGTCGGCAAGATCGTCCGCTTCGCGGTCATCATGCTGGTCGTATATGTCGGCTTGATCGCGTTTGGTTTGAACGAGTTCCGCAAAACGCCGATCGGCTTCATTCCCGACCAGGACGGCGGTTATCTGATCACTGTCGTGCAATTGCCGCCGGCTGCGGCGCTCGATCGGACGGATGCCGTCAACAGGCGCATCGTCGATCTTGCGCTGACGGTGCCGGGCGTCGCCCATGCTGTCAGCATCGTCGGCTTCTCCGGCGCCACGCGTGTCAACGCTTCGAACGCCGGCGCCGTCTTCATCGTGCTGAAGCCATTCGAAGAACGCTCGCGCGATCCGGTGCAGTCGGCAAAGGGTATTCAAAGCGCGCTGCTGGCGAAATTCTCGGCGATTCAGGAAGGCATGGTTCTCGTCGTCTCGCCGCCGCCGGTTCGCGGGCTCGGCAGTGCGGGCGGTTTCCGCATGATGGTCGAAAACCGTTCCGGCGCATCGTCCACCGTGCTGCAGGATGCGGTCAACGCGATGATGGGTAAAGCGGCGCAGACGCCGGGCGTGATGCAGGTGTTCTCGCTCTTCGAAACAGCGACGCCACAGCTTTTTCTCGACATCGACCGCGTCAAGGCAGAGATGCTCGGGATCAATATTCCTGAAGTGTTCGCGGCGTTGCAGTCGTATCTCGGCTCGATCTACGTCAACGACTTCAACATCATCGGCCGAACGTATCGCGTGACCGCGCAGGCGGACAGCGCCTATCGTTTGACGAGCAAGGATGCGCTCAACATCAGGGTCAGGAACGCCAACGGCGATGCCGTGCCGCTCGGTTCGTTCACGACCATCAGCGACGTCTCCGGCCCGTCACGCGTTCCGAGATACAACCTGTATCCGGCAGCCGAACTCGATGGTTCAGCGGCGCCCGGATTCTCGCAGGGGCAAGCGATCGACATCATGCAGAAGCTTGCGGCCGAAACGCTGCCTCCTGGCTTCAGCTATGAATGGACGGATCTGGCGTTCCAGCAAATTCGCGCCGGCAACACGGCGATATTTGCCTTCGCGCTGGGCGTCGCATTCGTCTTCCTGGTTCTTGCGGCTCAGTTTGAAAGCCTGACGCTGCCGCTTGCCGTCATTCTGATCGTCCCGATGAGTCTCATCGCGTCGATCACGGGCGTCATCCTGCGCGGCATGGACAACAACATCCTGACGCAGGTCGGTTTCATCGTGCTCATAGGCCTCGCCGCGAAGAATGCGATTCTGATCGTCGAATTCGCGGAGCAACTCGAGGCGCAAGGACGGGATCGGTTCGCGGCCGCAACCGAAGCCGCGCGACTCAGAATGCGGCCGATTCTCATGACGTCGCTGGCGTTCATTCTCGGCGTCGTGCCGCTGGTTTGGGCGGTCGGCGCGGGTGCCGAGCTTCGTCAGGCGCTTGGAACGGCGG
>Ga0209930_1004198_pt1 | contig 13196 bp, 10 predicted proteins | sample ThiBiot_500_biof_2_FD_183948 | JGI IMG/M metagenome (GOLD analysis project Ga0209930, IMG submission 183948) | Wastewater bioreactor microbial communities from Cape Town, South Africa - Thiocy_cont_500_biof (SPAdes) | ecosystem: Engineered > Bioreactor > Thiocyanate-remediating >... | reverse complement strand
CGTAACAAAAAACAGTAAACATAGAATTTCAAAAAATAGACTTGTTGTTTTTCTTCATCAAATAAAATCGGAAGGAATATCACAAGAAAATCGTTGTACTCTATGATTCCAATGATCGATCACATATAGATTACCAGATTTGTCGAGACATAATCCTCGTGGTCGATTTAGTTGATTCGCTTGATTTCCTTGACCATGTACACCAATTGCAACACTTCCTTGTGAAGCTCCTTTAGGCCAATACATTATTCGATCATTACGATAGTCAGCAATATAGATAACTCCATTTGGATCAACGACTATTCCTTGAGGATTATGTAATTGCATAACGGAATTGCCTGGACCGTTATCACCAGCAACAACAATACCTTCGAAAGCGTCTTTTTTCCATTTCATTATACGATGATTATTCGAATCGGATACATAAACTGAATGCTCGTGATCGACAAAGATATACGACGGCGAATGAAGTTGATCGAGACGATTGCCCTTTCCATTTCCACCTGCAACAATTGTTCCCATTTGATCGCCTATTTTCCATCGTTTGACTTCATCACGTTCAACATCACAAACATAAATAAATCCATCGCTATCCATTGCTACATCGAAACAATATGTATTCGAGATAAGTACTTCTCCAGTTGTACCACCTTGTCGAGGCCAACGTACTATTCGACGATTTCTTGAATCACAAATAATGAGACTATCTGTTCGTTTATCAACAATCACAGCTCGTGGACCATCCATTTGATTCGTTTCAGGTCCTTCGTCATTTCCTCCAGCAACTATTCGACCATCAGTTGCATTTAGTGTCCATTCCATAATACGATCATTGACACAATCAGCTACATAAATAGTTTGATTATCATCAATAGTTAAACCCCATGGATAAAATAATTGATTGAGTCCATTGCCTTTTTTGTTTCCACCGGCAACAGTTACACCATCAGATATCCATTTAACATTAGGAAACATAGTCATTTGAGACGTATTATCATTGGATTTATGTTGACATCGCTTAATTTTGAGAGATTTATGTTGATATCGCTTAATTGTGAGCAATTTTTGACGCCATTTCATACTAATGTCGAAATGACCTCGTTGTGAAGTGATTTGAGCAAGATCTTGATAGACATTACGAGTGAGTGAACGTGAACCATTTGGTGGAAGTTTTACAAGGAAACGTTCGAAATATTTTTCAGCTAGATCAAGTTTGCCCATTTGCCATAAGATCTTTCCGAATGTTCGAGCATTTGTCACACCATCGCCATTTTCTTTTTTCATATGTGCAAGAACATCCTTGAAATCATGTTCATCATCACTACACATTGTCATTTGAATGGCCCATGTTTGATTTGAATCATAACTGATTCCATTGAGACGAAAAATCGAGCCGATCATGAATAAAACTTCGGATTCATCTGGAAATCTACTAATGGCTGAAATATCTGCGAATGGTTGTGAAACGGCCACTTTCGGATCAGCATTTATTTCGAAGAATACTTGTTCCATATGATTTTGTTGATTGCTATTGCCAGAAAAACAAGCAGCTACTGTACGGTCTTTTGTTGTAGATAGAAATGAATTTATAGATATATATTGACCAATATGTTGTTTGAGTTCTTCAAGTTCAACCGTTGTCATTAATTGACCTCGATAGACACATAATGGATCGTTCGATTGATATTGTATAGAACGTAATTGACGATAAATATCGGTAATAAATGAACGATATAAAAACATCATGTCAAAATTTTGACAACGTAGAGCTTGATTTAAAGTTCGATAGTAAAATGATTCATAAGTATACAATTCCAATGCTTTGTCCGACGAATATATCCCTCGAAATTCATCAATATTTCTCAATTCATTATAATTACCTTCGTATCTTGTTTTTAAAAACAAAATAAGCTCATCAATATCGTCTTGATTTGATTCCATTCGTAAGAGACAATCAATTAAAACTTGTGAGAAAACAAATCGACCATTGATGCCTGTTGTCGATTTACCGATAGTGAACATATTGATGGATAACGGTTCTTTAATTCGTGTCAAACTTTTATAATCTTCTTTAATTTTATCGATGAGTTCGTGAATTTCCTTGTCAAGTGCTTTTATCTACGTATTACATCAATATGAAAAAAAACAAAGCAAACTAAATGTGTTTACTTTTCGAAATTGAGAAGTCCATTGTTGATTCTCATTCGTATCAATGCTATAAACATAAATTGATAGAACATGGGACTGTCGATGAATTATGTCAATGATTGATCGACCCAATTGTCCATTTATAATCAGTACTAAGAGATTTTCTTTCGTTTTTTGTTCGATATAGTATTGAAATTCTTGTGGATGTTCGAATATTCTTAATTGATTGATAATACAACGTAATTTTTCTTGTGTATCCCGACTGTCTTTTAGATCATCATTGGTAGCGAGCCAAACAAGACTGAACATTTCAAGATTATTACTAAATGTTTGCATATTTGTATTCATTTTCAGTAATGCACAGACGATATTCTTGTGTCAGATAGACCTATACCACGTGTACATTTTAGGAGGAACAGAAGAAGAAAAAATATATGTGTATATGTATGTATATTTTTAGTCATACATCTTTCGTTGGCATCTACAACCAATTATATGAGAATAGAAAGGAAAAAACCAGAAATATTTTTATCAATGTCATCCATGAATCATATACTCTTATATGTATATTATGTGAATAGGTCTTTAATGATAAAAACTATTAAAACTACATTAGCATTAGCAAATTTTATTTATAAGTTTGCAAAAAAAATAATGAAAACCAAAATGTGAATTGAAATTTGAAATACCGACGAGCAATTCGTTGTTTGATTAGCGTTGACTGAATGAGTAGTAAGAGTGCTTGTAATGGTAGTTGATGGGCTAGCAGTTAATGCTCGACGTAGTGATGAGATATCGTAATATTTGACAACAAGATCATGTATTTGAAAAAGAGTTTGATTGCTAAGCCTTCTGCAGATATGTTGGCGTATATTATTGTTTGAACAATCAATTGAACGCCTGTTTGTTCTAGACACTTCGGAAAAATTCTACCATCAAATAAAATAAGCTCACATGTGTAATTCGTCTGACATGTATCTTCAAAATCATGCATCATCAGTTGAACACGAGTAATATAGGTACATTTCTTGTATAAGAATTCCCTCAACAAACCATTGATTGATTCCGTAATGGATATCGTCAATTGTTGATTGAAAATTATTGTTGAGTTCTGTGAATTGAAGTATCATTTCTCTACTAAAATATGACGCAGTAATATAAATACTGCACATGCTTCCATTTCGTCGTGGGAACTTCATACGCTTGTTTCAAAATACTGAGAATATATGAATACTATGATAAGGAAAACACATGCAAAAAATCAGTATATGATTCATAATCAGTTTTTTTAATGTTGTATATATAAGATTATTCATACTGAGTAAATATTTACTTGTTCTTTTTTGTCCTTACATTTTTATTGTGATATAAACGACAAGCTTGCTAAATAACACAAAAACAAGAAACACTTAACTTAGCTATTATGGCATGTTGGTTTATTTCTGCATCGTCACCAACGGGTAATGATCGTCGGATAGAACTCGCTGGTATTGATCTCTGGCTATTCGCTCGTACCGATCAAGCTTTCGTTTATCCATCTGAATTAGATCTCAGTCGATTCAAATATGCATTGAGTCGTACTTTATCGACGTGGCCTCTTATTGCCGGTCGTTTTCTTGTACTCGATGACGAACATTACGTGATTGAAATGTCTGACAATGAAATACCAGTTACTTTCGTTGAGAATACAACGCTATCTACTTGGCCTATTGATTTAAATCTTGTTTCAGAACTACATAACAATCGACTTGAAACATTTATCGATGGAGTCGATATTATTAAATTGTATCGAGGTTCGGCAGATGAACCTCTTGTTCGTTTGAAACTCACTCGTTTAGTACAAAGTGGAGAATGGATTTTAGGAGTCAGTTGGGCACATATCTTAGGCGATGCAATGGCTTTTCTAAATTTTTTAAATACGATATCGTGTTTCTATCAAAACTTAGAACCAATCGAACCATTGCCTGTATTCGAACGACGTCTTTGGCGAGAAAATGAAACAGATAAATCTCTTCTACCTATTATGAAACATCTAAACGATGCTAAACCACTCGAAGAAATGTTTCAAGTTTATAGTAGTTGGCAAAATACACATGATCAACTATCAGTTCGGTTCTCGAGTAATCAACTAGCTAAATTACGTGAATTGGCCGGTGGTAGCAAAGTCACCATTCAAGATTCATTATCAGCCTATTTAATTCTTACGCTCAACAATCACTGCTATCAAAATGATGAGCAACGTCGTATTCTACGTGCAAATACAGTTATGAATTTTCGTGGTGTTTCTGATTCAATTGCTCCTGTTGGTCTTGTTTCAAATGCTATTTTTATGATGCTATCTGAAAATTTCGATGATCCATTATCTTTATCGAGCATCGCTACAACAATTCGTCATTCTATTCATCGAGCACGAGATCCTAAATTTTTGGAACCTTGGCTCGCTACGGCTGATGGATTAATGAGAAAAATCGTACGAGAAAATCTACTCGCCAATTGGGAACAATTTCCAAATGAAGTCGTGATCAATTCGAATTATAGATACGATTGGGCTAGTCTCGTTGATTTCGGTCACACAGACAAATGTCGGCTGTATACAGCTTGGACAGGTCCATGCTATTTTCGAGTATTTCGTCTAAATCCTGTTTATGATGGTACACAATGGTTACCACGAGATCGAAATGGAGCTGAAGTTGCTTTTTTAATTGAAAAGGACATGAAACAGAAGTTTATTGATGCATACAGAAAAGATATTGAAGACAATTTTGCGAATATAAAATAAAATCAGTCATATAATATCGACGGTATATTAATTACCATAGAAAATTATGTCATCAAATTGAACGGAATTTGAGATATTACGTTTTGAAGTCGCAAGAATACGATAACTTCTATAAGAAACATTAGTGACAGGAAGATTTATGCTTGGACCCCATTTACTTCGTCCTGGATTAACATCTAGACCAGTTGAACCATTATAGACTAAAGTCCAATTTGCATTATAAAATAGTCCGGAATGTTGTTGATTACTGCCTTCGATAGTAATCGTCAATGGATCAGATTCAGGTGAAGTGTAACTGGCACGAAACAGAAAATATATAAATCTATATGATCCAACTCGAAATGTGAAATGCATGCCAGTATTGATACCACAAGTTAATGATGAAACTTCAGATCCACAATCACCATAATTTACATATGGAGTACTTGATCTATCAAATGCACGTTCAGGATATTGACTTACTGCATAACAGCCAACGCCAGTACCAGGTTTTGCTAGTGCACTGTTACCACCAGCAACAGTATTCCACAGTCCGGTTATAGCATCATCTACATATGGAAAAGTGTATACACCTGAAAGTGTGGTTGTTGTCGTTGTCGTTGTTGTAGTAGTAGTTGTTGATGTAGTTGTTGTTGTCGCTGTCGTCGTTGTTGTTGCTGTGGTTGTCGTTGCTGTTGTTTTTGTCGTCGTCGTTATTGAGGATGTTGTTGTTATTGTCGTTGTTGTCGTCGTCGTTGCCGATGATGTTGTTGTTGTTGTTGTTCTGGTTGTTGTTGTTGTCGACGTTGCTGATGTCGATGTTGCAGTTGTTGTTGTCGATGTAGTCGTTGTTGATGCTGTTGTTGTCGATGTAGTCGTTGTTGATGCTGTTGTTGTCGATGTTGTTGTCGTTGATGTCGTTGATGTCGTTGATGTTGATGATGTTGTTGTTGATGTCATTTGTTTATTCAGTGCTAATATGAGTAGAATAATGAGTGCTATAAGTGCACCTAAAAGAACAGAAATAGTTGCGCATGCGCACAATGTCCACCAACAACAACCGTCCAAATAGCAGCAAAGTCTAAAACTATTCAATAGAAAGTATGAAATTCTTTCAGATAAGACACATACCCTCCTCTTCTTTTGTGTTTCCTTTTCGAATTTTCTTCAAGATCTTCATCTTTCTTTATTGTTTTATATTGTACCGGTGGGCATGGACTTCGAGCTTTTGTTGTTGTTGTGTCACTTGATTTTGAATTTATTAGTGTATCTTTTGCTGATGCCGATGATGATAGCAGATCTTGGGGTTTATGAAGTTTCGCGACTTTGATTGTGTCGAAGTTACATGGAGTAATCTTCTTCTTCTTCGCACTTGCCTTTAGCTTTTGCACTTGATAAAAATGATCCGATATCATTGAAGCAAAAACAATAAATGAAAGGGGAAAGTAGAGCAGTTTTTGTATGTTTTCGTATTATTATATTTTTATACTGTGAAACTATAGACACAAAAAACGAAAAAAAATATTAGGGATTTGTTTAATCATTTGAAAGACTTCGTCTGTGACCTCTCCCCCTTCCCATTTTAAAAATCTAATAAAGCCAATAGATTTTCTAGTTCAGTAAAAATTTTATTTCTTTCGTTGTGTTTGGATTTAATTCAAACTCAAGATAAAATTGTATATTTTTATTTATTTTGCTATTGTTTTTACAAAATTAAACTAATAAAATGGTGTACAGATAGTTTAGATCGAACGCAAAAGAACTGACATAGAACGAAAAAAATGACTTCGAATATTATTCACTTTCATTAATCATTTTTCCCATCTCATATGTCCAATAACGATATTTTCATAGACTGTTATCCGCGTTATAAATGATTATTCGGCACGCATGATTAGTCAGAAAATAGTGATTGCATCATCAAGTTTTTTTTTTCCATATAAAATGAGTAATTTCGATTATTCTATCTCAATCGTGATAATATGGAGGAAAAAATGATATCGTGTTTCGAACATTTGCCCAATGAATTAATTTACAAAATATTTCGATATTTTGATTATTTAAATATTCATACGGCTTTTTCAAATTTGAATCGTCGATTTTCTAAACTTATTAATAATGATTCAAATTTTCCCATCGCAATTCATCTTTCGTCAATGTCAAAGCAAGTTTTGAAACGTTATAATGAAACGATAATTGAACCAAATAAACATCGAATTCGTTCAATTTATATTTCCAATGAATTTATGCATGAAATTATTTTTCCTACACATGAAAAACTCCCTGAATTCACTCAAATTGAAGCACTGAATGTGACAATTGAAGGGAAATATTTAGAAAAGTTTCTCGAACAATTACATTCTTTACCATTACTTTCTTCATTAGTCACAAGTAACGTTCATCGAGAGTCGATTCACTTGACCTTCGACTGAATGTGTTAGTGTGCGCGCATATAAAAATTTTAATTAAAAACGATCGACTATACGTATATACATGTATATGATAAAGTTTCACCATACATCATATTGGGCAGCACCGCGTCGGTCGTCGACGTCCCTACGGTCCGCCACTTCCGACACGAGCTGCCACATTTTTCGACTCAAGCATAGGTAGTTACCGAATATCTAGGTCTATATGATTATAGATATCTGAGAAGGACTACTTTTAGTTTTCTAAACACAACAATAGAGTCGGAAACGCCATATCGGATTTAACATAATCACATCATAGGAAAAATCTCTGTTTTTTCAAAATACGAATCTTCTAATGAGCAATACCCAGTTCCAAATTTTGAAAAATCATCAGTTTCCAAAAATACTCAGTTGAAAATTTTGAATATCTACCTATCAATTCAAACTCGCCGATCTGGATTATCCAGAGTACCATTAAGTTCTAACTATCATTTGTCACTATTAGTGACTTCTTAAACCGATGTTCTTTTGACCTTAAATGTGTCACAGTAAAACTTAAAATTTGGGACAATTTAAAATTTTCCTAGGAATAATTAAAATTTTGATTTATCCTAAGAGAATCTAAAATTTCATTTTGCACTGAATATTTTCTAGGAAAAATTGAAATTTTAAATTCTTCTAGGATAAATCAAAATTTTGATTTACTGGAGAGGAAAAGTTCGGGCGTTTTTGAAAATAGTAGTAAAACCGCTCTGTGCTCGCTTTAAAAACGATTTTAGACATTCCAATGAGTGTCCCAAGTAGAACTCGATGAGCTCTATCGAATGGTATATTTAGTTTTCCATAATTGAACTTTTAATTTTTCGGCTTTCCCGTAGCGGCGTCTTTGATCAAAAAAACTCAATTTGAAATGACATCCAAGTCTAGTATACCATTCGATAGAGCTCATCGAGTTCTACTTGGGACACTAATTGGAATGTCTAAAATCGTCTCTAAAGCGAGTACAGAACGATTTTACTGATATTTTCAAAAATTGTCGAACTTTTTCTCTTCAGTAAATCGAAATTTTGATTTATCCTAGAAGAACTTAAAATTTCAATTTTGCCTAGAAAATATTCAGTACAAAATGAAATTTTAACTTCTCCTAGCATAAATTAAAATTTTAATCAGTACTAGAAAATAGTGGAAAATATCCAATACAAATTAAAATTTCAGATTCTCCTAGGACAAATCAAAATTTTAATTATTCCTAGGAAAATTTTAAATTGTCCTAAATGTTAAGTTTTACTGTGACATATATATAGTTGTCAGCAGAAGTCGAATCGAACAATTTTGATTCGGTTGGCTTCGCTTCTGATATACATTCAGTTCGGCTCGATTCGATTCGACGTGTCTATGAAATTTTATGGTTCGACTCAGTCGAACCGAACCGAGTCAAATTACCGAATATTCGATTCGGTTTCGGTCTCTGGTGCGCAACACACTTCATTTTCTTTTGTTAAAACAATCGACTGATTTTTCCTTTCTTTTATTTTCTTTTCATTTCCTTTTTTATCGATTCACGATCGGTAATTTGATTTAAACGACCCATACAAATGTCTACCGGGAATGTTTAAATATATTTACACCATTATATACGCGATAATATAATTTTATGTCGTTCATTCATCAAATGAAAAACTATACAGTTCTATTTATTTTATTTTTTCTATCTATATTAATCATTATTTTTTCCACTGGGTTCTTATCTTTCAACAGGAATTCTTTGATTTTGAATATATCAATTACGGAAAATCAAATATTTATTAAAGGAATTCAACCAACTATTATTACTCCGACGTTTTATTTACATTCTCCTTATGTTGAAATATTAGATTTTATTTTATACAAACATCCGACGAGTACAGATGAATATTCAATCTATTTTAGTGGTCGTCGACATAGTTGGACATGGTCAGATATCTATTGTTTCTTTACGAATTCAAACGAATCTGTTCATGGTAGTATTGATCGACGATCAGAAGAACCATTTGTTCTTTGTCCTCTTCCATCTTTTGCACAAAAATTATTATTCAATGGTAATTCTCAATTAAATTTATCACTTCGAATTCATGATAAATCTTTTCCAAATACGTCTTTATTATTATCAAATATAACTGTACCAATCTATCATCGTAATCGATATAATGTTTCTATCTATACAATGATATGTAATAGAACAGAAGTTTTAGTCGAATGGATTGAATATCATTTGTTAATTGGCGTTGAACATTTCTATCTATATGATCATTTTAGTACTGATAACTTAAATTATTTCCTCCGATCCTATCTTGAACGACAACTCGTAACTATTATTCGATGGCCATACCGTCCACTTAAAGGTCATTATTGGAATATGATGCAAAGTGCATCAATGAATCATGCTTTGAAAACTTTTGGTTCGTTTAATCGATGGATGGGCTATTTTGATGTTGATGAATATTTTCAAATTACTGATCCAACAAAACTTCTCAATCATACTATTTCTCTATCTGATTTCCTTGATCAAAATTTTCCCGAATCCACTTATCCTGGTGGTGTACAATTTCGAAATTGTCCAATTTCTTGTTTGTTCGATGAAGTCGGTATTGCATCGAGTCGTTATCGACTTCTGTTCGAAAAATGTCGACATATTCATTCTGAACAAGATTGTCAATCAAGAACAAAAATGTTTATTCGACCACGTCATGTACCAATAATGCAAAATATTCATGCATTAGAACATGGAATTCAGTTTGCTTCGAGTTCTCAATCATCATCTCTGGCTCAATTCCGACATTATCACTACGGAGTTATGTTGATTACTATGTCAGAGAATGATACAATCGATAGATCCATGGATATATTTATAGATGAATTGAAAAAACGCATTATCAGTTATTTGTAATCTATTACTGAAACAATATTTTGAATTTATTAAGTTTTTGTTATCAGAAAACAGAGATTTTATCAAGCATGTGCGTTAAATAAATGCTTTCATTTTTTTTGATTGTGAATAATGGCGATAAGTTTACCAAAATTTATAACACACAAACAAAAAGAGAATCCTACGACTATGAATGTATTTTCTATTGCAGCAGCAACAAAAAGGAATGATAAAGTAATGCAAACTATCAGAATACTCTGAGACAATTACGAAAACTCATAAACACAATTCGTACTTTTACAACGAATCAAGAATGTCTTAATTTTCTTTTTCTCGAATTCTATAAAATTAACACTGCAGATAGATGTCGATTTTTTACTGAGTTCAATTTTTTTCCTCCGTTCTGTTCAAGTAGCCATTTTTTAAATGCCTTGTTCTGTAAATAAATAAGGAAAAAAAGAACATTTTATGAACATCAACATGATCGGAGAACGATTATCACAACGACGTCGAAATCTTGAAACATATTCTATCGGTATATTTAGCGAATATTTAGCATCTTCAGAGGATTTCAAATCGAAACTTCAAAAATTAATTGATTATATAGCAATACTTGAATCAGATGATGATGTTAAAAATTATATAACAGAAAACAAATATGATTCGATTATATTTATAGTTTCCATTGAATTTGGAGAAGCAATTATTAAATCTGTACATGATCTGAAACAACTGGAACGAATCTATATTTATAATCCAACGAATACTATTTCACAATGGTCGAATGATTATCAAAAAGTATATGTTTAATTGTGATTAATAATTTTAATAATAATTTTAATTTTTAGATCAAAGCTGTAGTAAATGATTCAAATATTCTAATAAATTTACTAAGCACTAATATCAAACCGAAGATAGTACAGGAAGAATCATTCTTGAAATTCTACAAACTTACTTTTGAAGTTTGGTATTTATCATTTATTCGTTTATTAATCAAACTTAACAGGGAAAATAATGATCGACAACCATTAATCGATTATTTAAAAAATTATTATATTAAAAATCCAACAAATTTGAACTATGTTCGCGAATTTGAGCAAGATTATTCATCTTCAAACGTGATAAAATGGTATACAAAAGATTGCTTCATTTTTTCTCTACTGAACAAAGCATTTCGATCGCATAATTACGAACTTTTAATTCTATTTCGATTCTTTATTGCTGATCTATACGAACAACTTCTTTCTTTGCAAGACAAGCAGACTATTTCAACTGATACTGTTTTCTATCGAGGACAGCGAATGTGTAACGATGAAATGGAAGTTCTGAAAGAAACACAACTCATTTGTTGCACTAGTTTTTTCTCAACAACAAAAAGTGAAAATTTAGCATCTGAAATTTTTGCTGGTACATCATCGGAAACGGACCAAGCGGTTTTATTTATAATTCGACCGTCTTCATTTCATTACAAGCAATTAAAATTTGCTGATATTTCTTCATTGAGTACCATTGATGTTGAACAGGAAGTTTTATTTGCCGTGGGTTCATATTTTCGAATAGAATCTAAATGGTTTGATACATACAATAATCGTTGGACCATCCAGTTACATGAAACGGCTACCCAAGAAAATAAAGATCACGCAAACAGGCCATTTTACATAGATATCATTAGTATTGGCTTTTATCTAATGGTTACAGATGATGATTTTCAATCTGTTCAGACGTTTTATAATGTTTTATTACATCAAACTAATTCATTCATGTGGTGTATCGCGTGTCATGTTGGTTTGGGTTTAATAGAATATTATAAGAAAAATTATGCAGAAGCATTGGAAGAAATTTGGATTGCAATCGAAATATGCATTGATGAAGATCTACAAGATAAATGTGAAATCATCAGAAATATTTACTGTATTCTGGCAAATATTTATCGAGAGATGAACAATTATGATATGGCATTGCAATTTTATAAAGATGCTCGAAAGATCCATACAAAAGATTATTTTATTAAAAAATCAGCGAACACTTTTTGGAATATGTTTATTTACAGAGATAAATTCAATTCATTTGTTATAAATGATAAATATTTTTACTATTGTGATCGACCCATTTTGCATATGGTCCTATTATATAAAAGAACGGAACAATGGGATTCAGCTAGAGAAAATTTTCAGAAAATGTTACGAAACTATGATGAACATGAGAACAGTGAAATCGAAATGTTTGTCAAAGTACTAAATTATCAACACGAAAAATGGAATATCAACGATTTTATCGATAAAAATCGATCTTTTATTGGTGGGAAAACACAAGCAAGATGGTTAGATGATGAATATAAATATAATATCATATATGCCTATGAAGAACTAGGTCAATATTACGTGAAACACAAATGTCTGGACTATGCATCCCTGTGTTTCCGAGAAGTTCTTGAGGGCGAAATAAAACGTGAATCTTCTTCGTATATCACATGTTTTGAAGGTTTAGGTAAAGTTGATATAATGAAACAAGAATATAGCATGGCTATCGATTGGTTTAAAAAAGTGATCGATATTGTTATTAATGCCAAAGATATATCAATATTGAACTCTACTGCAATAGAATTATATGAACAAATTTTATTGATATACAATGAAAAACTGAATGATTCTTTATCACCGATAGCTTATATGAAGGAAAACATAGATATTTTAATTAGAAGAATAGATTGTCTCGAGCAAGTAAATAATTTAATCGTCACAATTTTAAAAACAACAGTTTATTTTTATCACACGACTCACAGAGAGTCAGAAATCATATCAGTATGTAATTATATGGAACAAATTCTAGATGTATTCAAGATTGATCAACCAAGTTGCAAGAAATGGTTATGTATACTATCAAAATGTAATTTAAATACATTCAAGAAAATACACGATCATTTTTGTCAACCGATTATTGATCAAAATTATAGCATTTACTTAAAGTTATACGA